>JAABUR0100003297.1_pt1 | contig 22808 bp, 22 predicted proteins | sample 5560091 | NCBI WGS metagenome assembly JAABUR01 (sample SAMN10711879, study PRJNA513375) | rock metagenome | isolation source: Antarctica rocks | place: Antarctica: Victoria Land, University Valley sud
TCCTCAGCCCGCGCTACATCGCCGAGGACCACTACAACACCGCGGTGCGGATCAAGCAGATCCTCCAGAAGAACAAGGAGCTGCAGGACATCATCGCGATCCTCGGCATCGACGAGCTCTCCGAGGAAGACAAGATCCTCGTCAACCGGGCCCGTCGCATCCAGCGTTTCCTGTCGCAGAACACCTACGTCGCCAAGCAGTTCACCGGCATCGAAGGCTCGACGGTGCCGCTCACCGACACGGTCGAGGCGTTCACCAAGATCGCCGACGGCGAGTACGACCACGTGGCCGAGCAGGCCTTCTTCATGTGCGGTGGCCTCGATGACGTCGAGCGCCAGTGGGCAGAGATCCAGAAGAACCTCTGACCGCTCAACCAGCCGCGGAGCCCCCGCGCACCAACGACATCACGCGGCCCGCCTCTGGCGGCGCGGGGGGCTCACGCAGGAATACGAATCTTCGAGGGCGTCACGAGCGGGTGGGTGAATGACGCTGGGTCGTCGTCGTCTTCGACGTACAGTTCGAGTGCCTCGCGCAGGTTGGCCAGCGCCTCGTAAATGGTTTCGCTCTGGCTGGCCACCTCGACCTCCAGGCAGCGTGCGACGTACCACTTCCCCGTCCTTCGCCACGGCGGCGGTCAGCGTGCACGTGTTGTTCACGGTAGCGCGGGCTACGGCGTTCTCATGCACGATAGGAAGCCGGGCGCTGCTCGTTCGAGGGAACGACTCGGCCGGCCCTCCGCGTCGGGGGTAGCCTCCCGCCATGCTGCGACCGGCCACGCCATGGTGCCGAGGGGCCGGTCCCCGGCTTCTGGGCCGCACCACAAACGCCGAGGTGAAGCCGTTCGCCGCCCTGCTCGCCGTCGTCCTGGTTCTGGCACGGCGTGTCCCTATGCGGCCTGTGTCATGACCGCCCCGCACCTGATGGGCACCAAGGCTTCCAGCGCGGTACGACGACACGAGTGGTCGGACACACGCGACCACCTACGTCCGGCGGACAGGTGTGCTCGCGAGGGGGCCGTCAGCGCTTCTTGTCCTCGGGCAGCCGCGCATGAGCAACCGCCTCAATGCGAGGGTCCTCACGGGTGCCGCGCCGCTTCGCGTCGTGCACGAGGGCGCGAGCGAGGCGGACCGTCGACACGGGCACCCGGATGTTCTGGGCCGACGTGGTTGTCGTCGTGGTCATGGTGTTGCCTCCTGCTCGTTCCTCCCATTGTCGCCGACCGTGCCGTCGGCGTCTACCACCACCACGGGGCTCTCGCCCATCTGCTGGCTCACCCGGATCAGAGCGACCCGCCTAGCCAGTGCCCTGTCGGCCTCGGTGCCCAGGTCGGACTCGATCAGGTCGGTCAGCAGCTCGTCGCCGATCTGGCGCTCTGCATCGGTGTCAGAGGTCGCCAGTTTCATGGCCTGGTCCAGTCGCTGGCGCCACTCGCTTCGGGCGTCCTGACGCTGTCCGCGCAGACTGACCCAAGCCGGGATGGCCGCGCCGACGAGTGCACCGACGAACGACAGGGCCGGGATCCACCAGGTCACGAGGTGGACCCGCCGGGCATGCGGCCGGCATTCCGCTCGATATCGAGGATCCGCTGTCGGGTCGGGTCGTCCTCCGGAGCCAAGCCCGAGCCCGGCGGTGAGTCCTGCGTTGCGGAAGCGATCACGCGGTCCACCCCCTCGCGGGCCTGGCCAGAACTGGAGCACCTCGGCGACCGCGACCGCGGCCGTGGCACCGGTGCGCGGGCGATGGCGTTGGGTATGCTCACCGGCATGGCCGAGGGGATCGACGCGTACTCCTCCCGGATCGAGAAGGCGTTGGGCGCGGACCGGCGGCTGCCGTTGGCGGGGGCGGAGATTCCCTCTTGGGAGATCTTCCCGTTCGAGGTGGAGGGGCTGCGGCTGAAGCCGCTCGAGCCCCTCGTGGAGTCGGAGGAGCCGCGGTCCGGGGAAGGCGACCGACCCTGCCGATGCACCGACCCCGAGCAGGCGCGGGCCGGTGCAGTCTGGGAGGACGACCACTGGATGCTTACGGTTGCCGACCCGAGCGGGGCACCCGTCGTGCTCCTCCTCGTCACCAAGGAGCACTACGACTTCACCACCCTCCCGGAAGATCTGGCCGCCGAGATGGGACGGATCATGGTCGGCCTGAGTGCGGCGATCGAGGCGCTGCCGAGCGTGGCCCGGGCGCACGTGAGCCGCTGGGGTGACGGCCGCGCTCACCTCCACGTGTTCTTCATCGCCCGGCCGGCCCGGATGCCGCAGCTGCGCGGCACCTGCATGGCCCTGTGGGACGACTTCCTGCCGCCGGTGCCGCTCGCCGTGCGAGACGAGAACGTCCGCTTCGTCATCCAGCGGCTCGTCGCGTCATGCGGTGGTCACGGTGTCCGGCCGCCTGCGGGGGAGTGAGCAGAGATGGCATGGACCCGGGACCGAACCAGCCGGTCTGCGTGCCGGCGAGGCTGTGCCGCCCGATAGACTCCCGGGACGGACGCCACAGAACCGGAGGACACCCGTGAGTCAGCTTCAGGTCGAGCTCGTCGCCGCCGACCGCAAGGTCTGGGCCGGTGAGGCCACCATGGTCCGGGCGCGCTCCGTCGACGGAGAGCTCGGCATCCTGCCGGGACACACGCCGCTCATCGGCGTCCTCGTCACCGGTGACGTGACGATCCACGGCGACGGCGGCGAGCACACGGCCACCATCAACAGCGGGTTCCTGTCGGTCGAGCACGACCGGGTCACCATCGTGGCCGACAGCGTCGACACACACGGGACCCAGGGCTGACGGACCTAGCCCATGCCTACCGCTCTCATCTCCGTGGAGATCGTGGTCGGCGTGCTGGTGGGGGTCGTCTGCGTAGCCCTCGCCGGGGTCTTCATCCGGAGACGGATCATCGCCGGGGGCAAGCTCCTCACCCTGTGCGGGCTCCGCCGTGCGGAGGGCGGCCGCTGGCGGCTCGGTCTGGCCCGGTTCGGCAGCACCCAGCTGGAGTGGTTCACCCTCATGGGGCTCACCCTGCGACCACGCCACACGTGGGACCGGGTGGGGCTCGACCTCGACGCTCCGGCAACGCTCGACGGACCCGACCGGATCGACCTGCTCCCCGAGGCGGTGGGCGTGCGGTGCTACTACGGCAAGGTGGAGTTCGACCTGGCCGTCCAGCCCCCGGCATACACCGCCCTGCGGTCGTGGCTGGAGGCGGCACCCCCCGGCTCGACCGCCAACGTCGCCTGAGCGCGAGCTAGATTTCGTCGGTGGCCCCGGTGGCCACGGTGGCCCCGGTACCTCCGGCGGCCCCGGCCCCCCCGGCGGCCCCGGCCCCCCCGGTGCCCGCCGCCGGCTCTGCCGCGCCGTCCCGCGACCTGGTGCGGTCCGGAGCCTGCACCCGACCGCCGCCCGGCTGCCACAGGACGTCGCCACCGATGGGCAGGTTGGCGATCCGGGCCAGGATGAAGAGCAGGTCGGACAGGCGGTTGAGATACTTCGCCGTCAGCACGTTGACCCCCCCGACCCCGCGGACCCGGTCACCCCGAGCGACCTCACCGACCTCACCGACCCCACCGACCCCGCTGTCGGCGCCTGGCTGGTCACCATGGGTCTCGATCGCCGCCCAGGCGGCCCGCTCGGCCCGGCGCACGACTGTCGTCGCGAGGTGCAGGTGCGCCGAGCCCACCGTGCCGCCCGGGAGGATGAACGACCTGAGCTTCTCGACCCGCTCCAGGTATCGGTCGCAGTCTGCCTCGAGGTCGTCGATCCACGGCTCGTCGACGCGTAGCGGGGGGTACTCGTAGCTCTCTCGCAGCGGGGTGCACAGGTCGGCCCCGACGTCGAAGAGCTCGTTCTGCACCCGCGTGAGCGTCGCGACGACCTCCTCGCCGAGGCCGCCCGCCGCGATGGCGACGCCGATCGCGGCGTTCGCCTCGTTGGTGTCGGCGTAGGCGAGCAGGCGTGGGTCGGTCTTCGACGTGCGGCTGAAGTCGCCGAGGGCGGTCGTGCCGTCGTCACCGGTGCGGGTGTAGATCTTCGTGAGGTTGACCATGGGCCAAGACTGCCACCACTTGGTCACTCGGTCGGGCCCTTGGCGCGTGGCTCCGCGCGGGCGACGTGCCGAGGGCCTCCCGGCCGGCTCAGCCACTAGGGTTTCTCGGGTGAGAGAGCGGTTCCGGGTCGTCGGCGGCACCTCCCTGCAGGGCCGGGTCCCCGTGGTAGGCGCCAAGAACAGCGCCCTCAAGCTCATGGCCGGCGCCCTGCTCGCGGTCGGTCGGACCCGGCTGACCAACGTGCCGGCCATCGTCGACGTGACCATCATGGCCGAGCTCCTGCGGCGTCTCGGGGCCCGCGTGGACTACGCCGCCGAGCACGGCGTCGTCGACATCGACGTGCCGGAGGTCATCGGTCACCGGGCCGACTACGAGCTGGTCCGGGCCCTGCGGGCCTCGATCTCGGTCCTGGGCCCGCTCGTCGCCCGCTGCGGGCAGGCCGATGTGGCCGTCCCTGGGGGCGACGCGATCGGCTCCAGGGGGCTCGACCTGCACGCGTCCGGGCTGGAGGCGCTCGGGGCGAAGGTGCACGTGGCGCACGGCTATCTCATCGCCTCCGCGCCCGGCGGGCTACGGGGCGCGGACATCCGGCTCGACTTCCCCAGCGTTGGGGCGACCGAGAACATCCTCATGGCCGCGGTCCTCGCGCCCGGGACGACGCGGATCGACAACGCGGCGCGGGAGCCGGAGATCATCGACATCGCCGACTTCCTCATCGGCATGGGTGCTCAGGTGTACGGCGCGGGCACGTCGGTCATCGAGATCGAGGGCGTCGGCGCCTTGCATCCCGGTGAGCACGCCGTCGTGCCCGACCGGATCGCGGCGGGCAGCTGGGCCTTCGCCGCTGCTACGACCCGCGGTGACGTCGAGATCGTCGGCGGGGTGGCCGAGCACCTAGCCCTCACCCTGGAGCTGCTCACCGTCGCCGGAAGCACCGTTTCGAGCACGGCTGACGGTTTCCGCGTCGTGGCACCCCTGAGCCGGCCGCGATCCATCGACGTGGCGACCCTGCCCTATCCGGGCTTCCCGACCGATCTCCAGCCGTTCGCCCTGACCTACAACTCCGTGGCCGACGGCAGCGCCATGGTCACCGAGAACCTCTTCGAGGCGCGCTTTCGCACCGTCCAGGAGCTCGCCCGGCTCGGGGCGGACGCCCGGGTCGACGGACACCACGTCATGGTGCACGGCGTCCCGCAGCTCTCCGCCGCCCCTGTGGAGGCCAGCGACATCCGCGCAGGTGCCGCCCTCGTCGTCGCCGGGCTCGTTGCCGACGGGGTGACGACGGTGAGCGGCGCACACCACATCGACCGGGGCTACGCCAGCTTCGAGAACCTGATGCGCGGCCTGGGCGCGGACGTCACCCGTGAGCCGGACGAGGCTCCCTTCCCCGACTGACCGTGAAGCCGCGCGCACGGCGGGCGTTCGCGGCCGGCATACGTCATCGTTTGCGCGGGCGGCCGAAACCCCAGCGTGGCGTCGCTTACTCGACGCGACCAGCGGCTACCGTCCGTGACCAGTCCCACCGCACTTCGTCCCACGAGGTGTCCGGATTGTTACGAAAGCGGGCAACGCAACGGGCTCACCGTGAGTCATCATCCACATAGAGCAAGCAGGCTGGCAGGGCCCGCAGGAACCACCGGCCAGGCCGGCCAGGCTGCAGAAGGGGACCATCATGGCAGCGCAACCCGTCGGCGCACCACCGCTGCGCGTCGACCTGACGGCGCGGGGCCAGGAGGTCACCATCGACGGTCGGGTCGACGTCCACACCGTCCCCGACCTGAGGCTCGCCCTGCACGCTTTCATCGCCGAGGGGTCGGGGGACCTCTACCTCCACCTCGGCGCCGCCGAGATCGCCGATGCCACGGGCATCGGCCTGCTCGTCGAGTGCCACAATCGGGCCCGCCGGAGCGGTCGTCGCCTGGTTCTCGGGCAGCTGACCCCCCGCACCGAGCGGCTGCTGCGCGCGGTCCGGCTCCACCGCGTCCTGCACCGCGAGCTCGTCGACGCCACTGTGTCGCCTCTCACCGCCTGACGCCCTGCCTGCCTGGGCCGACCGCCGGTACCCTCGGGCGGTATGGCCGATGACGTCGAGGCGCAGGGACGACCCGCTCGGGACCATCCGTGGGTGATGCGCACGTATGCCGGTCACTCGAGCGCCGCTGCCAGCAACGCGTTGTACCGGCGCAACCTCGAGAAGGGCCAGACCGGCCTCTCCGTCGCCTTCGACCTGCCCACCCAGACCGGCTACGACCCCGACCACCCGCTCGCCCGCGGCGAGGTCGGCAAGGTGGGCGTCCCGATCAGCCACCTCGGCGACATGCGGGCGCTTCTGGCCGACATCCCGCTCAACGCGATGAACACCTCGATGACGATCAACGCGACAGCGATGTGGCTGCTGGCGCTGTACCAGGTCGCGGCCGAGGAGCAGGCCGTTGCGGCCGGCGAGGACCCGGCCCGGTGGATCCACGCGCTGGCGGGCACGACGCAGAACGACATCATCAAGGAGTACCTGTCTCGGGGGACCTACGCCTTCCCGCCCGAGCCGTCGTTGCGCCTCATCACCGACCTGGTCGCTTACACGGTGCGCGAGATCCCGAAGTGGAACCCCATCAACGTCTGCAGCTACCACCTGCAGGAGGCCGGGGCGACGCCGGTCCAGGAGATCGCCTACGCGATGTGCACCGCCATCGCCGTCCTCGACGCCGTCCGCGACTCGGGCCAGGTGCGCGACGAGGACTTCGGGGCGGTGGTGGCGCGGATCTCCTTCTTCGTCAACGCCGGGGTGCGGTTCGTCGAGGAGATGTGCAAGATGCGCGCGTTCGTCCAGCTCTGGGACGACCTGACGCGGGAGCGCTACGGGGTGCTCGACGCGAAGCAGCGGCGTTTCCGCTACGGCGTCCAGGTCAACTCCCTGGGGCTGACCGAGGCGCAGCCGGAGAACAACGTCCAGCGGATCGTCCTGGAGATGCTCGGCGTGACGCTGTCCAAGGACGCCCGGGCGCGAGCCGTGCAGCTGCCGGCGTGGAACGAGGCGCTCGGACTGCCCCGGCCGTGGGACCAGCAGTGGTCGCTGCGACTCCAGCAGGTCCTGGCCTTCGAGTCGGACCTGCTGGAGTACGAGGACCTGTTCACCGGCTCGACCGTCGTCGAGGCCAAGGTGGCCTCGCTCGTTGACGGTGCCCGCGCGGAGATCGACCGCGTCCAGGAGATGGGCGGGGCCGTGGCGGCGGTGGAGTCGGGCTATATGAAGTCGGCGCTCGTCGCCTCACACTCGGCCCGCCGGCATCGCATCGAGGCCGGTGAGGACGTCGTCGTGGGTCTGAACAGGTTCACGACGACCGAGCCCAACCCGTTGACGGCAGACCTCGACACGGCGATCCAGCGCGTCGACCACCAGGTCGAGCGGGCCGCCGTCGGTGCGGTGCGCGCGTGGCGGGAGGCGCGGCAGGCAGACCCCGCGAAGAGGACCCGCGCGGAGGCGGCGGTCCAGCGTCTGAGGGCGGACGCGGCCTCGGGAGCCAACCTCATGCCGGCGACGCTCGAGTGCGCCCGCGCGGAGCTGACGACGGGGGAGTGGGCCCAGGCGCTGCGGGAGCAGTTCGGCGGCTACCGCGCCCCGACCGGCGTCTCCGGGGCGGTCGGCGTGTACGGAGCTGGAGCGGCGCTCGTCCGGGTCCGCGCCGCGGTGACCCGCACGGGGGAGGAGCTCGGGGAGCGGCTGCGGGTCCTCGTCGGCAAGCCCGGGCTGGACGGGCACAGCAACGGCGCCGAGCAGGTCGCGGTCCGCGCCCGAGACGCGGGGTTCGAGGTGATCTACCAGGGGATCCGGCTGACGCCGCAGGAGATCGTGGCGGCGGCGGTCGCGGAGGACGTCCACCTCGTCGGTCTGTCGATCCTCTCCGGCTCGCACCTGCAGCTGGTCCCCGAGGTGCTGGCCGGGATGAGAGAGGCCGGCATCTCCGATGTGCCGCTCATCGTCGGCGGGATCATCCCCGAGTCGGACGCCGCAGCGCTGCGGTCCCAGGGGGTGGCGGCCGTCTTCACGCCCAAGGACTTCGGGCTCGACGAGATCATGGGCGAGCTCGTCACCCTGATCCGCGCGGCGCGGGGGTTGCCCGTCGACACGCCGGCGGCGGCCGGCGTCTGAAGGGTCGCAGCGCTCAGGTCCGGGCCGTCGGCCTCCGGCGTCGGCCTCAGGCCACGCCGGCCGCCGACTCCCGGTGGAGACTGACGGCCGCGGCGAGTGAGCCGCCCCCCCGGCTGGTATGCCGCTCTCCGCTGGTATGCCGCGCCAGGCCGGCCTGGTGGGGAGTCGGGGGCCGGTGCCACACTCAATGGCATGCGTGAGACTGCCGGGGAGCTGCGGGTCCTGCAGGACCTCCTCGACACCTCCCATGCCCGAGCATCGGAGCACCTGCGCGGGATCATCACCGACGACCGCACCCTGCGAGCCCGGGAGGTCGCGGACCTCATGACCGGCATGCGGGTGCTCAGTCTCGCGACCGTCACCGCCAAGGGTGAGCCCCGGGTCAGTGCGGTGGACGGCCACTTCCTGCACGGGCGCTGGACGATGAGCACCGACCCGAGGTCCGCGAAGGGTCGCCACATCCTTGCCCGGCCTGCGGTGAGCGCTGCCTGCATCGAGGGTGAGGAGGTCGGGGTGTTCACCCACGGTCGGGTGGAGCTGCTCCGGGCAGGGCACCCGGACCGCGATGACGTGCTCGGACACTGGGTCGACCACTACGGCGCGTCCGCTCTCCCCTGGGACGACATCGCGCTGATGCGGATCACGCCGACATGGATGGTCGGATACGCCTACCGACGCGACGAGCTGCTCGCCGCCCGAGGAGTTGAGCCCCACGCCCGGCCCCAGCGCTGACGCCCCAACCCAGATGGTTTGGCTAGGGGCACGTGGTGAGTGACCTGTTCTGTCCCGCCCGGGTCCTCGTCTGCCGGCACGCCGAGGCGGACTACGAGCGCCCTGACCTGGTCCTCGACGAGGACGGGCGGCTCACCGACCTGGGCCGCGACCAGGCGACTGCGCTCGGCGCTCGGCTGGTCGACGAGCGGGTCACCACCGTCCATACGAGCACCCTCGGCTGCGCCGTTGAGACCGGCGCACTGGTCGGCGCGGCACTGGGCGTGCCGGTGCGAGCCATCGCCGGAGTGCAGGAGTTCTCGGTGGGACAGTTCGCGGGCCGACCGGCGAGCGACCCCGGTGTCAGGGAGGTCTTCGCGACCTGGCTGTCAGGGGACCTGTCCGTCGGCTGCCCAGGCGCCGAGACGGGTGAGGAGGTCGTCGCCCGCTTCACCGCCGCCCTCGAGGCCCTGGCGGACCTGCACCGCGGCGAGACGGTCGTCGTTCTCAGCCACGGTGGCGTCATGTCGCTCGCCATCCCGCACCGCTCGACCAACGCGACGTCTGCGCTGATTGGCGACCGGCTGCTCCGGCACTGCGCCGTCGTCCCGGTCGAGATCGACGCCGACGGCTGGCGGCTGGTCAGGCGGTGGCCGGGGCTTCCGGTCACCTGACGGCCGTCGCTGCGGCAAGGGCGCCTCAGAACAGCCGCGAGCCGACGTCGTCGATGCCGCGCAACGCGTCGTAGTCCAGGACGACGCAGCGGATCCCGCGATCCTCGGCCAGCACCCGAGCCTGCGGCTTGATCTCCTGGGCGGCGAAGATGCCGGTCACCGGGGCCAGGTGCGGGTCTCGGTTCATCAGCTCGAGGTAGCGGGTGAGCTGCTCGACCCCGTCTATCTCCCCCCGGCGCTTGATCTCGATGGCGACGTGCCGCCTCCCGTCGTCGCGGGCGAGGATGTCGACCGGCCCGATCGCCGTCACGTGCTCCCGGCGGACCAGTGACCACCCGTCACCGAGGGTGTGGATGTGCTCGGCGAGGAGCTTCTGGAGCTGCGCCTCCACGCCGTCCTTGACCAGGCCCGGGTCGACCCCCAGCTCATGGCTCGAGTCGTGCAGGATCTCGTGGATCCGCACCCGCAGCCGGTCCTCGGACCTCGCGTGCTGGACGACCCAGACCCGCTGGACGCCCTCGCCCGCCTCCGGCTCCTCGGGCTCGACCTCGGCCATGGCGCACGGCGGCGACATCCAGTTCAGCGGCTTGTAGGAGCCACCGTCGCTGTGGACGAGGACCGACCCGTCGCCCTTGACGAGCAGGAGCCTCGTCGCGAGGGGGAGGTGGGCCTGCAGGCGGCCCTCGTAGTCGACCGAGCAGCGGGCAATGACGAGGCGCACCCGGACAGCGTAGGCGACCCGGGCCGCGGCTACCGGGCTGTCAGGCGCCGGCGTCGGACGCGCCCGGTGAGCAAGCCTCGTGGCCGGCACCCCCGCTGAGGCGGCTCAGGCGTCTCTCGGCAGGTCGAGCGCCATGGTGAGGCTCGGCGGTCCTGGCTTGGGACGTCGTGGCTCACGCACCCCGGCGAGCCCGCCGTCGTTGCGGCCGTCGTCCCACCGGCCCCCGGCGGCCAGCACGACGACGTCCCGCCGACCCCGCCGTTTGCGCGCGACCCTGACGTCACCCCCGCGGGAGGCGTCGATCCGCGACCCGGCGAGGTCACGGCATACCCGCTCGTATGCCGCCTCGGCCGAGCGAGCGCGGACGGTGCGGTCACAGTGTTCCCCGGGGCCGAGCGAGACGTTGACGTGGAAGCGGGCGATGGCTCCATGGTGCGACCGGCGTCACATTTCTGTCGAGCGCGGTGCGGCGGACACTGTGACGACCGTCGCGCCCGCAACACCACCAGGACGCAGGGCCCGCTGGCAGACTCGCCGACATGTCACGAGAGTTCACCAGGGTCGGCGTCATCGGGCTGGGCACCATGGGCGCCGGCATCGTGGAGGTGTTCGCGCGCAACGGTATCGACGTCGTGGCGGTCGAGGTCGACGACGCGGCGGTCGCCAAGGGTCGGGGCGTCCTCGAGCACTCCACCGCCCGTGCCGTGAGCCGGGGGAAGCTCACCGACGAGGCGAAGGCGGCGCTGCTGGGCCGGGTGCGGTTCACCTCGGCGCTCGCCGATCTGGCCGACTGCCAGCTCGTCGTCGAGGCCGTGCCGGAGGACCTCCAGCTCAAGAAGGAGATCTTCGCCCAGGTCGACCAGATCGTCGGGCAGGACGCGATCCTCGCGACGAACACCTCCTCCCTCTCGGTGACCGAGATCGCCGTCGCCAGCTCGAACCCGAAGCGCGTCGTCGGGATGCACTTCTTCAACCCGGCGCCGGTGCTGCAGTTCGTGGAGGTCATCCGGACCGTCGTCACGGAGGACTCGGTCTTCGAGGACGTCAAGGCGCTGGCGGAGCGGCTCGGCAAGCTGCCGGTCATCGTCGCCGACAAGGCGGGGTTCATCGCCAACGCGCTGCTCTTCGGATACCTCAACCACGCCGTGTCGATGTACGAGACGCGCTATGCCACCCGCGAGGACATCGACGCGGCCATGCGGCTCGGGTGCGGACTGCCCATGGGTCCTCTGGCGCTGATGGACCTCATCGGCCTCGACACGGCATACGAGATCCTCGACACGATGTATCGGCAGGGCCGCGACCGTCTCCACGCGCCGAGCCCAGTCATCCGGCAGATGGTGTCGGCGGGTCTTCTCGGCCGCAAGGTCGGGCGCGGCTTCTACACCTACGCCGAGGCGGGCTCGTCCGAGGTCGTGCCCGACGCCGCGACTCCCCAGGCAGATCAGGAGGCGAGCACCGCGCTGCGGCCCGTCGACACGGTCGCAGTCGTCGGGTCCGGCACCATGGCGACCGGCATCATCGAGGTCTTCGCCAAGGCCGGGTATGCCGTGACGTTCGTCGCGCGGTCCGATGACAAGGTCGCGGCGGTCGAGGCCTCGATCGCGAAGAGCCTCGGCAAGGCGGTCGACCGGGGCAAGCTGTCGGCAGCGGACGCCGCCGCGGTGGTGACCCGGCTGACCGGGTCGACGTCGCACGATGACCTCGCCGACGTCGACCTGGTCGTCGAGGCGATCGTCGAGGAGCTGGGCGCCAAGCAGGACCTGTTCCGGACCCTCGACAAGGTGTGCCGGCCGGGGGCCATCCTCGCGACGACGACATCATCGCTGTCGGTCATCGACTGCGCCGTCGTGACCTCGCGCCCCGAGGACGTCATCGGGATGCACTTCTTCAACCCCGCCACGGTCATGAAGCTCGTCGAGGTCGTGTCGACGGTCTCGACGTCGACCGACGTGGCCGCAACGGTCGCCGAGCTCTCGGCCGGGATCGGCAAGCACCCCGTCTCGTGCGGCGACCGCTCGGGTTTCATCGTCAACGCGCTGCTCTTTCCGTACCTCAACGACGCGGTGAAGATGCTCGAGGCGCACTATGCGACCGCCGAGGACATCGACACGGCCATGAGGACGGGCTGCGGCTATCCCATGGGGCCCTTCGAGCTGCTCGATGTCGTCGGCCTCGACGTGTCGCTGGCGATCCAGCGTGAGCTCTACCTCGAGTTCCGGGAGCGCGGGTTCGCGCCGGCTCCGCTGCTCGAGCACCTCGTCACGGCCGGCTACCTCGGCCGCAAGACCGGTCGCGGCTTCCGCACCTACGCCTGATGCCGAGTGCCGTGGAGCCGCGACCATCCACGTCGGCGCGGTGAGGGGCGCCGCTGAGGCACCCGGCTTACGGGGGGAGACTGGAGGCATGCCACGCGCCAACCGCCGACGTCGCGACGAAGGACTGCTCGACCTCAGTCGGGTGGGCGGGTCGGTCACGACGACGGAGCGGTATGCCGGGGGGTTGTGGACCGTGCGCCGCGTTTCGGGGGCGTCGGCCAGCCGCGACTACCTCTGCCCGGGGTGCCACCAGGACATCGCGGTCGGCACCCCACACGTCGTCGTCTGGCCCGCGCAAGGCGTTGGGGGAGTAGGGGACCGCCGCCACTGGCACGCCCGCTGCTGGCAGCGGCGGGACGCTCGGCCGGCCGGCAACACCTATCGATAGCCTGCTCGCATGAGCCGCCACCCCGACGACATCCGCGCGAGCTCCATCCTTCCCGCCCGCCGTCAGGACGTCGAGCTGCACACTGCGGACGGGCTGACCCTCGTCGGTGAGCTCGCCCTGCCGGCGGACCGCGACCCGGTCGGGACCCTCGTCACGATCCACCCGCTGCCGACGCATGGCGGGTTCATGGACAGTCACGTCTTCAAGAAGGCCGCCTTCCGGCTGCCCGCCCTGGCCGACCTGGCGGTGCTGCGGTTCAACCTGCGCGGTGTCTTCTCGCCGCGCGGCGCCTCGCAGGGGAGCTTCGACAACGCCGAGGCGGAGCGGTTCGACGTCGCCGCGGCGATCGAGCTCGCCGAGTACCACGAGGAGCCGGAGCTCCCCAACCGGTGGCTCGTGGGGTGGTCCTTCGGCACGGACCTCAGCCTGATGTACGGCAACGACCCATCCATTGCCGGGGCGATCCTGCTCAGCCCGCCGCTGAGGTTTGCCAGGCCGGAACACCTTGGTGCGTGGGCCGATTCGGGCAAGCCACTGGTGGCGCTGGTCCCCGAGTACGACGACTACCTGCGCCCGGAGGAGGCCAGGGAACGGTTCGCCGTGGTGCCGCAGGCGGAGGTCGTCGCGGTCGAGGGGGCGAAGCACCTGTGGGTGGGCGAGCCCTATGTCCGTCGCGTCCACGAGGAGATCGTCGTCCGGGTCAACCCGGCGGCCCTACCCCTGCCGACCACCTGGCCCGCGTCTGACCAGCAGCACGAGCCCAGCCCGGCCCAGCGACCCTGACGAGGGCGTCCGATCACCAGGAGGTGTTCCGGGGCGCTCCCTCGACGAAACCGGCCGTGCTCTGCAGGCCGACGACGGCCCGCTCGTGGTACTCCTCGAGGGTGCGAGCGCCGGCATACGTGAAGGAGGAGCGCACTCCCGCGGTGATGCCGTCGAGCAGGTCCTCGACCCCGGGGCGCTCGGGGTCGATGAACATCCGGGCGCTGGAGATTCCCTCCTCGAAGAGTCCCTTGCGCGCCCGGTCGTAGGACGACTCCAGTGCCGTCCGGGTGCGAACCGCCCGGGCCGAGGCCATCCCGAAGGACTCCTTGTAGGGGCGGCCGTCACTCGAGACCTGGAGGTCTCCGGGCGACTCGTGGGTGCCGGCGAACCACGAACCCACCATGACGTTGGACGCTCCGGCGGCGAGCGCGAGGGCGACGTCCCGCGGGTGGCGCACGCCGCCGTCGGCCCAGACGTGCTTGCCGAGCTCGCGTGCGGCGGCGGAGCACTCCAGAACCGCGGAGAACTGCGGCCGCCCGACACCAGTCATCATCCGGGTCGTGCACATCGCCCCCGGTCCGACGCCCACTTTGACGATGTCGGCGCCTGCCGCGACGAGGTCGCGGACTCCGTCGGCCGAGACGACGTTGCCGGCAGCGAGCGGAATGTCGTCTGCCACCGCCCGAACGGCGGCGAGGGTCTCGAGCATCTTTGCTTGGTGCCCGTGGGCGGTGTCGACGACGAGCACGTCGACTCCGGCGGAGACGAGCTCCTTGGCCCGGGCGACCACGTCGCCGTTGATCCCGACGGCGGCGGCCACGCGCAGGCGCTTGCTGGCGTCGACGTTGGGCTGGTAGACGGTGGCCCTCAATGCGCCCTGGCGGGTGAGGATCCCCGCGAGGCGGCCGTCCCGGCCCACTGCCGGTGCGATGCGGTGGTGCGCCTCGCCGAGCAGGCCGAAGGCCGTCTCGGGGTCGACGTCCTCCGGCACCGTGAAGACATCGCGCGTCATGACATCCCTGACCTGCGTGAACCGGTCGACGCCGGAGAGGTCGGCCTCGGTGACGACTCCGATGGGACGCAGGTGCTCATCCACGACCACCCCTGCACCGTGGGATCGCTTGGGCAGCAACGTCATCGCCGCACCGACCGTATCCGCCGGGCTGAGCGTGATCGGCGTGTCGTGCAGGAGGTGGCGCGACTTGACGAAGTCGACGACCGCTGCCACGACGTCCGCGGGGATGTCCTGCGGGATGACCGCGATGCCGCCGCGCCGGGTCACCGTCTCGGCCATCCGGCGACCGGAGATCGCCGTCATGTTCGCCACCACGATGGGAATGGTGTTGCCGGTGCCGTCGGCGCAGGACAGGTCGACGTCCATCCTGGAGGTCACCGACGACCGGTTGGGGACCATGAAGACGTCGTCGTAGGTCAGGTCGAAGCTCGGCTGCAGGCCGTTGAGGAAGTGCACCGCTCGAGGTTAGACCGGGCGGCGAGGGGCAGGTGGAGGAACCCGCTCATCGGTCGGCGCGCCCCGGACAGAGGGAACGGGAGAGTGCGCCCGCCGCACCTAGACCCGGCGCTGGCGCGGGACGAGGACCTCCTCGTAGAGCAGGAGCAGTCCGGCGGCCGCGGGAATCGCGAGCAGGGCCCCGAGCATCCCGAGCAGGGTGCCGCCGGTCAGCGCCGCGACAACGGTCACGGCGCCGGGGACCGAGACGGTGCGCTGCATGATCCGGGGGGCCACGAGGTAGTTCTCGGTCTGCTGGTAGACGAGGAAGTAGACGATCGCGATGACCGCCTTCCTCGGGTCGTCGAAGACGGCGACGGCGGCCACGACCGCAGCGCCGAGCGTCGCACCGACCATGGGCACGAGCCCGAGGAAGCCGACGGCGACAGCCAGCACCGCGGCATACGGGATCCCGACGATCGACATCATGATCCACGCGCAGAAGGCGTTGACCGTGGCGACGACCACCTGGCCAATCGCGTAGGACCCCACCCGCCGCATGATCTCCTCAGACAGGGAGATGAACCGCGGGCGGCGGCTGGCGGGCACGACGGCATACGCGGCCCGCTTCAGGGCCGGGAGGGAGGACAGGAAGTAGAGCGTCAGGACGAGGACGGTGAGGGTCGAGAAGATCCCCGAGGCGATGATCCGGCCGGCGCCGAGCACCCCACCCGCGACCTGCGACATGAAGCTGCCGTCGGAGATCCGCTTGGTGAACTCCTCCTGGAGCTTCGCGAAGACCTGGTAGTGCTGGTCGAGCTCCATCAGGCGGGGGTTGCGCAGTACCTGCTCGAGGTAGGCCGGCGCGTTGTTGGTCAGGTCGGCGCCCTGCTGGCTCACCGGCGGCACGACGACGAGCCCGAGGAGAGTGAAGAGGAGGACGAGGAGGACGAAGACCACGGCGACCGACGGCCCCCGCGACAGACCACGTCGCACGAGGACCTCGACCACCGGGTTGAGCGCGAGGGTGAGGAAGAAGGCGACGATGAGCAGCGTGATCACGGTGTCGAGCGAGGAGATCGCCTGCCAGAGCCCGTATGCCGTGAGCACCCCGATGGCGCCGACGAACCCCACGTAGAAGGGGGACTGGCGGTTCAGGGGTCGCCCGGCTTGGCCGTACTGGCGGCGGGCCCGCTCTCCGGCGATCGGCCGACTGCTGCGTTGGGGCTCGTGCTGGCCGCCCACCAGCTGGTCGCCCACCAGCTGGTCGCCCACCGACCGGGCGCCCGGCTGGCCAGCGGGCCGCTGGCCGCTGCCCGGCTGGCGAGCCCTCGGCGGATCGTCCGCCGGCTGGCCGCCCTCGCGGGGGAGGACGTCGCTGAGCAGGTCGTGGGTCAGCTGCTCGTCGTCGGTCGCCGGCGGCGGCGGGGTGAAGGGGGGCCGGTTGCTCGCGCGCAGGTTCTGGCGCTGCCGCTTCCGGAACTGGCGCCACCGATCCAACATGGCAAAACCCTAGCCGGGCGCTCGCCCTGGGGCGGTCGGGCGAAACGCGCCGCGCGGGAGCGGTTAGGCGTTGCGGAACCTGCCCAGCTGCTCGGCGAACGCGTCGCGCTTCTCGGGGTCGGTCACTCCGAGGCCCTCCTCGGGGGCGAGCGTGAGGACGCCGACCTTGCCCTGGTGGAGGTTGCGATGCACGTCGTAGGCGGCCTGGCCGACCTCGTCCATGGGGTAGGCGCGGCTCAGCGTCGGGTGGATCAGGCCGCGGTTGACCAACTCGTTGGCCTCCCACGCCTCGCGGTAGTTCGCGAAGTGCGATCCGATGATCCGCTTGAGGCTCATCCAGAGGTAGCGGTTGTCGTACTCGTGGAGGTAGCCCGACGTCGATGCACAGCTGACGATGGTGCCCCCCTTACGAGCGACGAAGACGCTGGCGCCGAACGTCTCGCGGCCCGGGTGCTCGAAGACGATGTCGGGGTCCTTGCCCCCGGTCAGCCCGCGGATCTTCGCGCCGAGGCGCTTCCACTCCGTGGGGTCCTGCGTGCTCTCGTCCTGCCAGAACCGGTAGCCCTCGGCGTCCCGGTCGATGACGAGCTCGGCACCCATCCGCCGGCACAGCTCGGCCTTGTCGGCTGAGGAGACGACGCAGACGGGCGTGGCGCCGCCGGCGATGGCCATCTGGGTCGCGTAGGAGCCCAGGCCGCCGCTCGCTCCCCAGATCAGGACGATGTCGCCGAGCTTCATCGCCGCGCCGTTGCGGGAGATCAGCTGCCGGTATGCCGTGCTGTTCACCAGGCCCGGGGAGGCGGCCTCCTCCCAGGTCAGGTGCCTCGCCTTGGGCATGAGCTGGTTGGTCTTGACGATGGCGAGCTCAGCCAGACCACCGAAGTTCGTCTCGAAGCCCCAGATCCGCTGCTCCGGGTCGAGCATCGTGTCGTTGTGGCCGTCGGCGCTCTCGAGCTCGACGGACAGGCAGTGCGCGACGACCTCCTGACCGGGCTTCCAGAGGTGCACGCCGGGGCCGGTGCGCAGCACGACGCCGGCCAGGTCAGACCCGACGACGTGGTAGGGCAGGTCGTGGCGCTTGGCATAGGGAGAGGTCCGCCCGTAGCGCTCGAGGAACCCGAAGGTGGACATCGGCTCGAAGATCGAGGTCCACACGGTGTTGTAGTTGATCGCGCTCGCCATGACGGCGACCAGGGCCTCGCCGGGCGCCAGGTCCGGCACGGGGACGTCGTCGACGTGGAGGGATCTGCGGGGGTCCTTGTCCCGGCTGGCCACGCCCGCGAAGAGGTCGACCTCGTCCCGGTGGACCGTGACGGCACGGTAGGTCTCCGGGATGGCGATCCCCGAGTAGGTCTCCTGCGTGCGGTCTCCCGACAGGATCGCGTCGCGGATCTCCTTCATCACGGGAACTCCTCGGGCCTCGGGGTGAGCGTCAGGGGGTGAGCACGGCACGTCGCTGCGCCGAACCTACTGGCCCGTAACGGGTCACCAACGAACGTGAGACTCCGGTCACCGGGTGACCTACCTCACCAGCAGATTTGTCGGCACGTCGTGCAGGTTCGAGACGGTGACCAGTTGGTAGCCGTCGCCACGGAGGGCGTCGATGATGGCGTCGAGGTGGCTGATGGTGATGAGTCGGTCGGGGGACCCGCTGTCGTGAGCCAGGATGATGGCCCCCGGCCGGACCTGGCTGCGGATGTCGTCGACGATCGCGTCGGGGTGGCCGACGCACCGGTCCTCGTGCATCTGGGCACTCCACATGACGGTGGTGAGGCCGAGCTCGGCCGCGGCGAGGACGGACGAACCGGCAAGGTGGCCGTAGGGGGGCCGGAAGAGCGTCGGCCGGTGACCCAGCACCCGCTCGATCTCGTCGCTCGCGCGCAGGAGCTGGTCGCGGGCCTGCACGTAGGTCAGCCGGCCGAGGTCCGGGTGGTCCCACGTGTGGTTGCCGATCTCGTGGCGCCCGGACCCGTCCCGAAGGATGTCGCCGTGAGCCCTCAGGTGGTCCCCGCGGACGAAGAAGGTCGCCGGGACGTCGTGCCTCTCGAGGACGCTGAGGACCTTCGGGGTCCACTTGGCGTCGGGTCCGTCGTCGAAGGTCAGCGCCAACCGCTTGGCCGACGACGGCGCGCCGGCCCACACGACGACGCCGCGAGCTGCGCCGGGGCAAGACCCGTCCCGCCGCACGGCCGAGACCGCAGAACCGTAGAAGGGCAGCGGCGTCCGCTCCTGCTCGCTTGAGACCGCGCGGCCACCGCCGATGGTGCCCATCGCCCCGACCACGGCTCCACCGAGGCCGACGAGCATGCCGCGGCGGTCGACTGTCACGCACGGAGCATATGGGTGCCGGCTGGGCAGCGCCGGGGATTACGCATTCTCGGATGAGCCGAGCCTCCGAGCGGCCCACGCTCGCCCAGGTCGGGCGCCCGTCAGTCGGTCAAGACGCCGTCGCGGCGGGCCAGCGCCACCGCCTCGGTGCGCCCCCCGGCGCCGAGCTTGGCCATGACGTTGGAGACGTGGACGCTGACCGTCTTGGCGCTGATGAACAGCTGCCGCCCGATCTCGGCGTTGCTGCGCCCCTGGGCGACGAGGCCGAGGATCTCGCGCTCCCGCGCCGTGAGGGTGCTCACCGTGGCGGCACTCACCGAGGCCGGACGAGCGGGGCCGCCCAGGCCGCGCAGCTCGCCCAGCAGCGGCTCCGCGCCGAGCGCCCGGGCGCTCGTGCGGGCCGCCTCCGCCAGCGTTCGTGCCTCGCCGGCCGCACCCACGGCACTCATGACCGCGGCCAGCCGGGCGCGCGAGCGGGCCAGCTCGTAGACGTGCTCCCACTCCTGGAACGCCGCGACGCTCTCCCGCCAACCCGCGACGAGCTCGTCCTCGGTCGGCGCGTCGACATCGGTGAGCCAGCGCAGCCGCAGGTGCTCGGCGAGGACCCGAGCGCGCCACGCGCGGGCCTCGACCCGGGACGGTCCGCTCATCGACCGGCTCTCCCACACATCCGCCGCGGCGGTGAGGAACCGCGTGCCGCTGGCTGCCAGCGCCGCCCTCCCGGACTGTGCCGTCCGGGACGCGTTGCTGGCGAGCTGCCCGAGGACGAGGGCGCTGAGCCGGATCTGGGGCCACGGTGCCGAGGTCTGCCAGAGCCGCCGAAGGATGGTCCGCACCTCGTCGTGGACGGCGAGAACGGCGTCCAGATCGTGCCGGTCGCCGTGGACGTCTATCGCCGCTCCACCGCTCAGGACCGCGGTCATGCCCTCCCGGCTCCACCCCGCACGGGTCACCTCGAGCAGCTCGAGGGCTCCGGGCTCGCCGCGCCCGGCCAGGACGCCGAGCTTGACGGCGGCGAGGAGGGCCTCGGCGATGGGCGGCGGTGACTGCCCCGAGACGTCCCCGGCCCGCAGAGCGCCGTCCCAGTTACCGACCGTGTATGCCGTGATGCCGGCGAGGGCGCGCGCGTCGAGACCGTAGGGGGCCCAGGGGCGGCCGCTCTCGCGGGCCTTTGCGGCAGCCCCCTCGTAGGCCCGCATCGCCTCGGGGAACTTACCCGTCCCGAAGTGGAGCCCGCCGATCTGGTGGAGGCCGCGCAGCTCGGCGTTGACGTCGCCGTCCGCGCGGGCCTGGTCGACGATGAGCTCGAGCCGGGACCGTGAGGTGTCGGCATCCCCGGTGAGGTCGTCGATCTTGGCGAGCGTCATCGCGGCCTCGGCGGCGACCCGCGGAAGGCGGAGGCTGAGGGCCATCTCATGGGCCTGCGTGGCGAAGCGCGCCGCCTCCTCGCCGCCGAGGCGGTGCGTCGTCGCCTTGGCGTGGACGTTGAGGACCTTGGCCCGCAACGGTGTCGGAGGGGAGTCGGGGACGAGGGACATCGCCTCGACGGTGATCTCCAGGGGGTCGGCCTCGGTCTCGACGAGGAAGGTGGCGGCGGCGAGCCCGACGAGGAGGCGGGCGCGGGTCGACGGGTCCGTGCCGGATGGCAGCGCCCCGACGTGGTCGGCGATGAGCTTGACGGCTCGGTAGGGGTCTCCGGAGGCGATGAGAGCGTCGCTCGTCTTGAGGACGAGCCCGACGACGGCCCGGTCGTCGGCGTCGGCGTCGGGCGGGGGCCGCTCGTCGGCGTCAGCAGGGCTCCCGGCGCTCACCGCGGTGGACAGGGGCTCGGTCCAGTCACCGCCGAACAGCGGGCCGGACCGGCTGCTCGCGGCCGTGACGACCCGCGCGAGGAACTGGAGCGCGAGCTCGTAGTGGCGGGCCGCCTCCTCCGGGGCGCCGACGAGCATGGCGTCGTCGCCGGCCTCGATGCTGGCCCGCACCGCCGTGGTGGTGTCCTGCGCCGCCCGCGCGTGCCGCGCCAGCTCGGCGGCCGTCCCCGGGACCTCGCCGGACCTCAGCGCCGCGACGTAGGCCGCGTGGAGGCGGACCCGCTCGCCGGGCAGCAGGTCGTCGTAGACCGCCTCGGCGAGCAGCGCGTGCCGGAAGGCATAGCTGTCCCCGCGCGAGGGGACGAGGACGTGCGACTCGACGGCCTGGCGCAGGGCGAGGTCGAGGTCGGCGGCGGATTCGGTGAGGACCCGGGAGAGCAGCTGGTGGGTGACCCGTCGTCCCGCGACGGCGGCCGCCCTCACCGCGCTCCGGCTGCGCTCGTCGAGGCGGTCGAGCCGGACCAGGAGCAGGTCGGCCAGGTCGTCCGGCAGCGCCTGACCACCCATCTGCGTCGCGCTGAGCAGCTCCTCCGCGAAGAACGCGTTGCCCTCGGCCCGGGTGACGATCGCGTGGACGTCCTGCTCGCGCAAGGGCATGGGGTGCAGCGTCTGGACCAGCGTGCGGACATCGCGCTCGCTGAGCGGGGCGAGCTGGATCCGGCGCACGGTCGGCAGGCGCGACCACTCGGCGACGGCGCCGCGGAGAGGGTGGCGCCGGTGGACGTCGTCGCTGCGGTAGGAGACGACGACGGAGACCGGCGCCTCGAAGTGGCGCGAGAAGAGGAAGGAGATCAGCTCCCGGGTCGCCTGGTCGGCCCAGTGGGCGTCCTCGACGACGAGGAGGAGCGGCGTGTGAGCGGCCAGCTCCTCGAGGAGGGCGTGGACGGACTCGAAGAGGTCGGCTCGGCTCGACTGCGCCTGCGGCGCCCGGTCGCCGCGAAGGCGCTCGTCGGGGTCGGCGCTCGATGTCAGGGCGCTCGTCGCGCCGGTGCGGACGCGCTGGCCGGGCAGGAGCCGGTTGATCGAGGGGTGGGTGGCCACGATAGGACCGACCAGCTCGGGTGACTCGGCGAGCAGGCGGCCGAGGATCTCCGTGAAGGGCAGGTAGGGCAGGGCGCTGTCGCCGAAGTCGAGGCAGTGGCCGACGATGTGACGTCGACCGGAGGCCGCGGCGCGGTCGCGCAGTGCTCGCAGGAGTCTCGTCTTGCCGACTCCCGCGTCACCGGCGAGGAGCACCGCCCCTGAGCCGCTCAGGGCCTCGTCGACCCCGAGCAGCTCGGACAGCTGGCTCAGCTCGTCGGCACGTCCGACGAGCGGAGCGGTGCGCGTCTCCAGGGACATGCGCCCCATCATCGTGCCTTCCCCCGACATCGGGGAGACCGGCACTGCGTGGAGGGCCACCGCCGTCATCCACACGGGCGGGCTCAGTGACCGAGTGCGGGAAGGTTGACCGGGCGCTGGTGGCCCTTCTCCTGGCGCGGGACGTAGTCGACGCCGAGGGAGCCGCTGGACTGGCCCCGACGACGCGACCAGAGGCGGAAGCCCTCGAGACGGCGCGACTGCTCTGCGCGGACGACTTCGAGGGTGTGGATGGGGAACATGGGCTTCTCCTCGGGGGATCTCGAGCTGACCCGATCGAGACTGCGCCCCTAAGGCACCCCCGGACATCGGCAGAAGCCTTACTCCGCGGCGGCAGGACCGCCTTAGGAGCGGCGCCGAGCGCGGCATTCGAGCTGCTGCCTCAGGCCCGCGAGTCGGCCCATGGTCCGCTCAGCCCTGATCCACCGATTGGTGGGGGCGTTGGGCGGGTCGTGACACGCGAATGCCCCTGTGGGACGGGAGGATTGGACTTGCGACAGTTCGATCCGACCAGCTCCGAAGGGGCATCCGACAAATGCAAG
>JAABUR0100003306.1_pt1 | contig 22760 bp, 23 predicted proteins | sample 5560091 | NCBI WGS metagenome assembly JAABUR01 (sample SAMN10711879, study PRJNA513375) | rock metagenome | isolation source: Antarctica rocks | place: Antarctica: Victoria Land, University Valley sud
GATCATGAGCTTCTTCGGTATGGCGCCGCACGGGAAGGCTGCTTCAGGAAATAGGCCGGCGCCTCCGGGTTCCGCCCCGGATGTCTCGGCGCCGGTCACAGCAGACATGTTCCGCCACCTTCCCAAGACGTCACATCGGGGCATGGTTGACGAGAGAAAGGCCCCTCGACCCCGCCGCACGCGGCACAACGAAAACGGGGAAGCCGCACCATGACCTGGCCGAACAGCGTCGCCACCGCATGGTCCCGGTAGTCCTTCACACGGCAAACGCCGCCACAGCGCGGGCATTCCGGCCGCCGAACGGCGTGGTCCCTGGCCTGCGCGGCGACGATCTCCCGTTGAACACGCGCCAGCAACCGCTTCGCTTCGGCCAGGGTCAGACCCAAGTTGGCGATGTCGACGAGATCATCGGACCTGCTGATTTCCATGACGTCCACGCACGTCCCCTCACCTTCAGTCCCGATTTCACGAACCTCAATACCCAAGCCACGCATCCACCCTCGATCAGAGTACAAACGCGAAAATACCCAACTCGCCGCCGCACCCCCAATCTTGCGACGGTCCCATGTGCCCCGTGAGATCGTGACCGACAAGCTCGGGAGCTACGCGGCCGCGAAGCGCGAGGTCCTGCCCGGTGTCGAGCACCGGCAAAGCCGCTACCTGAACAACCGGGCCGCGGTGTCGCATCAGCCGACACGACGACGAGAACGGCAGATGCAGCGGTTCAAGTCAGCCCGCCACGCCCAGCGCTTCCTGTCCGCCCACAGCCGCATCCACAACCACGTCCAGCTCCGCCGCCATCGCCTGACCGCCGACCAGCACCGTGCCGCCCGCGATGACGCCTTCCGCACCTGGCGCGAGGTTGCCGGCGTCGCGTCCGCCGCGTGAGACCCTGATCAGCCGCCAACCCTCGGCGGCAGCTTAACCATCAACCTGACAACACCTTTGTGCTGGCTACCCTGATCGTGCTGGAGGCCGACTGTCCCATCTTCCCAGCATGTGGTTTCTGTCAGGGCATGCTGGACAACGGAAGGCCGCAAGCATGGACGTCATCGAGAAACCCCTGGTCCCGGCGCGGGTCGCCAACCCGAGTGCGCCGGCGCTGCCCGCCGTGGTGGAGGCCAAGGGGCGGCCGGTCGGGCTGGCGCTGGCCGCACTCGGCATCGTCTACGGCGACATCGGCACCAGCCCGCTCTACGCGCTCAAGCAGGCTATCCAGGCCGGGGGTGCCCCGACGCCGGAGTCCATCCTGGGCATCCTGTCGCTCATCTTCTGGGCGCTGGTCGTCATCGTGTCGGCCAAGTATGCCATCCTGATCATGCGAGCCGACAACCACGGCGAGGGCGGCATCGTCGCCATGCTGGCGCTGCTCGACATCCGCCATGCGCCGTCCGGCAGTTGGCGCGCGTCGCTGCTGGTCGTGGGCCTGGTCGGTGCCGCGCTGCTGTATGGGGACGGCGTGATCACGCCCGCCATCTCGGTGCTGAGCGCGGTCGAAGGCCTCAAGCTCGATGTGCCGGGCATCGCACGCTATGTCGTGCCGTTGACGCTGCTGATCCTGGCCGGCCTGTTCCTGGTGCAGCGCCGCGGGACCGAGGCCATCGGCAAGGTGTTCGGCCCCGTCATGCTGGTGTGGTTCGCGGCCATCGGGCTACTCGGCATGGCCGGGATCGTGCGCGCGCCCGGCGTGCTGGCGGCGCTCAGCCCGTGGCACGCCGCGGGCTTCCTGATCCACGCCGGCCCCCTGGTCAGCTTCGCCGTGCTCGGTGCCGCCTTCCTGGCCGTGACCGGCGGCGAGGCGATGTATGCCGACATGGGGCACTTCGGACGGCTGCCGATCCGGCTCGGCTGGTTCTGCGTGGCACTGCCCTGCCTGGTGCTGAATTACTTCGGCCAGGGCGCCCTGCTGCTGCGCGACCCCGCCGCGATCGAGAACCCGTTCTACCTGCTGTCGCCGGGCTGGGCGCACCTGCCGCTGGTGGTGTTCGCGACGCTTGCGACCATCATCGCCTCCCAGGCCATCATCTCCGGCGCGTTCTCGCTGACGCAGCAGTCGATCCAGCTCGGCTTCCTGCCGCGGATGCGCGTGCTGCACACGGCGACGCACGAGGCCGGGCAGATCTACATGCCGGGCGTGAACTGGCTGTTGGCCGCCGGCACGTTCGGCGCCGTGGTCACCTTCGGCACCTCGGACGCGCTGGGCGGGGCCTACGGGATCGCGGTGTCGCTGCTGATGATGATCACCACAGTGCTGGCCGCGCTGGTGGCGCTGCGCTGGGGCTACAACCCGGCCGCGGTGCTCGCGGTGAACGGCTTCTTCCTGCTCGTGGACCTGGTGTTCTTCGCGTCCAACTGCACCAAGCTGCTGGAAGGCGGCTGGTTCCCGCTGCTGATCGCCAGCCTGGTCGCCTTCCTGATGATGACCTGGCGCAAGGGGGGCGCCCTGCTGGCCGCGGTGCATGCCGGGATGCGGGTGCCGGAGGCGGAGTTCTGCGCCATGTTGCAGGCCGATCCGCCCGTCCGCGTGCGCGGGGCGGCGGCCGTGTTCGGGGCGGCCACGGACATCCCGCTCGCACTGATCCACCACCTCAAGCACAACCACGTCCTGCACGAGCGCATGCTGCTGGTGTCCACCCAGACGGTTGAGACGCCGCACGTGCCGGTAGAAGAACGGACGGCCGTGACCGCGATGCCGGCGGGCCTGACCCGGGTCGTGCTGCGCTTCGGCTTCATGGAGAAGCCGGACGTGGCCGAGGCGCTGCACCTGGCTTGCCAGGCCTCGCCCGAGCTGCAGGACGTGGACCCGGCGGGCCTCACCTACTATCTCCGGCGCGAGACGGTGATCCCGTCGGAGCGGGCCGGCGGCATGGCACGGTGGCGTAAGGCCCTGTTCGCGGCGATGCTGCTCAACGCCAACCGCAGCGCGTCCTACTATGGGCTGCCGCCGGCGCAGGTCGTCGAAGTCGGGCTGGAGGTGGAAATCTAGCCGGCCTATCGGGCCAGCTTGGAATGGATGCAGATCTGGCCAGAACAGTCATGACCACGACCGGAGCGTACTCCGACGTCTTGACATCAAGTGCATTGTCGGTCGCCTACACCGAGCCACTGCATGACGACCAGCAGGACTGCCGCCGCCTCACGGAAGAACAGCGTCGCGGCGTCATAACACGGCACGCCGGTGCTGATTAGTGCATGATGCACTCCTATGGGCGTTGGTGCACTTGGCGGATGGAGATTGAGATGGTCCCAGCACCGAACTGCTATGCGATGGCCCGCTGAACGCGGACAGATTTCGGGCGTCCGGCCGCCAGCATCCGGTTCAGCACCGCCACGCCGATGGTAGCCTCGGTTTGCTGGGCGGCGAAGCCGCGGGCTCGCAGCCGGGGTCCGATCAGCGCCTAGTAGCGACCCATTGTCGTTTCCACTAACGAACGCTGGCCGTAGTCGGTGGCGACCTGCCAGCTCAGGCGGCCTTGTTCCGCGATCATCGCCAGATGGCGATCACGCTGTGTCGGCGGACCCGGTTCGCCGCTCGGGACGGCCGTCGAGCGGGACGGGATCACCACTTCGATCTCATCGCCGTGCGCGGCGATCGTCTGGTAGGTGGGTGCGCCATCATACGCGCCATCGGCCGTCACCTGGACAATCGGATCGTCGATCTGGTCGAGCAGCGGGCCGACCTGGGACGGATCATCCGCATCCTGATCCGTCAGCGTCTGCGCCACGATCATGCCGTTCGCCGCATCCACCGCCAGATGCAGCTTGCGCCATCGCCGCAGGCGATCCCCCGGCGGGGCAGGCCGCGAAGCGGACTGGAGGTCCGGTGCGACTTCACACCATGCTTCGCCTCCAGCCATTGACCCGCCCCGTAGACTTGCAGGCCGGTGCTGTCGATCAATACGTGCAACGGACCAAGCGGCACTTGTGCTGGCTGGATCACCCGCAACGCCACGGCACGACGGCTGACCGTGGTGTGATCAGATGCCAAGAGCGTCAAGCCCATCAACGTCAGCACCGATGTCATCAGGCCTTCAGTTTGCCGCAACGCCAGCTTGAACGCCGTGCGCAGCATCAGGCTGGTCTGGATGGCTGCGTCCTTAAACCGGGCCTGACCACTTGGCCCAAAGGTCTGCCAGCATTCCAGAGCGGCGTCCTCGATCCACAATGTGAGGCTGCCGCGCCCGCGCAGGCCTGCTTCATAGGCCGGCCAGTTCTGCACCTTGAACGACATCTTCGGGATGTGGTGACGGCGATCGGCGTTGTGCTTGTGTGGCATCGGGGTGCTCGAACCAGAAAGGGAACGGCATCCTACCATCCCTTCAGATTATCAAAGTGCACCAACGCCCGAGCGCAATCTTCGTGGCCGTGACGTCATCCGGGCCGTAGAGCGCAACCGTGGCAACCGGGTAGCCCCGGAACCCGCGCTTTGCCTTCTTGGCCAAACGCTTCGGCGCTCGGTCCAGCATCGCTCTCCCCCCGTGACCGCCGTTCACGCAGCCCTGCCCGCATCCACGATCGCACGCGGCGAGCCCAGTGTCGCCGGGACACTACAGGACACCGCGCCCTTTCGAAGGAAGTGGGACATGCTGCCGACGTGATATGGAACGAGCCCACCATGCTTGAACGCCGCGTCGAGCTGATGGGACCGAACGCCTGGTCTGGCATAGGCTGCAGATATCCCATCAGAGCTTGGGAGGGCGGTCCTGCGTCAGATCGCGTCCTTGAGTTCCTTCGCCGCGCGGAACGCCACCTTGCGGCTGGCCTTGATCTGGACGGCCTCGCCGGTCGCGGGATTGCGGCCCATCCGCGCTGGACGGTCCTTCACCTCGAGGATGCCCAACCCGCTGATCCTCAACCGCTCGCCCGCCTTCAGGTGATCGACCAACCGAGCGAACACCTCGGTGACGATCGTGTCCGCTTCGCGCTTCGGCATGTCATGCCGCTCGGCGAGACCCGCCGCGAGGTGCTTCAGCGTCACCGTGGTCGGTGCCGCCGCTTTGACCGGCGCCTTGATGGGCAAGGCTATGGCTGCTTTGACCGGCACCTTCTTCGTTGCTTTGGCCGTGGCTGGCTTGGCGGCGGTGCGGGATGGCGTTTTGGCTGTAACTTTCGGTGCTGCCTGGACGGCAGGGGGCACCTTCCTGTCGCCAAGTCGCCAAACGGCTGCTGACATTCGAACCCCTGCGTCACACCGTTCTCGTCCACCTCGCCCGCGAGCTCGCGGTACGGCGTTCGAGAACCGTCTTCACCGCCACCGCCGTCAGCGCCACCGCGAGCACGGCCCGCAGCAGGCGCTCGGGGACTTGGACACTGGTGTAGCTGCCGATCACGATGTTGGGCACGGAGCCGACCAGTAGCGAGCCGAGCATGGGCCAGTTGACCGAGCCCACCGTTTAATGCCCGACGCCAGCCAGCAATGTGAGCGGCACGGCATGCGCGATGTCGGACCCGACGATCCCGGTGATCGGCATCCGGGGATAAAGCGGGCGCGGGCACCTTTCGGACCTTTTTGGCCGGTAACCTGGGCTATGGATCTTTCGAAATCGTGTCGATGCCGAGCTCCTGGCGCACGTGCGCAAACGTCACGGGATTGGCAAAGCGCGTGTTGGCCATCATGGTCCGTAGCGCCGCGAGGCCGGCTTCGGTGAAGAACAGGCGAGGCGGCCAGGGTGCCGGTTCGAGGCGCATCAGCCCGCGCTCGAGCAGGCCCTTGGCTTTGATCGGCACCTTGGGCTGGCCGGCCTGTGGGCCGCCGCGCCATGTCCTGAGCTGAAAGCCGTCGGCGACGCTCGGCAGGGTCGAGAAGAAGCGGTCGAGCTCCTGACGTATGTAGTCCCGCTCCCCGGGCGTGAGCGTGGTGCTGTCCGTTGTCTCGGGTTTGCTCATGGCATGCTCCATAGCACCTCAGGCCCCGGCTTACCGGCCGTTCTTGCTTGCACCATCAGCGTCTCCAGCCCAGTCCCATTCCGTGCCGCAGGGATAAGCCGAGGCAGCACGAGGCGGCAAGCTGTTCGGTCGTGCTGCTTGGGTCTGGGATAGGAGGCAAGGTCGGTGCTGCTGGCAAGCACCCACCGAGGGGCCACGCTCGTCTTGGCCATCATCGAAGCGGGACGCCCGACGTCGCGGCGTCTTCGTCCATGTGAACGGCTTGGAGCTGAACGGCTCAGCTCGACGGCTTGGGGCGCTTCGGCCTGGGTTGGTGAAGGCGGCGACGCACGTTCGGCCGGAGCGCGTTCCTCACGTCCTTGTCGGTCAGCGTGAGATCGAACCACTCGGGGTCAAAGTGCCCGCCGCACCAGCGTTTCATGTGAGCGTGCTCCGGGTGGTCCGGATCGGCCATGATGGCGAGAAACGTCTCGTAGCCACCTACTCCTCCGACATCTTCGGGTGGTGTGGCCCGGGCGCCGTCGGTGCAGCTTGCATGCTGAGGCACAACGTCGAGAGCGGCACACTGCTCGATCTCGACCAACTGGTGCCAATGGTCGCCGAAGTCATAGTGGTAGGTGAACGTGGTTCCCGGTTTTCGCCCGAAGTCCACGAGGCGCGCCTCGCACTCGTCGAACACGCGCAGGTTGTCCACGAAAGCGCCGTCCTCAAGCAGCATTGGGTCACCGTAGCGCAGGCCGCCAATGTGGAACTCATGCAGGTGATCGCCGTGCCAGTTGAACGCTGCCTGGAGCACAAGGTGGAGCTCGCCTAAATTCCAGGTCCAGGGCACGACAAGGCGGCGCCAAACCGCAGGCTCGATCCCCGCCAATGCAACGCGGATCTGGGGTGCCGTCACGTCCCAGCTCCCGCTGTGACCTCAACCGCGATGCGATGGCCTACCGGCGCCCTCATCCACGCGGCAGCATCCGGCCGAGCACGCCGTCGTGCCACAGGTAGCGGTGGACCAGCGCCGCTCCGGCATGAAGCCCGGCCAGCCCCAGGATCAGCAGGCCGATGGTGGCGTGGACCTCCAGCACCTGGTCCGGCAGCGCCTTGTCGGCGGGATCGTAGGTCGGGATGCTGAACAGGTTGAAGATGCTGTCCCCCCGCGTCCAGGTCAGGAACAGGCCCGCCAGCACCATAGCGCCGAGCAGGGCATACAGGCCCCAGTGCGTGCCCTTGGCGATGACGTTGAGCGCGCCCTTGTCGGCCAGCGGCAGGCGCCACCCGCCGGTCAGCCGCCAGACGACCCGCCCCATCAGCAGCGCGGCGAGCAGCACCCCGAACGTGATGTGGACCGAGCGCGCGTCCACGCGCAGCGGCCCCCGCGGGAACCAGTCTATCACCTGCGCCCCGAGCCATTGCGTGACGACCAGCAGGGCCGTCGCCCAATGGAAGAACATGGTCAGCGGGTCGTAGCGCCGCGCGGTCGTCGTGACGGGCTGCATGTCGGAGGCTCCTATGCGTTGCCGATGAGGATGCCGGTGGCGAGCACCAGCGCGCCGCCCAGCATGACCTTGGCCACCGCCGACAGCGGCGGCGTGTCCATGTACTTCCACTGTATCCAGGCGATGGCCAGCAACTCGACAACCACCACGGCGCCGGCCACGACCGTCGCGGTGATGAAGTCCGGGATCAGGTAGGGCAGCGTGTGGCCGATGCCGCCGGCGATGGTCATCAGCCCACACACCACGCCACGCAGCAGCGGCGTGCCGCGGCCGGACAGCTTGCCGTCATCGGCCAGCGCCTCCGCGAAGCCCATGCTGATGCCGGCGCCCAGCGACGCCGCCAGGCCGACCAGGAAGGCGTTCCAGGAGCTGTGGGTGGCGAAGGCCGCCGCGAACACCGGCGCCAAGGTGGACACCGAGCCGTCCATCAGCCCGACCAGGCCGGGCTGGATAATCTGCAGCACGAAGCGCCGCTGCGCGCCGTCGTCCTCCGTGGCCCGGGCCTCATCGGGCAGGCGCCGCTGCTCGATGGCGCCTGCTGTGTGCTCGTGCTCCATCTCGGCCGCCGCCAGGTCGCCCAGCAGCTTGCGGACGGCGGCGTCCGTCGTGCGGGCGGCGGCCTGCTGGTAGAAGCGCCCGGCGTCCCGCTCCATCTGCTGCACATGGCGCCGCACGGCCTCGATGCCCATCGCGCGCACCTGCCAGCCCGGCTTGCGCTGCACCCAGCCGCGCACCTCCTGCCGCTGGACCAGCGGGATGTGCGGGCCGAACCGCTCGGCGAACACGTCAATAAGACGGCGCCGGTGCTCGTTCTCCTCGGACGCCATGTCGGCGAACATGCGGGCGCTGTCCGGGTAGTCGTCCCGCAGCTCGTGGGAGAAGTCGGCATACACGCGGCCATCCTCCTCCTCGCTGGAGATGGCCAAGGCAAGCAGGTCGCGCTCGGTCAGGTCGGTGAAGCTTCGCATGCGTGGTCTTCTCTAGCTGCGCAGTTAGGGGCGGGGCTGTCGGCGACGTTGGATGCAGGCTACAGCCCGCAACCCGGCCCGTCCGGACTCTGAACCCGAATTTAGTGGCCCGCCCGCCCCGCCCGGCCAACTCTCCCAGCCGGGCCGCAGATGGTCTATGGACGACGATCCCTGAACCTGCGGCACCGGGACCGATGCTTGCCGGCAGCAGCAAAACCGCATGATGGCCGGGAACCCATGACACGCCTGCTGCTGATCGAGGACGACGATGAAACGGCTGAGGAGGTCGCCGGCTACTTCCGGGACCGCGGCTACCTGGTGGACCGGGCGGCGACCGGCCCCGACGGCCTCGCGCAGGCCGGCAGCGGGCGCGCCGACGTGATGGTCGTGGACCGCCTGCTGCCCGGGATCGATGGCCTCTCCGTCATCGAGGCCCTGCGCCGCGCCGGCGTCCGCACTCCGGCGATGGTGCTGAGCGCGCTGGACGGGGTGGACGAGCGCGTGCGCGGCCTGCGCGCCGGGGGCGACGACTACCTGGCCAAGCCGTTCGCGCTGACGGAACTCGCCGCGCGCATCGAGGCGCTGCTGCGCCGTCCCCAGCACGGGCCGGAGACGGTGCTGCGGGTTGGTCCGCTCGAACTTGACCTGGTGGCCCGCACCGCCCGGCGCGGGGCGCGCATGCTGGAGCTGCTGCCGCGGGAGTTCCGGCTGCTGGAGTACATGATGCGCCGATGCGGGCAGACGATCACGCGCGCCATGCTGTTCGAGGAGGTGTGGAACTACCGCTTCACGCCACGGTCCAACCTGGTGGACGTCCACATGGGCCGGCTCCGCCGCAAGCTGGACGCGCCGCATGAGCCGGAGCTGCTGTCCAACGTCCGCGGCATCGGCTTCGTGCTGGATGCGCCGCCATAGATGCGGGTGGTCCGCAGCCTTTTCCCGGTCACGGCCATCCGCTGGACGCTCGCCATCGCGGGCGGCTTCACGGTCATGGCGCTGTTCCTGTTCGCGTTCATCTACTGGCAGACCGCACTGCGCGAACAGGGCCGCGTTGATGGCATCGTACTGTCGAAGGCCCGCGCCATCGCGGACGCGCCCGCCGCGGAAGCGGCGGCAAACCTTGAGGCGTGGCTGGCGGAGGACCTGCACGGCGTCCGCTACGGCGGGCTGTTCGGCCTTGCCGGCGACCGCATCGCCGGCAACGTCGCCGCAGCGCCGGACGGGCTGCCGGCCGACCGCCAGGCCCACCAGGTGAAGATCGGGCCGGTCGGCCGCGACCACGACGGGGACTCGCCGGAGATCGTGCGCAGCGTCGCCGGGCGGCTCCGGGACGGACGGCTGCTCGTGCTCGGGTACGACATCGATGAGTTGGAGCAGGTGGAAGGGATAATCCTGCGCGCGCTCGGCCTCGGCCTGGCCCCGGCGGTCCTGCTGTCGCTGGCCGGAGGCTCGGTGCTGGCCCGGCGCGGCCAGCGGCGCATCGCCGCGCTGCACGAGGCGGTCGGGAGGATCATGCAGGGCCACCTGCACGAGCGCCTGCCGGTGCGCGGCGCGTTGGACGAGCTGGACAAGCTTGCCGTGGCGGTGAACGGGATGCTGGGCGAGATCGAGCGGCTGGTGGGCGACATCCGCGGCGTCGGCGACAGCATGGCCCACGACCTCCGCACGCCGCTGACCCGCGTGCGGACGCGGCTGGAGCGGAGCCGGGACGAGGCCCGCACGCGCGAGGAGTTCCAGGCCGCGGCGGACCGGGCGATCATCGCCGTGGACCAGGCGCTTGCGGTCATCACCGCCGTGCTGCGGATCGGCGAGATCGAGCACGGGCGCCGCCAGGCGGCGTTCGCGCCGGTGGACCTGGCCGAGGTGCTGCGCGACGCAGCCGAGCTGTACGAGCCGGTCGCCGAGGAGAGAGGAGTGGCGCTGCGGCTCCATCTCGGCCCGTCCCGACCCGTCGAGGGGGATCACGACCTGCTGCTGGAGGCGGTCGGCAACCTGGTGGACAACGCGGTCAAGTTCGCGCCGGCCGGCACCGAGGTACTGCTGGAGGTGGGCGGCACCCCGGAGGGCGCCTGCCTCCGCATCGCCGACCGTGGGCCGGGCATCCTGCTGGCAGAGCGGGAGCAGGTGCTGCAACGCTTCTACCGGGCCGAGAAAAGCCGGACGGTCGAGGGAAGCGGCCTTGGGCTGAGCCTGGTTGCAGCCGTGGTGGCGCTGCACGGCTTCCGCCTGCGGATCAGCGGGTCAGACCCGGGCTGCGTCGTCGAGATCGTCTGTCCCATCGAAGGCAAAGGCATGGCCATGCCAAACAGCACGCACGCCCGGCCCTGACCTTCTACCGCGGCGCCAGCCAGGCCACGCTGGCCATGGTCGCCAGCGGCACCAGGACGGTGGCCTCGCGGCCGTGCCCAGTGCGGACCAGGACGACTTCTATGGCCAGCAGGACCGCCACGACGGCGACGTTGCGCGCGTCGCCGAACAGCGTCTTGAGGAACGGACCCATCACGCGGCCTCCTGGCGTACCCGTGCGCGCATCGCTGTCGCAACCGCAAGTCCTGCGGCCAGGTAGAACGCAGCAAGGATCGGCAGCGTCCAGTCCGAGAGCGGCCATACCTCGGACCCGCCGATGCCCTCCATCGTCCAATACGTGCCAAACGCCACGATCATCGCCCCGACCGTGAACTTGATGGCGTTCTCCGGCACCCGCTGCAACGGCGCGCGCACGGCCGCGCCCAAGGCGCAGGTCAGCAGCAGCGCGGCGACGGCGGCTCCGCTGCTGCTGACCATGCCCGTGCCGTCCGCCGTCTTCATGCCGAGCGCCACCACGACGAGCCACACCTCCAAGCCCTCCAGCAGCACGCCCTTGTAGGCGACAGCCCAGCCGGCGGCCCACTCGCCGGTGAGCCTGGCGCGCGTCTGCTCGAACTCCAGCGCCTCGTCGTGCAGCGCCTTCAGCCCGGCGTGGCGGGCCACTGCCTTGGCGAGCCAGCGCACGCCGAACAGCAGCAGGAACACGCCGACGACGAGCTGCACCCAGCCGATGTCAACGCCCTCGGCAAGCAGCCGGCCGGCGGCAAGCGTCAGCACAGCCAGCGTCGCAAGCCCGGCCAGCGACGCGCCGATCGCAGCCCGCCAGCCGATGCTCAGGCTGACGGCCAGCACGATCGTGAACGCCTCGACCCACTCGACAAGCGCAGTGAGGAAGGACGGAACCGCTATGGACCAGTCAATCATGTCACATTCCTTTTCTTTGGTCAGGCTCGGCTTCTTGCCGCGGCTGGACGTGCTGCGCGGGCTGTGGACCGTGCTTCGGTGGCCGAGGACGCCCAGCTTTGCTCGGAAGCGGAGCCTGGTAGTCAAGTTGGGAGAGAAGTCATTCTATACCTGCCAGGTGTGCCTGGAGCCGGCCTGTTGAGCCCAGCGCCACCGCGACCAGCTCGGCGAGGTAGGCGCCCCCCAACCGCACCAGCGGCAGGGAGGAAGGCTGGCGGCCGTCCGCCTCGCGTGACGGGCACTTCTGCCGTTGCAATACGGCGCCCGCAGCATCAAGCCCGGCGGCGCGGAGGCAGCGCAGCAGGTCACCCAGCACGGCGGCGCAGAACAGGGGATCATCGGCTGTCCAGACCAGCCGAAGCTTGGCACGCCCCGCCTCCGGCCGGCCGCTCAGCACTCGCAGCGGCGGCAGGCTGTCCCCGCACGCCACTACGCCCGCACAGGCCAGCGCAGCCTGCCCAAACGCGAGCTGCAAAGCCGTTTCCTCCCCGCCGCCGACGCCGGCCAGCACCAGGGACGACGCATCAAGGCCCGCCTGCCCGAGCCTCCGGCCGATTTGCGCCAGCGTCTCCGCAATCCCGTCGTTGACAGTAACCAGCATCGTTGACATGGCCGCCGCTGGGACCGCGGGCGCCCAGGCACGTACCAGTTCGTGTGCAAGCTCAGTGCCGCTAGACGAATGCAGCACAGCGACAAGCGCCGTTTGGGCGCTCGGGCGATGCCTGGCCGGCGAAGGGAGGAGATGGTCCATAGAAGCCTCGTCACGGGGCACTGACCGTCAGGGTGGCCCGGGCTGGGGACCACGGCCAATGCGCATCCAGCACCGTGACATGCGAATCCCGCATGATACCGTGCGGGCTATCCCGCGGCGGCACGCGCCGTCGCCTTCCGGCCACGCGCCGCCTTGTTGTTCCGGAGACCTCAGGTGAACTGGCGCACGCTCGATCTCAACCTGCTCGTCGTGTTCGACGCCGTGGCGCAGGCCCGCAGCGCGACCCGTGCCGCCGCCAAGCTCAACATGACCCAGCCTGCAATCAGCCACGCCCTTGCGCGGCTGCGCGGGGCGCTGCATGACGAGCTGTTCGTGCGCACTCCGGACGGCATGGCGCCCACGCCCTTCGCCGAACGGCTGGCCGGTCCGGTCCGTGCGGCGCTGGAGGGGCTGAGCACGGCGCTGGACGGCGCCGCCGCGTTCGACCCGGCCACCGCCGAACGTCGCTTCGTCGTCGCTTTGGACAACCGCGCCGCGCTGGTCCTCGCCGCCCCTATCGCGGCAGCGGTTGCGGCGGAGGCGCCAGGCATCAGCCTCGACCTGCGCCCGAGCGGCACGCTGGACTTGGCGGACCGCCTTGACCGGTCCGATCTGGACCTCGCGCTGGGCAGCCTGGCGGCCCCTGCCGAGCGTTTCTCCGACCTGCGTTTGTTCGAGAACGGCTTCGCAGCCCTCATGCGCCGCGGCCATCCGGTCGCCGAGGCCGGGGACCTTAGCCTGGTCACGCTTGCCGCGCACCCGCACCTCGATCTGTCCTCGACCGGCGAGGACCTGGAGTTCCTGGATGCCGAGCTGGCGCAGCACGGCCTAGTGCGCCGCGTGACGCTGCGGGCACCCCTGCTCGCGGCGGCGGCGGTGCTGGCGCAGTCGGACATGCTGGCGGTCGTGGGTGAGCGCACGGCACGGGCGTTCGCAAGCATCGCGCCTCTGCATATCATGCCACTGCCATGCCCGTCGCCTCGGCTGGTCACCGCCATGCTGTGGCACCGACGGCTCGATGACGTGCCGGCGCACCGCTGGCTACGGAGCCTGGTCCTGAGAGTGGCGCGGCTGTCGTAGCAGCTCCCGATTATAACAGCGCACCGGGTCTCATGCCGGGCCGGCATGTGGCGGTGAGTGATCCGCATTGGTCCAGCGGCGACGCCGGGTGTTGTGTGATGGCTGCGGCGGTCCTGCCGCGGCAACACGGAGCACCATCATGAAGATTATGAATAGCATCGCACTCGGCGGCCTTCTGCTTCTGCTGGGCGCGGCGCCGTCCTTTGCCCAGGGCGTGTATCAAACGCCGTCGGCGCCCAACTCCAGCCAGTCCATGCCGCAGCCCCCAGACAGCGCACCGCCGGGCGCACGGACCCTGGCGCCTGGCTCAACCGGTCAGGGGCGTGTGGGAACGATTGGCACGACCCGCGTGCAGCCGGAACCGGCAGCTTCCTCAGCCCGGCAGCCCTAAGCGCGGTGGCTTCACGTTAGAGCGGGTTACGTCCGGACCTGGACGTAACCCGCTCTAGGCCCGGCGCGGCGCCAGGACATGGCCCATGCTGCCGCACCGGTCCCGCGCACCCTCCCCGTCAAATCCGCCGGGCACAGGTCTCAGACAATCTCGGAGAGTTCAATGACCGCCTTCTCTCGCCGCAACATGCTTGCGGCCGGCGCGGCTGCGGGCGCCGCATCGGCGGCCAGCACCACGCTGGCTGCCACCTTCGGCAACCCGGACGAGCCGCCCCAGGGCGCCGTCAACGCCAAGGGGCCGGGCAGCACCAGCGACCCCGGCCCGCAGAACCCGGCCATCACGGGCCAGTTCCCGGCGGCGTTCAGCCCGCCGGCCACCGACATCGGCGACCTGCCGCTCTTCTGGGCTTCGTTCAACAACGCGCCCCGGCGCATCCAAGACGGCGGCTGGGCACGCCAAGTCACCCAGTCCGATTTCCAAATCTCGGAGGAGATCTCCGGCGTCAACATGCGCCTGGCTGCAGGCGGCGTTCGGGAGCTGCACTGGCACCAGGCGGCCGAGTGGGGCTACATGACCTATGGGGCCTGCCGCGTGACCGTGCTCGATACGCAGGGCCGGGCCTACGTGGCCGATACCAAGGCGGGCGACGTTTGGTATTTCCCCGCAGGTTTCCCGCACTCCCTGCAAGGGCTGGGCGCGGACGGGTGCGAGTTCATCCTGTGCTTCGACAGCGGCAAGCAGTCAGAGTACAACACCCTGCTCGTCAGCGACTGGATGGCGCACACGCCGCCGGAAGTGCTGGCGCTCAACTTCGGCGTCCTGGCGGAAACCTTCGCCAAGATACCTCTGCACGACCTCTGGATATTCCAGGGCACCGTGCCCGGCCCGCTGACCGCCGACCAAGCAGCAACGCAGGGCCAGGCCGGGGCGCCGCCCAACCCGTTCGTGTTCTCCCTGGCAGGCGGTCCAGTCACCCGGCAGACCCGCGGCGGCAGGGTTCAGGTCGCCGACAGCAGCACCTTCAAGGCGTCCACCACCATCGCGGCCGCATTGGTGACCGTCCATCCCGGCGGGATGCGGGAGATGCACTGGCATCCCAACGCGGACGAGTGGCAGTACTACATCGCCGGATCGGCTGAGATGGGCGTGTTCAACACCGGGCCGAAGGCAGTCACGAACAATTTCCGCCCCGGCGACATCGGTTACATCAAGCGCAACTTCGGCCACTACATCAGAAACGTGGGCACCAGTGACCTGGTGTTCCTAGAGGTGTTCCGCAGCGGCTCGTACCAGGACGTGTCGCTCTCCGCGTGGCTCACCCACACGCCGCCGGCCCTGGTGTCCGCGCATTTCAACGTGCCGGCCCAGGACATCGCCAAGTTTCCCGGCATCGGCCCGAAAATCATGCCGTTGTAGCGGAGTGACGTGCTGCAAGACGCCGGCCCAAGAGGACGGCCAAGGACGCTGAAGACCCTCCCTGGCCGGCGCCGGACGGCCGCATCATCTGGGACCCCCGCGTGCCGCCCCCCGTTGCGGCCCAGGCGGAGCCGCGGCAAGGCCCCTGTCCATCACACAGGCGAAGAAGGAACACTCATGCGTCCTGTTGCGAAAATCGGCTTGTCCCTAGCTGCAACCGCCGGTGTCGCGGCCCTAGCCGTCCATTTCACGACGCCCCCGCCGCAGGCGGCGCCCCATGCGACGCCCGTCCCCGTGGTCACCGCGCCGGTCCGGCAGGGCGACGTGCCGATCATCCTGAACGGGTTGGGCACCGTCCAGGCGCTGAACACGGCCGTTATCCGCTCGCAGGTCACGGGCCAATTGCAGACCGTGGACTTCGTTGAAGGGCAGGAGGTCAAGCGCGGCGACTTGCTGGCGCAGATTGACCCGCGCCTGCAGCAATCCGCCCTGGACCAGGCCAACGCCGCGCTGGCACGCGACCAGACGCACCTGACCAATGCCGGCGTCAACCTGAACCGCAACCTGCCCCTGCTGGCGAAGGGCTTTGCGACGGACCAGCAGGTGACCGACCAGCAGTCGCAGGTGTCGCAGTTGCAAGCGGCTATCAAGTCGGACCAAGCAGTGATTGAAGCCGCGCAGGCCCAGCTCAGCTACACGACCCTGACCGCGCCGTTCGACGGGGTAACCGGCGTGCGCCGGATCGATGTAGGCAACGTGATCCACCCCACCGACACCGAGGGGCTGGTGACCATGACCCAGGTACAGCCCATCGCCGTGCTGATGACCTTGCCGGCGGCCAGCATTCCGCAGGTGCAAGATGCACTGGCAGCCGGCCCGGTGGAGGCCGTGGCCTATGACCAGGGCGGCGCCCACGCGCTGGACACTGGACGGCTGCTGCTGGTCAACAACCAGGCCGACCCGGCGACCGGCACCGTGCAGCTCAAGGCGCTGTTCCCCAACCTGCAGCGCCGCCTGTGGCCCGGCACCTTCGTCAACGTCGAGTTGACGACCTCCGTCGCCAAGGCTGCCCTAACCGTGCCGGCTGATGCGGTCCAGCAGGGGCCGCAGGGCGCCTTCATCTACGTCGTGGGCGCCGGCAGCAAGGCAGAGGTCCGCCCGGTGCAGGCGGGCCAGCAGCAGCGGGACGTCGCCGTCATCACCCAGGGGCTGAACTCTAGCGAGACCATCGTCGTGCAGGGCCAGTACCGTCTGACCGCCGGGGCCACCGTTTCCCCGTCCAAGCCCGCCGACGTGCCAAGCTCGTCCAGCGCGACGGCGGGGTTGCTGCCATGAACCTGTCCGAAGGTTTCATCGGCCGCCCAGTCGCAACCTCCCTGCTGATGGTCGCCGTTGTGGCGCTGGGCATTGCCGGATACCTGAACCTGCCGGTGGCGGCACTTCCGAACGTGGACTTCCCGACCATCCAGGTCTCGGCGCAGCTGCCGGGCGCGGACGCCAAGACGACGGCATCGTCGGTCGCGACGCCGTTGGAGCGGCAGTTCGGCCAGATACCCGGCATCACCCAGATGACGAGCAGCAGCGGCAGCGGCTTCACGCAGATCACGCTGCAGTTCGACAGGTCCCGCACAGTGGACTCCGCTGCAGGCGACGTGCAGGGGGCGATCAACGCGGCCGCCGGGCAGTTGCCGGCAAGCCTGCTGTCCCCACCGATCTACCGCAAGACCAACCCAGCCGACGTGCCGATCCTGCTGATCGGCCTGACGTCGGATACCCTGCCGATCACCAAGGTGAGCGACTACGCCAACTCGATCTTGGCACAGAAGATCTCCCAGGTGCCCGGCGTGGGCATCGTGGGGATCGGCGGGCTGCAAAGCCCCGCCATCCACGTCCAGATCAACCCGGCGCAGCTCGCCGCCGCGGGCCTCGACTTGGAGGACGTGCGCGCGGCGCTCACCAATGCGACGGTGAACCAGCCGAAGGGACAGCTTTACGGCGCCCAGACCGCCTATGCCCTGCAAACCAACGACCAACTCATGACCGCCGCGGGCTATGCCGACACTATCCTGGCCTACCGCAACGGCGCGCCGATCCGGGTACGGGACGTAGGCCGGGCGGTGATCCTGCCGGAGGACCCGACCCAAGCCGGTTGGCTGAATGACAAGCGCGCCGTGCTGGTCGCGGTCCAGCGCCAGTCGGGCGCCAACGTCATCGCGACGGTGGACGCCATCAAGCAGGCGCTGCCGCAACTGCAGGCGTCGCTGCCGCCCAGCATCAAGGTGGAGGTCGTGTCCGACCGCACCCAGACCATACGCGCCAGCGTGGCGGACGTGCAGTTCACGCTGCTGCTGACCATCGCGCTGGTAGTTGGCGTCATTGCGGTGTTCCTGCGCAAGCTGTGGGCGACGGTGATCCCGGCGGTGTCGGTGCCGATCTCGCTCATCGGCACGTTCGCGGTCATGCTCTTGCTCGGCTACAGCCTGGACAACCTGTCGCTGATGGCGCTGACCATCGCGGTCGGCTTCGTCGTGGACGACGCCATCGTCATGGTCGAGAACATCGTCCGCCACATCGAGGACGGCGCGACGCCGATGCAGGCGGCGCTGGACGGCGCGCGGGAGATCGGGTTCACGATCCTGTCCATCTCCATCTCGCTGATCGCGGTGTTCATCCCGCTGTTCCTGCTGGGCGGCGTGGTCGGCCTGCTGTTCCGGGAGTTCGCGGTCACGGTCGCGGTGTCCATCGTCGTCTCGGTGTTCGTGTCGCTGACGCTCACGCCGATGATGTGCGCCCGGCTGCTCAAGGGCCGCGACGAGCACGGCAAGGAGCCGGGCCGGGTGTCCCGCACGCTGGAGCGGCTGCTCGACGGGCTGGTCGCGGCCTATGACCGGGGCCTGATCGTGGCGCTGCGGCACCGGCGGATCACGCTGGGGATCATGCTGCTCACCGTGGCGGCGACCGTGGGCCTGTTCATCGTCATCCCCAAGGGGTTCTTCCCGCAGCAGGACACCGGGCTGATCGTCGGCATCACCGAGGCCGCGCAGGACATCTCGCCCACCGGCATGATGCAGCGGCAGCAGGCCGTCCTCGCCGTCGTGCGCCAGGACCCGGCCGTTGCGTCGGCCATCGGCTACGTCGGCGCGGGCGGCGCGACGGTGGCCGGCAACAACGGCCGCATGTTCATCACCCTGAAGCCACCGGCCGAGCGCGGCGTCACCGCGGACCAGGTCATCACGCGGCTGGGCACGGCCTTGCAGCAGGTGCAGGGCATGAAGCTCTACATGCAGGCGGCGCAGGACATCAACATCGGCGCGGCGGTGTCCAAGACCCAGTATCAGTACACCCTGACGGACGTGGACAGCGAGGAGCTGAACCTCCTGGCCCCCAAGCTGCTGCAGGCGTTGCAGGCGCTGCCGCAATTGACGGCCGTCACCAGCGACCAGCAGAGCACCGGGCGCACGCTGAGCCTCGACGTGGACCGCGCGGCGGCGTCGCGCTTCGGCATTGACCTGGCCCGGGTGGACTCCACGCTGTACGACGCCTTCGGACGCCGCCACGTGGCGAAGATCTACACTACGCTGAACCAGTACTACGTCATCCTGGAAGCCGACACTGGGTTCCAGGGTGGCCCGGCCGCCTTGCAGCGCATCTACGTCAAGTCGCAGAGCGGGACCGAGGTGCCGCTGAGCCAGATCGCCACGGTGCGGACGACCCTGGCGCCGCTGGCGGTGAACCACCAGGGGCAGTTCCCGTCGGTCACCATCAGCTTCAACCTGATGCCGGGCACGGCCATCGGCCAGGCGGTCGCGGAGGTGCAGAAGGCGGTGGCGGGCCTGCACCTGCCGGCGTCGCTGGCGGCGAAGTTCCAGGGCAACGCGCAGGCGTTCCAAAGCTCGCTCAGCAGCACGCCGCCGCTGATCCTGGCGGCGCTGTTCGCGGTGTACCTGATCCTGGGCATGTTGTACGAGAGCACGATCCACCCGCTGACGATCCTGTCCACGCTGCCTTCGGCCGGGCTGGGGGCGCTGGCGACGCTGATGCTGTTCCGGCGGCCCCTGGATGTCATCGGCATCATCGGCATCATCCTGCTGATCGGCATCGTGAAGAAGAACGGCATTATGCTGGTGGACTTCGCGCTGCAGGCCGAGCGCGAGCGCGGGCTGTCGGGCGAGGACGCGATCCATGAGGCGTGCCTGCTGCGGTTCCGGCCGATCCTGATGACGACGCTCTGCGCGCTGCTGGGCGGGGTGCCGCTGATGCTGGGCACCGGGACCGGGTCGGAGATCAGGCAGCCGCTCGGCTACGCCATGGTCGGCGGCCTGCTGGTGTCCCAAGCGCTGACGCTGTTCACCACGCCGGTCGTCTATCTGTATATGGACCAGCTGAGCCGGTGGCTGGGCCGCCATCCGGGAAAGGCACCTGCCGGGACCGCGCCCGCCGAGGGCGCGCCGGCACTCGCGGAGTAGTCATCCAGGCGAGATGCAGGTCCGCTTGCCGGATCGATCCGTCAGGCGGCGGAGGGGTTTCCCCCGTTCTATGCCGAGTGATTGCCGGCCTTCTGCGGCAGGAGCAGCACCAGCCCGACCATCGCCGTTGCCAGCACGGCCGAGACGGCGAAGCGGCCCAGGTTCAGCCCGCCATTGGCCAGCGGCTTGTCGAGGAAGTGCCTACGGTGGCGCTCAACCGCCGGGTCATGTGAATCAGCGGTGGGTTTCGGCGCTGATCAGCGCGAGAAGACGTTAAATAAGGCTAGCCCCTCCTGGGTCCCGCACCCGCACTGATACACACTCCGGTTTCTTCAACGATCCGTATAGCGCAGGCCACCGGGGCCGAAGGGTGGGGGGTTCATGGTCTCAAGCGTTGCGAGGCCATCCCGGCCCTCGCCGGCCAGAGGGACTTCCGCCATGCGAAATCAGAACAAGACCGCAGCCATGAGGACCTTGGTCCTCGCCACCGCTGCCGTGCTCGGGCTTGCAGCCGGAACGGCGTCCGCAGCCGAGGGGACCCGGATGCCGCCGCAGTACAACGTGGTCGGCAACCCGTTCCCCTACTCGGCGCCGCAGTCCCGCGTCACCGCGGCGCCCCCGGCGTTCGACACCGGCTCGCAGGCCTATCCCGCCTCGGACGGCCAGGCGATGCCGGTCGTGGTGGGGCAGGAGATAGCGCCCAACAGCAGCGAGGGCGTCATGCAGACCGCCAACTCGCTGCCGCAGGGCCATGCCGCCGGCGAGGTGACGTTCCTTGCGGGTGCGGCCCCGGCCGGCCAGGCCCAGCAATCGGCAGGCTTGACCCGCACCGGCGGCGGGCACCTGTAGTCCCCGGTGCCGGCGGGGCCAGGGCAGCCCCGGCCGGCGACGGTGCCCGGCGCCAGGCAACCCGGGAAGTGCTGCAAGACAGTCGCCGGGCCGGGCCGGGCCGGCAGGCGCATGAAGTCCCGGCTTCTCCTATGCGGGATGCCTGCCGGCCCGCTGCGGCAGGAGCATCACCAGCCCGACCATCGCCGCCGCCAGCACGGCAGATGCCGCGAAGCGGCCGAGGTTCAGCCCACCGCTGGCCAGCGGCTTGTCGAGGAAGTCGCCCACCGTTGCGCCGAGCGGCCGGGTGAGGATGAACGCCACCCAGAACAGCAGGGTGCGCGACAGGCTCGTGTAGAAGTACAGCCCCGCCACCACCGCCAGCGCCGCCCCGAACACCAGCGCGCCGCCGCGGTATCCCAGCCCGCCGGTGTCGGCCAGGAAGTCGCCCAGCGCCGTGCCGAGCGTCTGCGAGAACATGATCGTCGCCCAGTAGAAAACCTCGGCCCGGGGCGTCGTCACCGTGTCCACCGAAACCGTCCCGAGCGCCCGGTGCCACAGGGCCAGCGTGGCGATCAGCAGCGCGAACAGGACGGACGACCCGCCGGCGTAGCCGATGCCGAGCGAGCGGTCGAAGAAGTCGGCCAGCGTCGTACCGGCCGTCGTGGTCGCGACGACCACGGCCCAGTACAGGAACGGGTGGAGTCGCCTGGCCCTGATCTGGGCGGCGACGGCCACGGCGAACAGGGCGGCGAAGATCGCGGTGCCGGCGAGGTAGCCCAGGCCCAGCGTCATCGTGACCGCATCGCCGCCGGTCTCGCCCAGGGTGGTCGCGATCACCTTGACGACCCAGAAGCCCAGCGTGACCTCCGGCACCTTGCTGATTGCCTGTTTCAGGGTCTGGTCCATCTCATGCTCCTGTGGTGGGTGCGGGTTGGTCAAGGCCCGAGGTGGCGCAGCCGCAGCCGCGTGGCGGTCAGGGGCTCGGCCACGTCTATGGCCGCGTCCTCGAAGCTGGGGGCGCCCAGCCGGACGCGCGCATCCCGTGAAAAGCCGATGGCCTCGGCCGGCAGCCCGAACAGCCCCTTGCGCAGGCGTCCGTTGCCGTCCTCGTCGTGGTAGGCTTGCACGGCGTAGCGGCCCGGCGGGATGCCGGGCACGCTGACCACGACGCTCCCGGGCTTCGCGGGCGCGGCCCCAGTGAACGGGCAGTGCTTGGTCGTGAACGTCGCGGGCGTGCAAACGGCGACGCGGACCAGTCCGTGATCGTTCTCAATCCCGGTCAGCTCAATGTCGAGCTGCGCGGCTCGGGCGGGTGCCGGCAGGGCCAGGGCCGCCAGCACCAGCGCCCGGCGCCAAGCGCCACCCCACACCATCATGCGCCCTGCCCCGCGGGGAACGTCAGGCTGACCCACAGGCCAGGCCCGGCGTTCCGCAGCCGCAGCGTCGCGCCGTGCAGGTCGGCGACGGCGGCCACCAGGCTCAGCCCCAGCCCGTTGCCCGGCGTCGTGCGGCTGCGTTCCCCGCGGTAGAAGCGATGCACCAGGCGCGGCAGGTCCTCCCCATCCACGCCGGGGCCGTCGTCCTCCACGGATAGGCAGGCGCCCGCCTCCGGGTCCGCAGACAGGCGCACGGTGATCCGCGTGCTCGGCGGGGTGTGGCGCAAGGCATTCTCCACCAAGTTGGCAGCGGCCTGGGTCAGCAGCTCCTGGTCGCCGTGCACGGCGACGCCGGGCGCGACGCTGGCCGTCAGGATGTGCCCGGCCTCCTCGGCGTCCGGCCGGTAGGCGTCGGCAATGGACTCTGCGACGGCGCTCAGGTCCACCCGGCCGAACTCGGCACGGGGCGAGGCGCCCTCCACCTGTGCGATCCGCAGCAGCGCGGAGAAGGTGTCCAGCAGCCCCTCCGCCTCGCGCAGCGCGGCGTCCACCGCGGTCTCGTACTCGCGGGCGGAGTGCGCATGGGTCCGCGCGTGTTCCAGGCCCTGATACAGGCGGGACAAGGGCGTGCGGAGGTCATGGGCCACGTCGCTGCTGACCTGGTGCAGGCTCTCCATCAGGGCGCCGATGCGGTCCAGCATCCGGTTGAGCGTGCCCGCCAGCCGGTCCAGGTCGTCGCCGGTGCCGCGGACCGGCACGCGCCGCGCCAGGTCGCCGCCGATGATCGCCTCCGCCGTGCGCGAGATCGCGTCCACCCGGGCCAGGAACGCCCGGC
>JAABUR0100003311.1_pt1 | contig 22744 bp, 22 predicted proteins | sample 5560091 | NCBI WGS metagenome assembly JAABUR01 (sample SAMN10711879, study PRJNA513375) | rock metagenome | isolation source: Antarctica rocks | place: Antarctica: Victoria Land, University Valley sud
ACGATGGCGGCGCCGCAGCTGGTGCAGCAGAACTCGCCAAGGTAGCTGACGTCATCGTCCACCGGCACGAAGAGGCGGTCGTCTTGGCAGTCGGCACAGGCGCCGACGACACCGAAGGCCATCAGCAGTTCAGAGCGGTCATCCATGTCCCCCACGTTGGCACGGACCACCGACAGAATCCGTCCGACGCGCCGCCTGAGCTGAACGGCAGCGGGGCCGCGGCTGTGGCTCAGCTGCTCAATCTCGCCGCGGCGGCTTCCTGCTCGCGGGCGACGGCAGCCATGATGGCCTTGGCGATCTCGGGCTCGACCTTCTTGCCGAAGAACGGTATTGCGACCTTGACATCGCCCCGGATGCTCGAGACGACGGAATCGGTGGCCCTTCTGAGCTCGATCGTCCCCTTCATCGTCACCGGCTGCCCGACGATCCTGATCAGCAGTTCGGCGGTGCGTTCGCCGACCGCGTCGGGCACACTCCAGTCCTCGGTCTGCACGATCTTGACCGTCTCTCCGACCATCTTCTTGATTGCGTCGGGTACGTCGGCGGCCATGAGCCGGTCGATCGTGACGAGCGCGGTCCCGTCTTCTCTCTCGTCGACGGAGACGTCGTAGTCGAGAGCGTGCACGGCTTCGCACACCTCAGCGCGAAATCCCGGGTCGACCACCAGGGCAAACGCGTCGGCAGGGTCTTCGGTGGGGTAGTTGATCTCGGCGCGCAGGTCCATGGGCAGATCATGCCAGCCGAGCAAACACGGTGCCGGCGTCCCCGGCGTACGCCAGGGCTCCCTCACATCCGACGTCAGTTGTCGGAAGAGTCCGTGGGATGCGGGTACTCACCCGACCGCCCTTGGAACCCCAAGATCTCCGGGTTTTGGATGCTGCCGTCGCGGATCTCGATGGCCCGGCGAATCGTCTCGTCCTTGTCCCAAGCCGCCGGCCCGTCCAGCACGGTTGGGATGAACGGCAGCAATGCCTCGCTGATCTCCCACGTCGCGGAGTCCCACAGGTAGGAAGGGCTGTGGTCCACGGCGTAGTACCTGATGTGGTCGCCGACCTCGAACATCGGCTCGTTGAAGGACGTCGGGCGGGCCCAGCTGAACCCCATGCCTTCGTCGCATGACACGTCGATGATCAGGCTGCCGGGCTGCAACGCGTCGAGATCCTCGGTTCGCAGGTACGTCAACGGCGCATTCGGGTTCTGCAGGGTGCAGTTGACAATGATGTCGCGCTCGGCGAGGAACGGCGCCAGCGGCACCCGTCCGCGGTCGGTCATGACGTTGCTGAGCGCCGGCGACGTGTCGTCACGGTCGAACTGGACGATACGCACCGAGTGGATGGGAGAGCCGACGGCTGCGACGCCGCGACTGGTCAGCACGCTGACGTCGTGCACGCCATGCGCGTTGAGCGCGGTGACGGCTCCGCGCGCCGTTGCTCCGAACCCGATAACGGCCGCCCGCAAGCGTCGCCCGTAGTCGCCGGTGGCGCCGATCAGCCCGAGCGCGTGCACCACCGAGCAGTAGCCGGCAAGCTCGTTGTTCTTGTGGAAGACGTGCAACCCGAAGCCGTTGTCGCTGGCCCAGTGGTTCATCGCCTCGAACGCGATCAGCGTCAAGCGGCGATCGACGGCGAGCTGAGTGATGTCGCGGTCTTGCACGCAGTGCGGCCAGCCCCAGACGATCTGCCCCTCACGCAGCTCGCTCAGGTCGCTCGGCTGCGGCTTGGGCAGCAAGATCACGTCGGTGTCCGCCACCAGCTGCTCGCGCGTGGCAATGCGGCCGACCAGCGGCTCGAGCTGGCTGTCGGAGACGCCGAACGGCTCGCCGTAACCGCGCTCCAGAGTGATGTGGCCGCGCAGCTCGGCATCGATCCGTTCGAGATGCCTGGGGTGGATAGGAAGGCGCCGTTCGCTTTCCTTGCGCGACGTGGCAAGGACACCGAGGCTCAGCGAGGGCACCGTTGGTCAGCGCTTCTTCGAATGCGTCAGCTGGTCCATGGAGCTGGTGGCCGCGGTGGCAGCCTTGGCCTTCTTCTCGGTGCGCTTTTCCTTGAGTGACTTGCCGGACTTCTTCGACAACGTGTGTCGGGGGGACTTGTCTGTCATCGTGCGCTCCTCGGCGGACCCCGCGATGGGGCCATGCGCTCGACAGTACGCCATCGCGTTGCCCAGGCGTCGGCCGTTGACGGGCTCAGCAGCGGCGTACGCCGAGTCGCAAGAGCGGCGGCGACGACGCCCGGGCCGGCGTTAACCTGAGGCCGTGGACAGCGCAGAGGAACGCCCGGAGCCGACCGTCGACCCCGTCATCGGTGGCGGTGACGACATCCACTTCGGTGAGAGCGGTGCACTCCTGACCTACGGCGGCTATCTCCAGCTGCCGCGGCTGCTCAGCGCGCAGCAGCTGGAGTCTGACCCACCCGCCCACGACGAGCTGCTGTTCATCACGATCCACCAGGTCTACGAGCTGTGGTTCCAGCAGCTGTTGCACGAGGCCGAGACGGCGCGCGACGCCATGGCCGACGGGCAGCTGTGGTGGGCGAAACACCTGCTCCAACGGATGCACGTGATCTCGCGGGTACTCATCCACCAGATCGACGTCCTCGAGACGATGACACCGCAGGACTTCCTCGTGTTCCGGCAAAAGCTCTCCCCGGCCAGCGGGTTCCAGTCGGTGCAGTTCCGCGAGCTCGAGTTCATCTCCGGCGCCAAGGACCCGTCGTTCGTACGCCGGTTCCGCGGCATCACCGACGACGAGAAGGCGCGGCTGGCTCGCCGACTCGCCGAGCCGACTCTTTGGGACGCGTTCGTCAGCGTGCTCACCGCTCGCGGGCTCCCCAGCGAGACGGACGACGACATCTCGGCGGCGCTGGTGGCCGTTGCACGCGACCGCCACAACCACGCCGACGTCTGGGAGCTCGCCGAGGCGCTGATCCAGCACGACGAGCTGGCGGCGGCCTGGCGGGCTCGCCACGTCACGATGGTAGAGCGGATGATCGGCACCAAGACCGGCACTGGGGGCTCGAGCGGTGCGGCCTATCTCAGCAGCCGCCTGCCGCTGCGCTACTACCCGTTGCTCTGGGACCTCCGCTCGGAGCTCTAGCGGTCGTCGACGTTAGTTCTTCGGGGGTCAGGCTGCGAGGGGCTCGTGGGCGGCCAGCCGTTCGAGGTATGCGTTGAGGTCTGCCTTGGTGTAGCCAGTTGAAGGGGTTCGCGGTGGCGTTGTACCGGTCCTGGAAGGCAAGCAGTAGGCGTTCGAGGGCGGCGAGGTCAGCGAAGTTGGCGGGCTTGATGACCTTGCGTTGCACGATGGAGAAGTAGATCTCGATCTGGTTGAGCCAGGACGCGTGGACCGGGAGGTGGACGAGTACGGCGGTGGGCCAGGCTTCCCGCATCCGCTCGACCGATGCCTGGCCGGCGTGGGAGGAGCCGTTGTCCACGACCCAGAACACCCCGCGTGCCGAGGCGTAGGGCTCTTGTGTCATGGCCTGTTCGACGAGGTCGCCGAAGGGCACGATCCCGGTGGTTGGGGCGCAGCGGCCGATCACGGTGGCGTGGTGGACGTCGAGCGCGGCGAGGTAGGCAGGGGTGCCGCCGCGGGTGTACTCGAACTCGACTCGCCGGGTCCGTTCCGGTCCGGGTGGCAGGTTGTCATGTCGGCGGCGCAGGGCTTGCAGTTGGGACTTCTCATCGGCGCTGATGACGTACTCGTCCGGGCGGAGTCGGCTGCCTTTCCAGTGTCGGTCGTAGAGGTCGAGCACCCGTTCGGCCTTGGCTGCGAAGTCCGGGTCGCGGGGGAAGATCCAGGACCGGCGCAGCCAGGGCTTGATTGCGTCAGTGTTCAGCCAGCGGCGCACCGTCGATCGGACAGGGTGTCGGTGATGCCGCGGGTGATGGCTTCGCGGCCAGGTCCTGACACGACCATCGCGACAGCGGCAGCCCGCGCTCTGCCGGCAGCGAACACGCCAGCGCCTTGACCTAGGCCACCACGGTGGCCGCGAACACCGGTGGTCGTCCCGAGCGGGGAAATCCGCCGAGCACACCTCATCGACGTTGCATTCGCGCACCGCAGACCCTCGCTCCCCCGGCGGGACTGACCGGCGCGGCGGCCGCCCCACGCAACCTGACCTCCATTCATGCCCTCGTCCGGCCATCGGCCCTGGCTTCGGTGTGGTCGGCGGCTCTGGCCAACTGCGTCAGATCGCCGGGCGCACTGCGGCGTTCGGGCTCCTCGATCCCGGCGCGTCCCCGTGACCAAGCAGACGGCTCGGGTCAAAGCTCACCCCACCGGGCACATCCTCAAGAGCACTTCCCGGCGTCAGCCGTCGGACCGGCCGGGACACTCACCATCCCGGACTCCATGGACGTGATCAACCACCGGAGCGCGTTACCTGAGCGGGAGGAGCAGGACGAAGCGGGCACCTCGATGACCGGACTCGACCTGGAGGCTTCCCCCATGGGCTCTGCCGATCTCGCGGGCGATCGCCAAACCCAGGCCGCCGCCGCCGCTGGCGCGGGTACGGCTTTCGTCCAGGCGCACGAAACGCTCGAAGATCCTCTCGCGGTCCGCCTCGCGTATGCCGGGTCCGTCGTCTTCGACCTCGACTCTGACGTTCTCCCCGACAGTCTGCAGCCTCAGGTCAACGTGGCTCTCGGCGTGTCGTGCGGCGTTGTCGGCCAGGTTACGCAGCGCTCGTGCCAGATGAACGGGGTCGCCTTGGATGCGGACTGGTGGGGCTTCAACTGTCACCGTGAGCTTTCTGAGCTTCCGGAGACGGTTTGCCTCTGAGTTGACCAGATCCTCGAGGTCGACATCGACGCTTTGGACTCTCAACCCGTGTTCGTCGGCCCGCGCGAGCAGCAGTAGATCGTCGACCAGATGGTCGACTCGGTCCAGCTCGGCCAGCACGTCGCGGCTGGTCCCGGTCCAGTCGCGGCTGTCGGGGTGCAATGCCGCGATCTCGTGGGCGGCCCGGATGGTGGCCAGTGGGCTGCGCAGCTCGTGCGAGGCATCCCCGACGAATCGGCGCTGCTGGTCGCTGGCTGCTTCCAGTCGCCGGAGCATCGCGTTCATGGTGACGGCGAGCAGGGCGACCTCGTCGTTGCCCTCGGGAACGGGCACCCGCGCATCCAGCTCCGAGGTGCCCTCGACGCGAGCGACCCTGGCGCGGATGGCCTCGACCGGCGCCAAGGCGCGACCCGCGAGCCAGTACGACGCTAGGGCGACGCCCAGCACGACGACGGGATAACCGATTAGCAACAGGTTGACCACCACGCCGGTGGACTTCCCCACGAGTTCGAGGCTCTCCGCGACCAGGATCACCAGCGGTCCGTCGGGCCCCGAGACTCCGCGTGCGACCACGACGAAGGACTCATCCTCGCCGATCGGCAGGGTATCTGAGCGCAGTGTGACGGTGGAGCCGGGTTCTGGCCGGGCGTCCACCACAGGCGGTTCTCCATCCACAGAGGGGCTGGCGGCGACCACGTTCCCGTCTGCGCCGACGATCTGCACCAGGGACTGGTCCCCGGCGCCGGTGGCGAGGTCCGCCGCGGCCCCCTCACGGGCGACTTGGGCCGCGATGTCGGTGGCCTGTTGTTGGGCGGCCTCGGTGATGGACTGTTCCAGTTGCTGTCGTTGCGCGAACGCGAAGGCCAGCGCGGCGACAGCGAGGAAGACCGCGACCGTCAAGGTCGCCGCGGCGGTGGTCCGCCACCGAACACCACGGAATCTCGTTCGCATCCTTAGCCGCCAGCCCCGGACAAGCGGTAGCCGGCGCCTCGAAGGGTCTGGATCGACTGCCGGCCATAGGGCTGATCGATCTTGCGGCGGAGGTAGCCGACATACACTTCGACGACGTTCTCGTCGCCCTCGTAGTTCAGGTCCCATACACCCTGGAGTATCTCCAGCTTGGAGACCACTTCCCCGGGATGGCGCATCAGGAAGTGCAGTAACCCGAACTCACGGGGAGTCAGGTCGATGTCGGTCTCGCCTCGCCGAACCAGCCTGGTCGCCGGGTCGAGCGTCAGGTCTCCCACCTTCAAGACCGTGGGACGCTCGGGTGCGCCGCGTCGTACGAGTGCTCTGAGCCGGGCGACGAGGACGACAAAGGAGAACGGTTTAGTCAGGTAATCGTCTGCACCGAGGTCGAAGGCGTCGACCTGGTCGTACTCCCCGTCCTTGGCCGTCAACATGAGCACCGGCGTCCATACGTCGCCCTCGCGGAGCGCCCGGCACACGTCGTACCCGTTCAGCGAGGGCAGCATGATGTCGAGAATGATCACGTCGTAGTCCCGCGACTGCGCTTCCAGGAGTCCCTCGGCCCCGTCGTGGACGATGTCGACGACGAAGCCCTCGGCGACCAGGCCTCGGCTCACCGTCTCGGCGAGACGGACCTCGTCCTCAAGCATCAGTACCCGCACCGGCCCACCTACCTTCCTCGTCAGCTCCCATCTTGGTGGGCAGCGACTGAGGACACGCTGAGAAGCCCAGACCCACTACCGCTTCTCAGCCCCTCTCAGCGCACGAGGCGCAGGCTGAGGGCAAGTTACGTCCGCATGAGCAAAAGGGCTCCGCCAGTACCTGGGAGGCCAGTGCTACCGACCGCCGTCCAGCGAAAGGCCCGCTCCCGTGAACAGAAGAGCCGCAACTGGTCTCTGCGGAACGGTGACCGCAGCGGCTTGTGGTGTAGCCGCATTGCTCGGTCTCGGGATCGTCGGAGGCAGTACGCCAGCCCCGGAGCCCCCGTGATCTCCGACCCCTGCGGTATCCACAGCGACGGTCACACGCATCGCCGTTGCGGGCGATACCGGTACCGGGCCTGGCAGCGCCATCGGGGGGACCGTCAAGAGCATGGTCGACGAGGGTCGGCACCGGCACTACGACGCGCTTGTACTGTTGGGAGACCTCGTCTACACCGAGGGCGACGCAGACTTGGCCGCCAGCAGGATCACCGACACCTTCCTGCCCATCGTTCGTCACGGCGCTCGCCTCGTTCCGGTACTGGGCAACCACGACTACATGAGCGGCGAGCAGTCCGCCATCCTCACCGAAGTCGGGCGCGAGCAGACTTGGTACGTCGACCGGGTCGGCATCGTCCGCATACTCGTGCTGGACACCGAGCAAGTCGTCAATCCCGCGCAGACCACCTGGCTGCGGAAACGTTGGCCTCGGCGACCGATGCTGCCTGGACGATCGTTCACGATGCACAAGCCTGCTTACTCCGCCGGCGTCCACGGCTCAGACGAAGCAATCCAACAACATTCGGTACCGCTCTTCGAGCTGTACGACGTCCCGCTGGTGCTCGCCGGACACGACCATGACTACCAACGATCCAAGCCCATCGATGGGGTCACCTACGTGGTCTCAGGCGGCGCCGCCACCCTCCGCCCGACCGAGCATGAGGACTTCACCCAAGTCAGCACATCGACTCTCCACTACGTCGACCTCCTCGTCGAGCACGATCGCCTGACGCTCCGCGCGATCGACCAATCCGGCATGCTCATCGACTGCTTCGAGCTGTCCCGGTAACCACCCAGCGGCCTGGTTGGGAGTTGTGCTGAGGAGGCTCTCAGGGTCTCTCAGGGTCCTCACAGTGGCCCCGCGGCAACCTGAAGTCACGAGGTCGCAACCGGCGACCACCCACCGAGGAGACACACCATGAGGAACCTCAAGCGGAACGCCGCGGTCACCGGCGCCGCCGCGATCCTGGCAGCACTCGGCATCGGCGGCGCGGTCACCGCTCAGGCCTCTACCCACAACCCCGCACCGATCGTGCAGCAGTCCGACGGCGACGGCGAGGTCGACGACGCCACCGAGGTCGAGGGAGTCGAGGAGGCCAACGACGGTCCCGACCAGGGTCCCGACGCCAACCCCGACGAGCCCGGCCACCAGGACGCCGACGAGACCGGCGAGACCGAGGGCGCCGACGAGGCCAACGACGGTCCCGACCAGGGTCCCGACGCCAACCCCAACGAGCCCGGCCACCAGGACGCCGACGAGACCGGCGAGACCGAGTAAGCGACCCATCCCCCGTTCAGGTCGCTTGACCGCCGGTAGTCGGCACACCGGTGGGGCCCGTTGCCACCCGCAGCGGGCCCCACCTCTCCGTCTAGCGTCCTAGTGCGCAGCACTGGTCCCAAGGTGTCGGCGTGCGGCTGCGGGTCTAGTGTCAGTGATGCCGCACAACGGGGTGCGGCCACGGCATCGCGGCCAGCCGTCGCGACTGTCGTGCAGCGGCGCGCAGGACAGGTCGACCTTTCATGCATAGTTCGTTGGAGCAGGCCAAGAAGCGGCTGCTCGCAGAGGCGGCTGCGTACCGTGACAGCCACTCGTCCTCCGCGGTCGACGCCGACCTGACCCGGCACCTGCTGGAGGTCTACTACCGGCACGTGCCCGCCGATGACCTCCTCGAGCGGAGCGCAGCCGACGTGTACGGCGCCGCGATGAGCCACTACAAGCTGGCAGCCCAACGACCACAGGGCACTGCCGCCGTGCGCGTTTTCACCCCTGCAGTCGAGGACGACGAGTGGGGCGCCGAGGGCCACACCGTCATCGAGGTCGTCACCGACGACATGCCGTTCCTCGTCGACTCCGTCACGATGGCCATCACTTCTGACGACCGCCCGATTCACGCCGTGATCCACCCGCAGCTTCTCGTCCGACGTGACGTCACTGGGCAGCTGCTCGAGGTCAGCGACGGTGACGGGCCGGGCGCGGGCATCACGTCCGACCTCGTCCGCGAGTCCTGGATGCACATCGAGGTCGACCGCGAGACCGACCAGGACGACATCGACGCGATATCGACCCGGCTGACACAGGTTCTGCGCGACGTCCGGGAGGTGGTCGAGGACTGGGCCAAGATGAACGACCAGGCGCAGCAGATCGTCGCCGACCTCGAGAGCAACCCTCCCGACCTGCCTCAGCCCGAGATCGAGGAAGGCAAGGCGCTGCTGTCGTGGCTGGCAGACAACCACTTCACCTTCCTGGGTTATCGCGAGTACCGGCTGCAGGTCGTCGACGGCGAGGACGTGCTCCGTGCGCTGCCCGGCACCGGACTGGGCATCCTGCGGTCCGACCAGGACATGTCGCCGTCCTTCGGCAAACTCCCCCCCGCCGTGCGGGCGAAGGCGCGCCACAAGCAGCTGATGATCATCACCAAGGCCAACTCGCGGTCGACGGTTCACCGACCTGTCTATCTCGACTACATCGGCATCAAGACGTTCGACGAGGCCGGCGAGGTCTCGGGGGAGCGACGCTTCCTCGGGCTCTTCAGCTCGGCGGCGTACACCGAGAGCCTCACCCGCATCCCTATGCTGCGCAACAAGGCCCGCGCGCTCATCGAGCGCGCCGGCTACTCACCCGAGAGCCACAGCGGCAAGGCCTTGATGGACATTCTCGAGACCTACCCCCGCGACGAGCTGTTCCAGACGCCGGTCGACGACCTGCTTCCGGTGGCCGAGTCCGTGCTGCACCTGCGCGAGCGGCGGCAGCTGCGCTTCTTCAGCCGCCGAGACGAGTTCGGCCGTTACCTGTCGTGCCTGCTCTACCTGCCTCGCGACCGTTACACGACGCAGGTACGCGAGAAGCTGCAGGAGATCCTCAAGGAGACGCTGGGCGCCGACACCCTCGACTACACCGCACGAGTGAGCGAGTCCGTGCTGGCGCGACTGCATTTCGTCGTCCGCGCCAAGCCGGGTGAGACCCTTCGCGACTTCGATGCGACCGAGCTCGAACGGCGCCTCGCCGAGGCAACGCGTTCGTGGACCGACGACCTTGCTTCGGCCATCACCGAGCAGTTCGGTGAGGAAGAGGGCGGGCGGCTCTCGCGCCTGTACGCCGACGCGTTCCCGGAGGCGTACAAGGAGGACTTCCGCCCCCCGGTCGCCGCGGCCGACATTGGCCGGATGGAGGCGACCGATCCCGACTCGGTGGGTCTGTTCCTCTACGCGCCGGCCGACGCGGAGGAAGGCGTCGCGCGCTTCAAGGTGTTCAGGACCGGAAGCCCGATCAGCCTCTCGCACGTGCTGCCACTGCTCTCGGCCATGGGCGTCGAAGTCGTCGACGAGCGACCGTACGAGCTGTCGCTGCGCAGCGGGCCGGCATGGATCTACGACTTCGGCCTGCGGCGGGAAGCGGAGATGCCGACGGGTTCGAGGGAACTGTTCCAAGACGCGTTCCGTGCCACGTGGTCCGGCCGCGCCGAGAGCGACGGCTTCTCGGCCCTGGTGCTCGACGGGGCCATCCCGTGGCGCCAGGTCACGATCCTGCGAGCGTACGCAAAGTACTTCCGGCAGGGCGGGTCGCCGTTCAGCCAGGAGTACATCGAGGCGTCACTGCGAGCGAACGTACCCATCGCCCGGCTGCTCGTCGAGCTGTTCGAGGTGCGCTTCGACCCGGCGTACGACGGTGACCGTTCAGCGGCCGGTCAGGAGATCGAGGACAAGATCACCGCTGCGCTCGACGACGTGGCGAGCCTCGACCAGGACCGCATCCTGCGCAGCTACCTGCGCGCGGTCGGTGCGACGTTGCGCACGAACTTCTACCAACGCGATGCCGACGGCGAGCTGAAGTCGTACATGTCGCTCAAGCTCGAGCCGAAGCAGGTGCCGGACCTGCCAGAGCCACGCCCGGCGTTCGAGGTGTTCGTCTACTCGCCGCGGGTCGAAGGTGTGCATCTGCGCTTCGGCGCGGTCGCCCGCGGCGGCTTGCGCTGGTCGGACCGCCGCGAGGACTTCCGTACCGAGGTGCTGGGCCTGGTCAAGGCCCAGATGGTGAAGAACGCAGTCATCGTCCCGGTCGGCGCCAAAGGCGGCTTCTACTGCAAACAGATGCCTCCCCCATCGGCCGACCGCGAGACCGTGATGGCGGAAGGCATCGCCTGCTACAAGATGTTCATCTGCGCGTTGCTCGACATCACCGACAACCTGGTGGACGGCAAGAGCGTTCCCCCGCGTGACGTGGTGCGCCACGACGGTGATGACAGCTACCTGGTCGTCGCGGCCGACAAGGGCACGGCGACGTTCTCCGACATCGCCAACGGCGTGGCGAAGGACTACGGCTTCTGGCTTGGTGACGCGTTCGCGTCCGGGGGCTCCGTCGGCTACGACCACAAGGCGATGGGCATCACCGCCCGAGGTGCGTGGGTCTCGGTTCAGCGTCACTTCCGTGAGCGCGGTATCGACTGCCAGACAGAGGACTTCACCGCGGTCGGCATCGGGGACATGAGCGGCGACGTCTTCGGCAACGGCATGCTGTTGAGCGAGCACACCTTGCTGGTGGCCGCGTTCGACCATCGAGACATCTTCCTCGACCCCACCCCGGACGCCTCCTCGTCGTACGCCGAACGCGCGCGGCTGTTCAAGCTTCCCAGGTCGAGCTGGGCCGACTACGACACGGGCGTGATCAGTGAGGGCGGGGGAGTGTTCTCGCGGACGCTCAAGTCGATACCTGTGTCGCCGCAGGTGGCCGAGGCCCTCGGAGTCGACGAAGGCGCGCACCTGACGCCGGCGGAGCTGATGAGGGCGATCCTGCTTGCTCCTGTCGACCTGCTCTGGAACGGCGGCATCGGCACGTACGTGAAGGCGCAGACCGAGGCCAACGCCGACGCCGGTGACAAGGCCAACGATGCGATCCGGGTCAACGGGCACGAGCTTCGCTGTCAGGCCGTCGGCGAGGGCGGCAACCTCGGCTTCACCCAGCTCGGCAGGATCGAGTACGCCACCAACGGTGGACGCATCTGCACCGACTTCATCGACAACTCTGCAGGGGTTGACACCTCCGACCACGAGGTCAACATCAAGATCCTGCTCGACCGACTCGTGCATGCCGGGCAGATGTCGGAGCAGGAGCGCGAGGACCTCCTGGTGTCGATGACAGACGAGGTGGGTTCCCTCGTGCTGACCGACAATTACGACCAGAACCTCGCCCTGGCCAGCTCGCTGGCGGTGGCGGCGCCGCTGATGCACGTGCACGAGTCATGGATCCGGCGGCTGGAGCGGCGCGGGCTGGTCAACCGGGAGATCGAGTTCCTCCCGACGCCGAAGGACTTCGCGAACCGACGCCAGGCCGGGACGGCGCTGACGGCACCCGAGCTGGCAGTGCTGATGGCCTACACCAAGATCGTGCTGGCTGACGAGCTGCTGCAGGGAATGCTCCCCGACGACCCGTTCCTGCGGGGAGACCTCTTCGGCTACTTCCCGACCCAGATGCGCCAGCCGTACCGCGAACAGATGAACGAGCACCCGCTACGCCGAGAGATCATCGTCACTCAGGTCGTCAACGACCTCGTCAACTTCGCCGGGATCACGTTCTTCCACCGGTTGAGCCAGGAGACGAGCGCCACAGCTGAGGAGCTGACGCGGGCTCACGTCGTGTGCCGAGAGCTCTACGGCGCCGACCACCTGGTCCAACAGATCAATGCCCTCGACAACGTCGTCGACGCGTCCGTCCAGACCCGGATGCGGCTCTCGGTGCGCACGCTCGTCGAGCGAGCTACCCGCTGGATGGTCAACAACCGCCGGCCTCCGCTCGACTCCGAGGCAACGGTGGAGGCGTTCGGCACGCACATCCAGCAGGTCCTGCAGGCGTTGCCCGAGCTGTTGTGCGGGGTCGACCACGAGACGTTCGAACGCACCCGGCACACCCTCACCGAAGCCGGAGTCCACGAAGGCCTCGCCCAGCAGGTGGCGGTGCTCCCGTCGGCGTACGCCGCCCTGGAGATCGTCGAGATCGCGAACCGGGACGGCTACGACCCGATCGAGGTGGCGCGGCTGCATGCGAGGCTCGGCGCCGACCTCGGGCTGAGCCAGCTTCTCGACAAGATCTTCGCTCTGCCGCGTGACGATCGGTGGCAGACGATGGCGCGGGCGACGTTGCGTGACGACCTGCACGCTGCGCACGCGGCGTTGACGGCGCAGGTGCTCGCGACGACGGAGTCGGGTGCAAGCGTCGAGGCGAGGATCGAGTCGTGGGAGCGCACCGAGGAGACCCTCGTGGGGCGTGCGAAGTCGACGCTCGAAGAGATCACCTCCGACGACCAGACCGATCTCGCGCGGATGTCGGTCGGCCTCCGCGTCGTACGCACCATGCTGACGACGGCGTAGCAGCCGAGCGACCTCGAGTCCTGCAGGGCCCAGGCTGTGGCTCGTTCCGGCGTACGTCTTCCGACATACGGCGGCAGATGAACGCTGCACCCGAAGCTGGCTGCTGTTCCGACTTGCTCCCTGCTGATCGGTGAAGGACTCTGCCGCGGATGGTGTCGAGACTGCCCGAGGGGGTACCGGGCGGTCAGACAGGCCTGTCAGGGCCAACTCGACACACCGACACAAGGAGAGCGCCGATGACGGAGTCGCCACAGGAAATGCCTGGAGGCCCCCCGGACGAGGACATCAACGAGGCGGACGTCTCTGATCGTCTGGCCGAGGACCCCGAACGCGTCCCGAACGCCCCCAACCGTGATCCGCGCGACGGTGAGGGCTCGGCGGTCGTGCCGCCCGACCCCCAGCGAGGCACAGATGACAGCGGGTCCTGACCAGCCGGAACGACCGCCAGACGATCCTGCCCTGAGCCCCGAGGACGACCAGACGCAGAGCTATGTCGATCCGGAGGTCGGCCCGCATGCGCCCGCGCAGGAACGCCGGCAGCAACCCGCCGGACCCAGCTCTGCACCGGACCAGCGACCCGGGCCCCTGAAGCCGGGGGAGACAGGTCCTGACACTCCCGACGGGTTCGCGTCGTTCGAGCGCCCCGGTGTCGACGGCGACTGGTCGGACGCTCCCCCCGAGCGTTGAGCCGGCGTACAGCCAGCACGGGTGAATGCTTCGGGGCCAGTCCACCCTGGCCAACCGGCTGATGAACGAACTCGTCGAAGCCGCCCGAACGCTGGAGCGGCCGATGACTACGCCGCATCAGTCCCTATAGGAACCGTCCTCCGGCGCTCTCGCGCCGTCCCTGGACAGGGCCGATGCTCGCGAGCATCGCGGCCAGCGTGGCTTCCACAGCATCGCTGCCATCGATAACGATTTCGCCAGCGACATCCAGGATGTCTGACGGAACGAACCAGTCCTTGAGCTTCTGCGGTGGCACCTCGGTCCGAAGAGGACGCCCATCGTGTCGCCGCAAAGCTTCTTCGAGCGGGACGTCAAGGTAGAACACGTGGCTTGGTCCAGGGTGCGACCGCACCAGCTCGCGAAGCATCGGGCCGTAGTGATCGGACACCAGAATCCCCTCTAGAACCACGTGATAGCCGATCCCCGTGCAGTACCGGACCGCGTTCGCGATGAAGTCGATGTTTTCACCGTTCGGAACGTCGTGCTCCCGTAGCACTACCCGCCGGAAATGGTCCTGTCCGATGTTGGCCGTACCTCGCCCAAGCGCACGCTGGAGCGCAGCCGCCAGCGTGCTCTTCCCCGCCGCAGAGTTACCCCGAAGGATCACCAACCTAGGCGCAACATCGTCCACAACAGCCACGCTAACAACGCGCCCGTGCCTACGCCCCCCACAGCCAAGGTGGGGCCAGGTCAGACTGGGCGAATTCCAGTCAACCGGTGGAGATTCGCGGGGCCGAGCGGCGTCGGCGTAGCCTAGCGTCCGTGGCCGGACCCGACTTCTCCGAACGTCTCAAGCAGCTCGACGCGACCCTGACGAGCATCGAGCAGGTGCTCGATCTCGATCGGATCCGCGCCGAGATAGCCGATCTGGGCGAGCAGGTCGCCGCCCCTGACCTGTGGGACGACCAGGTCAACGCCCAGCGCGTCACCGGCCGGCTCTCCGTCCTGCAGGCCGAGCTGGAGCGGGTCACCGGGTTGCGGGGGAGGCTCGAGGACGCCGAAGTGCTGGCGCAGCTCGCCACCGAGGAGGGCGACAGCGCATCCCAGCTGGAGGCTGACGCGGAGCTCGATCGGCTGACCAAGAGCATTGAGGCGCTCGAGGTGCGCACGTTGCTGTCAGGCGAGTACGACGAGCGTGACGCGCTGGTGACGATCCGGTCCGGTGCGGGCGGCGTCGACGCCGCAGACTGGGCCGAGATGTTGATGCGGATGTATCTGCGCTGGGCCGAGCGGCACAAGTACCCGACGGAGGTCTACGAGACGTCGTACGCCGAGGAGGCGGGCATCAAGTCAGCGACGTTCGCGGTCAAGGCGCCCTACGCGTACGGCACGCTCAGCGTCGAGCAGGGGACCCACCGGTTGGTGCGGATCTCGCCGTTCGACAACCAGGGTCGTCGCCAGACCTCCTTCGCCGCCGTCGAGGTCGTCCCCGTGCTGGAGCAGACCGACGAGATGGACATCCCGGAGGAAGAGGTCAAGGTCGACGTCTTCCGGTCGTCGGGGCCGGGCGGACAGAGCGTCAACACCACCGACTCCGCGGTCCGGCTGACCCACCTCCCGACAGGTCTGGTGGTGGCCGTGCAGAACGAGAAGAGCCAGCTGCAGAACAAGAACACCGCGATGGTGATCTTGAAGGCCCGACTCCTCGCCATCACACGGGCCGAGGAGAAGGCCACCCTCGACGAGATCCGCGGCGACGTGATGGCGTCGTGGGGGGATCAGATGCGGTCCTACGTGCTGAACCCCTACCAGATGGTCAAGGACCTGCGCACCGACTACGAAGAGGGCAACCCCTCGACGGTGCTCGACGGTGACATCGACGGCTTCGTCGAGGCAGGTATCCGCTGGCGCAGGTCAGCCGTCCTGACCTGATCGCGGTCCCGATTGCCTCGCCGCCGTTTCGGGTTGTCCCAAGGCGGGTAAGGCGAGGATATGTTGCTACCGACCTCGAACCCCTCGCCTCACGACCTCCTGAGTATCTACCTGAACGACCATCTCACCGGTGCCTCGGTCGGTGTCGAGCTCGCCCGGCGCTCAGCCAAGGGGCAGCTCGCCGCCCATCGGCGCACCGAGCTGTCCCGCCTCGCCGAAGAGGTGGAGGAGGACCGCAGCAGCCTCGTGCGCCTGATGAAGACGCTGGATGTCCCCGTCCAGAAGCACCGGATCGCAGCGGGGTGGGCGGCGGAGAAGGTCGGCCGGCTCAAGCCCAACGGCACCTGGGTGCACCGCTCACCGCTCAGCGACGTCATCGAGCTCGAGTCGCTGCGGCTGGGTGTCGAGGGCAAGCTCTGCCTATGGCGGCTGCTGCGGCAGCTCGCTGACACCGAGACACGTCTGTCCGTCGTCGACCTCGACGACCTGCAGGAGCGGGCGGTCGGCCAGATCGAGACGCTGGAGGCGATGCGCCTGGAAGCCGGCGAGGCGCTGCGGGCCTGATCCGCCTGACCGCGCCTGGGCAGCGCCGCGTCTGACACCGCTCCCAAGGAAGGCGCGCGGGGACGGCTTGCACTGCCGCCCGAGTATGGTCGCCTAGAATCTGCTCAGTGATCCGGTTCGAGAAAGTCAGCAAGTCCTACGACGGTCAGACCCGTCCCGCGCTCGACGACATCGACGTCGACATCGAGAAGGGTGAGTTCGTCTTCCTCGTCGGCGCCTCCGGCTCGGGTAAGTCGACGTTTCTCCGGCTGGTCCTGCGCGAAGCGCGTCCCACGACCGGCCGCGTCTACGTCGCCGGCAAGGAGATCAACCGGCTCGCCGGGTGGAAAGTGCCGGGGTTGCGGCGCCAGATCGGTACGGTCTTCCAGGACTTCCGGCTGCTGCCCAACAAGACGGTGGCCGACAACGTGGGCTTCGCCTTGCAGGTCATCGGCAAGCCCAAGAGCACAGTCCGCAAGGTCGTCCCCGAGACGCTCGAGCTGGTGGGCCTCGGCGGCAAAGGCCATCGGATGCCCGATGAGCTGTCGGGTGGTGAGCAGCAGCGGGTGGCCATCGCTCGCGCGTTCGTCAACCGGCCGATGATCTTGATCGCCGACGAGCCGACCGGAAACCTGGACCCGTCGACATCGGTGGGCATCATGAAGCTGCTGGATCGGATCAACCGCACCGGCACCACCGTGATGATGGCTACCCACGACTCCGGAATCGTCGACCAGATGCGCAAGCGGGTGATCGAGCTTGAATCGGGCAAGGTCGTCCGCGACCAGGCCCGCGGCGTCTACGGCTACCACGGCTGACGCCTCCGCTCGCCACCGCAACCCGACGAGACCTCGAACAGAACCGGGAACTCATGCAACTGCGATATGTCACCTCTGAGCTCGCCAGCGGGCTCAAGCGCAACGTGTCCATGACGATCGCTGTCATCTTGACGATCTGGATCTCGCTGACGCTGGTGGCGATGGGGCTGCTGATCCGCGCCCAGGTCGAGAAGATCGAGACTCACCTGGGTGGGTTGCTGGAGGTGCAGGTCGCGTTCTGTGCCAAGAGCTCCACTTCGCCGCAGTGCGTCAGCGGCCAGGCGACGCGTCAGCAGGAGGCGTCGGTCAAGGACGTCATCGACAAGAGCGACTACGTCGACTCGTACCGTTACCGCACCCGGCAGGAGGCGTACGAGGGGTTCCAGGCCACCAACCTCGACGAGGACGGCAACCCGACCGGGATCGCCAAGCAGATCAAGGTGTCCGACATGGCCACGGCGTACTGGGTCACCCTTGACGACCCCAAGGACACCGACGCACTGGTCAGCTCCGTCGAGAACCTGCAGGGAGTGCAAACCGTCTTCAACCCGCGCCAGCAGCTGGCCCCGGTCTATCAGACCCTGAACGTGCTGAAGTGGATGGCGCTCGGGGGGGCAGCCCTGCTCGTGCTGGCGGCCGTGCTCCAGGTGTCCAACACGATCCGGCTGGCGGCGATGGCCCGACGGCGAGAGATCGGAATCATGCGGCTGGTCGGCGCCTCGAGCATCTACATCCAGCTGCCGTTCGTGCTCGAGATCGTGGTCGCTGCTCTCGCCGGGGCCGCGCTGGCGTGTGGCTCGGTGGTCGCGTTGATGGTCTGGGTAGTGCCGTGGCTCCGCGGCCGGGTGCACCTGTGGCCGTGGGTCGAGCGCGGTGACGCGGTGTTCGCGATGACTGCCGTGCTGGGCATTGCCTTGCTCCTGGCAGTGATTCCGACACTCCTGATGACCCGCAAATACCTGAAAGTGTGACTCCGCAACGTTACCGTCAAGTGGCCATGACTTTCCCCACCAGGTGAGGACTTACCGCCGTGGTCCGACGCTTTCCCCGCGGACGCGCCCGGCAAGCCAGTATCGCTGTGGTGATGACGCTTACTGCGTCGTTGCTCGGTGTCGGGTTTGCCAGCCCGTCGCTCGCCCGTCCGTCGGCGGATGACGACCACCCTCTCAAGCACCAGAAGAACCGGCTCGACAACCGCATCGAGAGCCGCAAGCTCGACCTGGATGAGATCTCCACAGCACTGATCCGGGCGAAGAGCCGTGTCGACACGGCCGTCACCGACCTCGGTGCCGCTCGTACGGTGCTCGCGGGTGTCCGCGAGCAGGTCCGGCAGGCGAAGGTGCACGACCGGCAGATGCAGGAGGCGCTCGACCAGGCGATCGTGCGGCTCGAAGACGCCCGCGAAGATCTCGCCGTCGGACAAGAAAGCGTAGGTGAGCAGCGGCAGGTGCTCACCGACTACGCCGTCACGTCCTACCAGTCGGGTGAGACGACCGCGCTGAACCTCGACATCGCGTTCGAGACGGCAACCCCCGAAGAAGCGCTCGACCAGATGCAGGCCGCCACGACAGTGGTAGACAAGCAAACCGTTGCGGTGCAGAAGCTCGAAGCACAGGAGGTGCTGCTGCGACTGACCGAGCAGCGCGTCGAGGACACCAAGGGCGTAGTGGCGATACGGCGCATCGAGGCCGCGGAGTCGTTGGAGACGAAGCAGGGCCTGGAACAGCAGGCAGAGACTGCCGCCGAGCAGGTGGCAACGCGCGTGCAGCAGCTGCGGACCTCCAAGCAGCAGATCCAGGCGGCCAAGCAGCGTGAGCTCGAGCGGCTCGGGAAGCTGAAGAAGGAGCGCGACCGGGTCGAGACGTTGCTACGCAAGATCGCCGAGGCTCGTGAGCGCCGCGCCGAACGGCGCGAGCAACGTGCCGAGGCGCGCGCGCAGCGGCGTGAGCGGCTGGCGCGGCTCGCTGCCAAGAGAGAGCACCGAGCGCCCCCCAAGCCGGCGGTCGTCAGCAACAAGAGCGACTCCAGCAGCGATGACAGCGGCGCGTTCTTGGACTACCCCGTCCACAACACATACATCACCTCGTCGTACGGCATGCGCATGCACCCGATCCTGCGCGTCTACAAGCTGCACGACGGCACGGACTTCCACGCCGACTGCGGCACCCCGGTGTACGCAGCGGCCCCTGGCCGCATCCTGTCGGAGTACTACAACACCGGGTACGGCAACCGCATCATCATCGACCACGGTTATGTCCGCGGCGTGAGCCTGTCGACGTCGTACAACCACCTGACGTCGTTCGTCGCCAGCGCTGGCCAGTACGTCCGGCGTGGCCAGCTCATCGGGTACGCCGGCACCACGGGGTACTCCACCGGTTGTCACCTGCACTTCATGGTCTACGTCGACGGCTATACGTCAAACCCCATTCGCTGGCTCTAGCGCCGTCACCGGGCCGCCACGTGCGACCTCCGCTGAATTGAGGTCGCAACGGTTTGCCCAGTGGGGGAAGATGGTCACATGGTGAAGGAGGGCGGGCGCACGATCATTGCGCAGAACAAGAAGGCGCGCTACGAGTACTTCATCGAGGACACCTACGAGGCGGGGCTGGTGCTCACCGGGACCGAGGTGAAGTCGTTGCGAGCCGGGCGCGCGTCGCTCGTCGACGGATTCGCCGAGATCAGTGACGGCGAGGTCTGGCTGCGGGGCGCCCACATCCCGGAGTACCTGCAAGGGACATGGAACAACCACACTCCTCGTCGCAAGCGCAAGCTGCTGCTGAACCGGCACGAGATCGACAAGATGGAGCGACGCGTCAACGAGCGTGGGCTGACGATCGTCCCGCTTTCGCTCTACTTCAAAGATGGTCGGGTCAAGGTCGAGATCGCCCTCGCCAAGGGCAAGAAGCACTACGACAAACGCCAGACGATCGCTACCCGGGACGCGCAGCGTGAGGCGACCCGAGAGCTCGGGCGGCAAGCCAAAGGTTTCTGAGCCTTCTCCTGCCGGATTCGTCCGCCTGTCCGCCGCATCCGTGAGCCTGAGCGGGCCGGACGAATGCTGAGCGCTGGTAGCCTGGACGACAGACAACTCAAGAGGGGCTGAACGGTTTCGACTTTGGTCGTTCGAATCAATAGAAGCGAGCCGAGGACCCAGGGTCATCTCGTCAACGATCCCTGGAAACCAATAAGTGCCAATGCAAAGCGCACTCACTTCGCTCTTGCTGCCTAAGCAGTAATCGAAGGGTCGGTCTGGAGGAGCCTCCGATCCAGTCACCGGCCTCACCAAGGAGGCTTGCTGTAGTCACCCGGTCGCGGGGTGGCTGCGGGACATCTACAGCGACTGAGCCCGTCGGCAATGGGTCTGCTCAAGTGCCGGGGCCGAGAAATGCGTCATGCAGACTGCGCTCGGAGAAGACTTGACTCAGCGTCAGAGGACCCGGGTTCGATTCCCGGCAGCTCCACCAGGTGGTGTTCACGGTTATCGGCCTGGATGCTCACGAAATTGCTCTTGAAGCGGCCCTGAGCCGCGTCTTGACAGCGTTGGAGGGTCGATCGAGGTCTACGGCGGCATCTTGGTCGCCCTCGAGTCGGCGCGTCGACGCTGGCCGGTCGTGGAGTCAGCATTCGGTGCGTCGTTGCGCGGTCGACGGATGCGAGTTGACAACGAGCCGAGGAATGCCTTACTGGGAATCAGGCGCTACAGAGCTTCCCACGGGAATGGGACTAGCGAGGTGGCGGGGGATCGCTGCCGCTGTTGGCCGGGGCGTCGACCGCGCGCTGAGTGTCAGCCCCGCAGGTGTCGACCAGCATGTGGATCAGTTCGTCACCGGATCGGTTGCGGCGAGCCCAGCCACGGAGGAGTCGCAGGTTGGTTGCGACGGCGAAGACGGTGAGCATGATGGAGGTCTTGCAGATTCCCATGACGCGGAACGCTGCTCGAAGCTGCCTACGAGACCTACAGCAAGGGCCATCCGTGGGTCGCCGACCACCAGCTGCGGCCGAAGTCCGTCGTGCGCGACATGTACGAGCGAGCCATGACCTTCGTCGAGTACGTCGGCTTCTACCGCCTCGCCCGCTCCGAGGGGCTGCTGCTGCGCTACCTCACCGACGCCTACCGGCGCTTCGACGCACTGTGCCGCAGTCCGCCCGCAACGACGAGCTCGACGACTTCGTGGAGTGGCTGGGCGAACTGACCCGTCAGGTCGACTTGCTCACCGACGCCGACGCCCGAGGCCCGGCACTGCTGCCGGGAAGAGCCACCACCTCAGCACCTGGGACCCGGTCGACTTCCACCACACGGACCTCCAATCCGCCTAGCAGCGAGCTGAGGTACCAAGCCAGTACGTCGGGCCGGCCCTGCGCCGTGGTTGCGACGAGCTCGACCAGCGCCGAGACCGCCGAGCGGTGATCAAACCTTCGAACGTCAGGCAACCTGACGCTTCCGCCAATGCAGTGTCCCCCACTGCTGTCAGCGCGTACGATCCGGATGACGGCGTGATCGGGCTCTCGTCGGTGAGAGCACGCTCGGTCATTGACGTCGGGCAGTGTCGCCGTCAGCGGCGGGAGTCGGCGGCACGCGCCGCGGCGACCGCGTCGGCCGGCGAACCGGCCCAGGGGTCGCCGTGCCCGGGCAGCAGCAGCTCCGCCTGCAGCGTCTCGAGCCGCGCCAGCGACGTACGAGCGACCTGCGGGTCGTCGTTCACTGCGGGCGGCATCAGGCGAGGGCCGCGCTCCCGGGTGAGCACATCGAGGGTGACGAGCTCGTCGCCGCCGAAAAGCACACCGTGGTCCTCGAGCAGGAAAGACGTGTGACCACGGGTGTGGCCCGGCGTCGCCACGGCTCGAGGGCGACCAGGCAGGTCGAGGACCTCCCCATCGTCGAACGGCTCGACCTCCTTCACCCAGCGCGGGGTCAGGAACCCATGCCGCGTCGCGTGCAAGACGAACCCGAACGCCGACGGCCTCCACAGCTGCGGCAGCAGATGCGGGACAAGGGCGAACGATGATCCGCCGCGTTCCCGCCCCTGAACCCGATCGACCTCCTCCGCGCGCGCCCGCACCGGTGTGCCCCACTCAGTGCGCACTTGCTCAGCCGCACCAAGGTGGTCGCCGTGCCCGTGCGTCAGCAGCACCGACCGCAGGTCGGACGGACGGCGACCCAGCTGCTCGACCGCGGCGACCACGCGCGACCAACTATTAGGCCAACCGGAGTCGACGAGAAGCAACTCGCCGCCATCCTCGACGATGTACCAGTTCACGATGCCGTCTGCGCAGCGATGGACGCCCGGCGCCACCTGTTCAAGGGTCATCATGTCTCCAAGGGCAATAGCAGGAGGCGTAACTGTTTCCTCTGATCATTATCTGCTCCAGGCTGCGCAACTCAAGCGCGAGGGCACTGTTGCATTAAGCCGTCGTGTGGCATCGGCACAGCAGATCTTCCTGTTGGCCACCCAGCGGCGAGCCGGAAGGGGCGCCATCAGGTTGCCAAAATCGGCACAAAGGGACCGGCCGCGAGGTTGAGTGCCGCCGGGCCGAAGGATTTGTGGCGCGACGGTCGCGGGATCGCTCAATGCAACAGTGGTCCAACGGACGCCTCGCTCTACGAACGTCTCGGCGGCGCCTACGCCATCGCCGGTGCGGTCGATGTGCTCGTCGACCGGCTCTTCGACAACGCCTTGGTCACCGCCAACACC
>JAABUR0100003313.1_pt1 | contig 22733 bp, 35 predicted proteins | sample 5560091 | NCBI WGS metagenome assembly JAABUR01 (sample SAMN10711879, study PRJNA513375) | rock metagenome | isolation source: Antarctica rocks | place: Antarctica: Victoria Land, University Valley sud
AAAAGGGGGGGGGGGGGGTGAGGCGGGGAAGGGCAGACGATGGCACGTCTGGCAATGCACCCGGTGGTGCGGAAACAAGGGCGCTCTTCCAGGCCTGCAGGCGGACTGCGCGTCTTTGCTGGACGCCACCGGCCTGCTCTGGAGGCGTGGTGTGCTCACGATAGCCGTCTGCCCGCCGACTTCCAGGCTGAACAAGCACCTTGGCGGCCGCACCGCATGCTGACATGCAGGCAGCCGACAGCGGGCAGGCGCAGGGGCCGCTGCGCGCATGTGCGCCGCAGCGCTGCCTGCGTGCAGGCGCTGACGGCGCCCCTTCGCAATCAAGGCTCCAGGCGGCACCTTGAACAGGCCGTCGTACAGGTGCAGCCCGATCATGCGGCTCTCCGGGTCGATCACGCCGATCTGCCCGTTGTCCACCGGCCGGCCCACGTTGTCCCGGACGTCGCCGTTGGCGCGCGTGACCAGCTCACCTGCGCGCGCGCGCGCGCCCCGCGGCGCTGCCTCACTGCGCCCGCATGCCGCCTGCACGGGCGGCGTGCGCCACCGGCTCGTCGCCGGCCTAGCGCGCCAGCTTCCCTGGCCCGTGTGTGGCGCCGCAAGCAGTCCGCAGCCGCTCGCTCGAGACCAGCGTGTGAAGCGCTCTGCTGGCGTGGCGCCGCCTGCGACCGCGCAGGCCGGGCCAGGCGCCGTGGCGGCGTGAACTTGGCGCGCTGCCAGGGCGCGTCACAGGTGAGCCCGAACGCGGACCAGGGGCAGTGGCAGGGCACACACGCCTGCGCCTGCCTGCTATTGAAGCCTTAAAGGCAGGCGCATGACCTGGCCATCAGGCGCGGGGCGCAAGCGCAGGCGGACAAGGTCGGGCGGGGCCCGCGGGGGCTGCAGCACCCGTGGCGCTGTCCCACTCCAGCAGGCAGAACTTGTAGCGCTCCGTGGAGATGAAGAGCAGGTCCTTGGCCTCGCCCTGCGCGCGCCCTGAGCGCGCTGAGGCGCATCGCGCCGCGCTGCACGGCGCCTGCTCGCTGCCTGGCGGGGAGGCTGGTCTTGCGGCCGCCCAGCGCGCCCCGGCGCGCCCGGGCAAACAGGCTTAGTCTGCGGCAAGTCAGCGCTGCGTCCCGCTCCAGGCGTTGTGTGCAGCGGCAGGCAGTCGTGCAGCAGCGGGCCGGTGCGTGCGAGGGAGCGCGCCGGCGGGCGGAAGAGCTCCATGGTGGCGATGCGGCCATACAGCGGCACGTCTGCCACGCCCTGGACGCCAGCCGCGGCCTTGTCATTCTCCTTGAGCAAGCACATAAACTGCAGTCGTGCATGTGTTCGAGCAGCGTGAAACACGCACCTGGAGCCCGTCCGGCGTGAGCGTGTGTATCTCTATCCGTGTACATTTCCTGCACGCCGGGCAAGGATGAGTTCACATGCCGTGTGAGACGAGGTGACGCGCGCGCTGAGGCGGTGGGCCGGTGTGGCGCCGCGCACGAGATGATCAGGTTGATGTCCTGCGGGCTGGTGAAGTGGCCGACGGTGGAGTGCGTCACGTTGCTGGGCTTTTGCGCGGTGACGACATAGTTGTATGAGCAGTCCATCATGCCGCATGGATTTGCATGCTCGCACACTTGTGGCAGCGCACGCAGCCAGCGACGGAAGCGCTGCCCTGTCCAAGGCCCTTCGTTGCAGCAGTCGACCACACAGTTCCTGTCTGCAGATTGCTCCTGGGCGAGCAATAAAAGACAAGAGGGGTTCTTCTTCCCATCTCCCTTCATCTCCTACGGTGTCACAAGTGTGAACACCATTTTGTTAGGTGGGAAGGCTACGCACTGACAAGACATCCAGAGCTTGCTGCCCGGTGCTGGCGTGTAGCGTAGCGTCAGCACGTGACCTGCCCGCCAGTCAGCAGGCGTGCATTACGCGCTGCCCCGGCGTAGCCGCAGCAGCGCCACGTCTCGCACATGCTCGTCGGCGACCAACTCCCACCAGCCGGAAAGCACGTTGCGATGGCCTACCCGCGCAGGTGTGCGGCCCGATGATCACCCGCCGCAAGCAAGTCGCATGGGGGCATCATGGGCAGGTAGGCCCTGACAGCGCGCGCAGTGCCCCGCGCAGTGTTGGCGGCGCCGGTAGCAAGGCAACCAGCCCGGCGTCAAGCAGCGTGTGGGAGGACCTGCGCCGCGAGGCGCGCCCCCCCAAGGCCCGCCTGAACCACGCTCCGGTCCCCCTGCTGGCGACCAGAGGCGGATCCGAGAGAGGCACTGTGCAGCCTGGGCTTGCCCTGCATGCAGTCTGCCGCAACCGCGTCGCCTTCGCCGGCAGGCGGGGGCGCCGAGTGGGGCAACACGTGCGTCACAATGCTGCCTTGCTCGGGCGGCCGTAGGGCATAGTGCTTCACGTGCGCCAGTGGGCACCAGGCGAGAAAGGTGGAGGGCGAGCTCGAGGGGCGCCTGGCAGCGTATGCCAAGCTGTGCTCTGCCTTTGTGGACGGCGCCTACCGCGGCCGCGGCGGCGAGGCAGGGCTAGCCACCGACCAGGCGCGCTCTCACACAGTCCTCCACTGCTTTGCAGGCGCCAGCGGTGTGTTGGCGCGTGCCTCAGTTCATCTGCCTGACATGTGCACCGCCTGACGTGTTTTCATGGTGCACCTGGTGGCCGCGCAGCTGGCGGCTGTAAAGCGGGGCGAGATAGAGGAGCTGCTTGGGCGCCTGTCGGACGTGAACGAGGAGATGGGCGGCGCGGTCAGCGGCGCGGGCGACTCGCGCGCGCACACGCTCACGCGCCACCGCGAGATCATGGTCGAGCTGACGCAGGTGGGCCCCGCTGCCAACAGCAGCGCATGAGCGCAAGCAGCGCTACTTGAGTCATGTCCACCACGTGCGCAAGTGGAGTGCAGGTTTGCCAACATGGCTCGATTGCAGTCGCACTGCAAACGCTCGCAGCGTTGCTGAGGTGCCCTTGCCGCTGCTGACAAGAACATTAACACCTGGCAGCGCGGTCTGGTGAGGGGGGGACGCGCACCCATGCGCAGGAGTTCCGGCGGCTGAGCACATCGCTGGGCGCCGCACGCGAGCGCGCGGAGCTGCTCCCAGCGGCGGCAGCGAGCGACACGTCTGCATTGCTGGGCATGCAGGCGCGCGCGGATGCTCCAGGGCTGAAGTCCAACACACCTGCTTCCAAATTTGTATAGGCAGGAGCGTGCAAGTGCGATACACCTGCTGGCCTTGGGCACTGCAACAAACGAGGCACATGCTGTGCTTGGTTGCCAGACGTAGGCACACACGTGAAAACAGATCCGCTCCGAACCTCACAGCGTGTGAGCGGCGCCGCAGAGCAGCGCGGGGCTGCTGCGGGAACGCGGCGCGCTGCAGGGCGCCAACAGCGCGGTGCGAAGGCCCCTCCTCCTTGCGGCAAAGGAAGGACAAATGAGCCCCGCCGGGCCGCCGCAGACAGTGCATCTGCAGCATGCCAGCCAAGGTCGTCTGGGTTGCAGTCTCCATGTGATCATGACACATGCACCGGAGCACTCATGCTGATGCGGAACAGGGAAGTCTCTGCTCTGCTTCCCCGCGGACTGAACAAGCGCCCACCTGTGCCGACCAGGTGGACGCTGTGACCGACAGGCGCAGAGCTGTGCGCAAGCTGACCGCGCCGCCGCGCGCAGCTGGACGACGTGATGGGCCAGGCGCAGTCGGTAGCGGGCGGCCTGGGCGAGCAGCGGCGGCTGTTCGACCGCATCGGGACGCGGCTGGAGGACGTGGGCACGCGCTTCCCGCTCGTCAACTCGCTCCTGGGCGCCATCCGCCGCAAGCGGTCCAAGGCGCGCCCCCCGCCCCGGCCCCAGCTGTGCTCACCGGGCGCGCAGTGCTTGGTGTGCGCATGCGCAGACTGCTTGCCACTCAAGCTCCTTCGTCGCCTCTGTTGGCAACAATTCCCCGCGCGACGTGGGCTGCGGGTGAGCCGAAGGCGTGCGCAGCGTTTGCATAAGGAGGTGACAAATGCATGCTGCCTGGCTGCGCGCACAGGACACGCTGGTGATCTCCGCGGTAGTGGCCGTCTGTACACTGCTCATCTTCTTTTACTGGCTGTACAAGTAGGGCCGCGGGGCCCGGGAGCCGTCGGATACCCCTTCGCCAATGCTTTGTACCCACTGTTAACCCGAGCTGTGCTGTTGCTGTGGTCTGTGGTGTCTGCGCGCACCCAGGCTCTGCGCTTGTGTTGAGTGCCTATTTTGAGTCAAAGGTGACCTGGTGTGTAAGCAGACTAGTGCAACAGATGCAAAGCTTGTCTTACACACCGTGGGCAGGCTAACAAGACACACTGGATACCAATGAGACACACTGGCTGCCATGGACTACTCCAGGACTAATGTTTTTAAGCAATTGCGCGCAAAGCTGCGCGCGCACAGACACACCGCTCAGCCCCTCAACAGGGCAAACACCTTGCCAGCGAGCCAAACCAGCTTGCAGCAACGCAGCTCCGCAGGAGCATTTACGCACCGGCGTGGCTGTTACACAGCCGGCCGCGCTCCTGCAGTGCTCAATAGAGGTTTGCAAACCTGCGCGCACGCGGTGCGCGCTGTCAGCAGGGCTTGAGCAGAGCGAGGCCGTGCACAGCGCACGGACCCTGCTGCACGCAGCAACCAAGGATACACAGGCCCGGCGCGGCGCGCACCGGCTGCCGCTGGCAAAGGTGGGACTGCCGGCGAGGCCGCGGTAGCTGGACGACTCGGCGATGCGCGAGTCGATGAGGATGATGTTGCGCTTTGCGCGCTGCATCGAGCTGATGTAGAACGTCTGCAGCTGGCCGATGCGGCCCGCCGACACAAGCGAGCAGCTGCTGAACGGCAGGAATGCGATGACGCCGGCCACGCCCACCGCGTAGCCGCCCGTGACCGTGTTGAGCATGCGGCCCATGACCTGCTTGCGCGCCGCCAGGATGTCCTCCAGCTCGTCCCACAGCGCGTCGGTGCGCGCGTCCTCGCCCGGCAGCGTGTCGGCGTGCATCTGCATGTCGCCGAACGGCGACTCCACCGCGGTCACGCGGAACTCGAGCACGTCTCCGCGCCGGAACTCGCCCGGGCCGCGCGGCTCGCCGCCCGGCGCCTCGCCGACCAGCTGCGACGGCAGCAGCGAGCGCCGGTCGTAGCGCGCCACCTTCTTGAAGCCGGTGTCCAGCAGCGCAAAGCGCTTGTCGATCCTGATGACGCGCGCGCGGATGACGCGGCCCTCCAGGTCCAGCAGGCTGGTGTTGCTGCGGCGCAGCAGCTCCAGGTCGGTGCGCACGCCGCGCGTCAGCGGCTCGGCCAGGCTGGTGCCGGCGTACAGCCGGTCCAGCGACGGGAGCGAGCGCGGCGCGGCCGCCTGCGCGTCCTGCTGCGCAGGCGCGCGCCGCAGGCGGCGCAGCGCATGCGCCGCAGCGCGGCCGGCGCCGCGAGGCATAACGCGCGTGTTCAGGTGCCTGACACAGTGCCTGGCAGGCACTGCCGACAGCCGCTGGCCTCCTCCTCCTCTCGGCTAGGCCTACCTGTTTTCAGACCCTTTAGCAGGGCTTGGTCTCGGAGAATGTCAACAGCTCGGTGCTCGGTCTCGCACACCGTCGGGACGTGTACACGGACGCGCAAGGTCGAGCTTCAACCGTGTTGTGGGACTGTGAGCGCCAAACTGGCTTTTTAAGTTCCCGCGGTGGTCCCAGTCGACTGGGAGAGTCGTTGCCTTACCAGCACGTACTGAGCCTGCGAGCCCGATTGAGGGCTGGTCACACAGCGATTCAAATACAGGTCGCAAACAGCAGGGCAGTAATCAGCAGCGATGCTAGATTTGGACCAAGTGCCAAGCTTCTTTCTTCATCTTCTACATTACACAGTGTCTTGTACTGGCAGTGGTGTGCTAAAAGGCGGTATACGCAGCTGGTACGGACACCACGTAACACGACTCACATAAACATACTAGGACTGCTGCAGCAGGCACCCGGCGCTGCAAAGGCAAAAACATGCTCTGTACACACTGCTGAGTGCCGCTGCGACATCAGAGGACCCTCACGCAGCGCTATGGCGCGCGCGGGTCACTTGACGTAGCGGCTGAGCCAGATTTCATACAGCTCTGCTTGGCCGCTGGACAGGCCGTCTATGGGGTCGCCCGCCGCCAGCGCCACTGCGGAGAGCTCGTCAAAGTCCACCTGCGCGGCCGGGCAAAACATACTTGGGCACTCAGTCCGTAGCTGCGCGGATGAGCTAAGCAATGGTGTAGGGCAGCGCTGTGGTTGAGCTGTCCACACAGCTCTTTGATGCCCGTGGCGAGCAGCGCCAATTGCAAGCGTTGTGACAATGTGGCTTGAGATCAATGACGCTGGGAACCATGTTGACAGGAGAGAAAGTCCTCAAGAGCCAGTGCTGCCAGTCGCGCTGTACAGAGATGTGTTGGAAGCCACATCACACGGTGTTGTCTTGCTCGCTGTTGTGTGAGGGCGGGTCTGGAAGAAAGGCTATACCGAATTACGCCCGAAAGGGGCGCACCTTGCCGGCGCGGATCTGCTGGCCGACGCCCTGCTTGTAGCTCGCGTAGCGCGCCTCCACCATGCCCGGCAGGACGCCCTCCTGTGCGCGGGGGCGCGCGACGCTTGCGGGAAGCGCCCAGCCGCATATCTTGGCACATGCATTGCACTCACCGACAAGCTCTTCCAAGATGGGGCTTTCTACTTCAGCTGTGGATCACGCATGCATGGTGAGCTGCAGCATGGGGGAGGTCAGCCGGCGCGCGCTCAAGGCTAAAACTGGGAGCAGGCGCGCCTCCAGGATGCGCGCGGCGTTGCGCAGGCCGCGCGCGAGCGCGTCCATGCCGCTGATGTGGCCGTAGAACAGGTCCATGACGTCCGTGCTCTCCCGCCGCAGCTTGGCGTCAAAGTTGACGCCGCCTGCGCCCCGCCCCGGGTCGCCGCCGTGCGACCCGCAGCCTCACAGTGCACGCTTCGGGCGCTACCACCGAGGCACGCGCGGGCTGCTGGCGGCCGCGCCGGACGTCACGGGGCTGCAGGCGCCCGGCGCGGGGGCACGGGCGCTGCTCGGGGGCGCACCCGGCGCCAGGCCGCCCTGCTTGAGGATGGCCAGGCCGATCAGGGTGGCCTCCCGCGGGTCCGTCAGGAACTGCCGGGCGCGCGCGTGGGCTCAGTCGGGGTCGCCAGGACACATCTGACAGGGGCTGCATCATGAGGTCCGAGCGGCGGGTATGACCATGAGCCAGCACAGCCACTGCGCAGCAGGCCTTCATTGCATGATGCAGGACCCATCACCCCGTGTCCCTGTCCCCGGGCGACATGCATGTCGCCAGAAGCAGGCCCCTGGCCGAATGAGCAGGCGCAGCGAGCATGGGGCTGCTGCGCGAGCGCAGGCACTGCAGGCGCGCGGCCGCGCGTGCCTGGTCGGTGTCCCAGCCCGTCTGCGCGTCGCCGGTGTTCGCGTCGACGTTGCCCAGCATGCCGAACGCGGACGCCACCTGCGACGGGCGCCGACCCGACCAGCCTCAGTGCTCTGCACGCGCAGCACGCGGCCATGCGGCGCTGCCCTGGTAGCAGCAGCCTGACAAGCGGTCAGGTGCGCACAGGCGAGAGGACGGGTCGTGCAGGCGGGCGGCGGCCAGTCAGCCGTCAGAGCCTCCGTGCTGCGTATGCAGTCTCAACGCACGACGCGCATCGTCACAACAGCACCCGAGCACCGCAAGCTGGGTGCCTCCCTCGCAGGTTCAAGAGCGCCGGGCATCTGCACCCTGGGCACGCCCTGAGTCTGGCGTGCTGCGCTCCCCCAAGCCGCCCCCCAAATCTGGCGCCGCTGCGCGCCTGCAGCTCGTGGTCGCACGAGTGCCCGGCCAGCGTCGCGTGGTTACACTCCACGTTGAGCTTGAAGTCGTTCTCCAGGCCATACGCGCGCAGGAAGGCCATCGTGGTCGCCACATCCCAGTCGTACTGGTGCTTGGTCGGCTCCTGGGCGAGCGCGCATGCGCAGCGGCAGGTTCAGGGACACTGGCAGCTCCCGGGGGCCGAGATCTGCCGGATAGCACGGCCCTGTGTCTAACAGCTGCCACAGGACAACATGTCGTGGTGGGACCTGGCCCCCATTTGGCTCCCAAGACGGAGCACAGTGCGGCTGTGGCGGGAAGGCTCGGGCATAAACCCATGCGCTGAGCCTCGCAGGACGACTCGCGGCTTGCCGCAGGCACGCGTCTACACCCAGGGCCTTGGCAGTCGACCCGAGACCTCGCGCGGCGGTGTGACCGGAGCCTTGCATGCAGGCTCGCGGTCCCCGGCCGCGCGACGGGCACGCAGGCGCCGCCGTCGCCGCGTAAGGGGGCGCGCCTGCGGCTTGGGCTCCAGCAGCAGCTGGCCCTGGAAGCCGATCTTGCGCTTGTACTCCACCGCGCCGCGCATGAACGCCGCCAGGTTGTCCAGCTCCAGCCTGGCGCGCGCGCGGCGCGCGCCTCAGCGCGCCTGCAGCCCGGCATGCGAGGGCGGCGGCCGGGCCGTTGAAGTCGGCGGTCGCCGCTGCCGTCGTGATGCCGCTGGCGGTGCAGCTTCCGGCCTGTTGCGCCTGTGCGGTGCCGGGCCTCTGCCGTACTCATGCACAGGCATGACAGATACCGTACCCAAGTACCTGGCCCAGCAGCAAGGCGTGCATTGTGTGACAGGGGAGTGCTCTGCACATCATATTGAAGCGCACTTGAGGTCGGTGTTGATGAGAGTGTGGTAGCCTTCTCGGCCGCCCCTGCCGCAGCGCCCATGCCACATGCATCAGCAATGTGGCGACCCACCTATGGCGTATGCACAGGCCTGCATGCACAAGCCCTGCATCATGGCGGCGCCTCCGTATCGCCGCATGCCGTGCGATGAGGAGCTGCCCAAATCAGCGGCGCTCGCCAGCGACCCCATTTGCTTGACATCACAGCACAGCACCAAAGTGCCCGGGACGTGCGAGACCGGAGGCCGGGGCACGCCAGAAGACGTAGTTGGAGCCGCCCAGGCGATGTGTCGCGTCCATGGCCGCCTTCACCTGGCCGGCCGCGTACGCAAACACGTCCGCGCTGGGGCCTGCGCGCGCGCGCGCGCCCTGCCCACGGCGCGAGGGGAGGCGCTGGCTGCGCGGCGTGTTGCGCGCCGGCGCGCACGCACGGGCGGGTTGGCCACCTGTCTGCTGCTCGGCAGCGGCAACCGCACTCGCCGGCCATCATACATGGGCGACCGCCTGCGCTCCGCGCCGGCTGGCCTGCATCTGCACCCACAACGCACCGCATTGGCTGGGGCCCCAGGCACGCGGGCGGGGGGCCGCACTGGTGGCCGCGCCGTCCGCATAGCGCGGGTGCATGAACAGCTGCGCGGTGCCCCACAGCACGCGCTTGCCGCTGGTCGCCTGCAGCTCCTCCGCCAGCGCGACCACGCGCTCCAGCGCCGCGTTGCTCTCCGCTAGGCTGCCGGCCTCGGGTGCAATGTCCCTGCGCGCGCGCGCCGACGGTGCGCGTCGTGGCTGACCAGGCCGCGGGCATGTCCGGACGCAGCCTGCTGCGTCTGCTCGTTAACAGGGTTCTGCCGCTTCTGCTCTGGCGAATGCCGGCGATGTACATGGTGACTGCGAGGCGGCAGCGCAGGCAAGCGGCATGTTGCAAGCAGCACCTCCGGGCTGCACGGCAGTGGCGCTGAGCGCAGTGCGCGGCCCTGCTCGTCCAGGGCGGCGCCGCTGGATGGAGCGCGGAAGCCAGCGCGGCCCGGCGCGCCCCGGCGCGCAGCGTCATGGCCGGCGTATACCCTAATCATACCCCTCATCAGGCGCACCGGTCGTGGAAGCACCAGAAGTCGACGCCCAGCTTCTCCAGGAACTCGAACATGACGCGCATGCGGCGCAGCGCCATGTCCAGCTCGCTCAGCGACGCGTCCTCCCAGGGCCAGACCTGCATTTGGCAGCCCAGCATGTCGGGCCTGGCAGCCGTCTGCGTGCACTTTGTGCAGTCTCAGGGGCCAGCTTGCCGGACAAGCGACACAGCGCTCCCAACGCGCGCAGCTCGCGGCACGCAGTGCAGTAAGCATAGCACCGCAGCAAGGCCATGCCAATCGCCTACTGATGGGGGACCGGGTGTGAAAGTCTCACCCTGGTGGCTGAGCCAAAGGGGTCTGAGCCGCCGCCCCGCAACGTGTGCCAAAACGCAACGCTGAAGCGCAGCCTGCACGCCAGAGCCACGCACAGTGCCGCGCGTCAGGAGCGCGCGTCCGCGTCTGCAGCTCCAGGCGAGGTAAGCAACTGAGCACACAGAAGCGGCCAGAGAAAGTGCATGACAGCTTTTCTGCTGAGCAGAGCAGGGCCTTCAGGTAGACTTCAGCAATGAGCTGGCGTGCGCACCACTCCTTCATGGGCTTGCCCATGATGACCTCCTCGGCATTGTAATAGTGGAACGCGAGCGGGTTCATCGAGTCTGGGCCCTCATATACAATCTTGCTGACGTTTGCAAAGAACTCCCCATCAGGCATGCCAGGTATGGCACACTCCCCCGCAGTCTCTTGTACGCTGGCAGCCAGCGCCGGCGCCCATAGCGCTGCCTGCGACCGGCACGCATCTTGTTGATATGTTTTGGGATTCTGTCACAATCAGTCGGCCACCAAGGGCGCTGGGTTGCTTGTATCTGGACTATGTGGGTGTCTGTACACCCGTATGTAAAGCAGGTTCTCCAGAGGAGCACCATGCTTGCAATGCAAACTTCCGCCATGCAGTACTTGCGCTAATATACGAGAGGCTGACATATGAGTACAAGAACTACAAGAGGCTAAGATACGGATACAAATTACGTTGCGAGAGCCGATGGGGCCTGGACTCTGATGATCATATGTCTACGAAGCGCAATGCAGTGTACTGTGAGGTCGCACCAGGCCTACAATAATCCACGTGCGCATCATTATTGGACGTGGTTGCCTGTTTGTGCTGCCAGGCTAGCAGAAAACTCTGTCTCGGAGCAAGCGCAGCGAGTTCCTCCCGACAACCCTAGTTGTTAGATCCTGCCAACGCAGCGCAGCACGCAAACTATGATCCGTGACTGGTGTGTGCACCAAGGGGCGCGCTGTACTGTCTCAGCCTGCTGGCCCAGCACATCTGGCTGCAGCGCCCTGTGTGGTGGGCTGGTGGCCAGCAAGTGTAGCACGGGCCAGGTGGGCGTTCAGTGCAATACACAGGGCCCTGCCATTGCGACCGGCAGCTTGTGAGTACCCCTTGATGCGGAGCACTGGCCCTCGCAGTTAGCATGGCCCCCATTGGCCAGGCCCGTGGGTTGGTAGGGCAGGCCCAACCTCGCTGCGCGCAGCCGAGCGGGCACGTGCACTGGAATGGCGGCACTCTGGGCTGTGCCTGCCTCGCAGGGCGCCGCCGGTGCAGCGGCCCAATCACCTGCGGCCACACAAACGGTGTTCACGCCGCTGATCAGCTCAACGGGGTCGTCCCTCATCAGCTGGTGCGCCTCACAGGCAGTGTGTGTCTGCTGCGCTGCGCTGCTTTCCCCCTTTCCTGGCCTGCGCCTGCACTTGCATGGTGGCGGTAGACAAGACCTGCGGCATGGTGCAGGAGCACGCACGGCGCAGCCCCGCACCGGCAGGAGCCGCCCCCAGGCGCCCACGGCCGAGCGACCCGGCGGACGTGTTTGTACTCGACTTTGACGGAGTGATCGTCAACTCCGAGCCCGAGGTGCAGACCTGCTCATACCACCAGCCAAGACCAATGCCACTCAGTGAAGAGGGGCAACATAGCTGTGACTATGCAGTGTACGTGGTGCTGCCTGTATCGCCGGGCAGCAGTGCTGGGCTGCACCAGCAGCGCAGCAGTGCAAGGCTTTGCAGTGCCAGGGGCCACTTTTCAGCCAGCCTGCCGCTTTTCGGGCGGCGTCGCGGCGGGCGCCGGACACGTGGAGCATCCTGGCGCGCCCACCTGGGGCGGCTGCGCGCGCAGGTCAGCCAGTCGGGCTTCCAGGCCGCGGCGCGGTATTGGCCGCGCGCGTTCCGCGGCGTGGGCACGGAGACGCGCCTGCGCGTGCTGGCGGACATGGCGCGCGCGCGCCCGGTCCTCGTGCGCGGCGCCGAGGCCATGGTCATGGTGCGCGCTGGCCTCTAGACGGGGCGGGGGGGGCGGCGCAGACGCGCATGCCCTGCGACTGGTGTCGCACAACAGAGCGGCGCGGAGCAGGCTGTGGGGGCGGCGTGGAGCTCCCCTCTCCCGACTGCGCATGTGCCGCCGCGACAGGCGCGGCTGCTGCTGGAGGACCCCGGGTGCGGCGACGAGATCCTGGGCGCCTGGGACGCTCTGCTGCCGGCGACGCTCGCCAGGTTTGGCGCGCGGCTCGCGCTGCTGCAGGCGTTCCTGGAGGGCTTTCGCACCGGCCTGTTCGTCAAGGACCGCGTGCGTGCGGCCCGGCCCGGACGCCTGAGATCTCAACCTGCAGTGCGGTCTGTCAGGCAAAGGCGGCCCATGCGCCGACTGACTGAGCGAATCGCATGTGCACCGGATGGTTAATAGGAGGCAGCCGTGGAGTGTGGGAGGTGAACCACTATGTTTCAGGGTTTCAGCCCGCGAGGTGGGCAGCTCAGTGACGCGCGGCCAGCCGGGGCGCGCAGCACGCCTGGATCCACCGCAACCAGACGTACCCAGGCGTGTACGAGGCGCTGCGCGCATGCGAGCACCCCTGGTACGTTGCATCTTCCAAGGCCGCGCACCGCATCTCGCCGCTGCTGCGCAGCCTGCTGGGCGTGGACATGGACGAGGCCTCGCCGCGCCTGTTCGCCGGCCTCATCCCGCCCGAGGAGCGCAAGATCGCCGCGCTGCGGTGCGGCGCGCGCGCTCAGGCAGGGTAGGGGCAGGGGTAGGGTATCCTATCCTGCCCCTGCGGTGCGGCGCGCGCGCGCGGGCAGCCTCCTCGAGCAGCTGCTCCCAGCTGCCGGGCAGCATTGCGCAGTGCCCAGGACCAGCAACGGCCGGCAGGGCCCAGCGTTGGAGGATGTTCAGGCAGCCGGCGGCTCTCCAGGGCTGTTGGCAGGCATCTGCCAGTGTGGGGGGCGCCGGCTGCTCGGCGCCGCCCTCACCTCTGCAGGGCGCCGGCTCCCTCTGGGGCGAGTCCTCCCTGTGAGCGCCACCCGCCCGGTCGCGCAGGACGATCACGCAGCGGCCGATTGTGCGCAGAAGCGGCGCGCGCGTGCACTTTGTAGACGATCGGCTAGAGACGCTGCGCGCTGTCAGCCAATCGCCCGGCCTGCGCCACGTGCAGCTCTACCTGGCCGCCTGGTGCGCGCGCGCGGGCGCCAAGGGGCCAGCCCCTGGCTCGTCCAGCCTGTGACGACCTGAGCAGGCTGCCGCGCGCACGATCGTACTGCCTTGCTGCTCTCCTGCACGACGGTCAGCGGATTCGAGCATCATGGGCATGGCGGGTGCATGCATATGCAGTGCCGGCGGCCTCACTCGCCCAGGCCCTTGTCAGCAAGCAGGGCATGGCAAGCTGTGCTCCGCGCACGGTTGCGGGCCGGCATGGCCCTCCGCTGGGCCAGCTCCTGACAACAACACGCGCCGCCCGGGCGCCGCGCAGGGGCTACAACACTGCGGCCGAGCGCGAGGCGGCGCGGCACATGGCCGGCGTGCGCGTGCTGTCCCTGGAGCAGGGCTGCGCGCTGCTGCGCTGGGGCGTGGCGGCCGGGGTGAGCCCCTGGGGCCGCGCTGCCTTCTGGCCCTAGCGCCATTTGCCTGCGCAGCGAGTATTGTGCCGAGCTGGTGTGTGCTCGGCAGCAGCACAGGAGGGCGCTGCACGGCATGCTGCCGCGCTTGCTGCAGCCGGGAGTCGCCGTGAGGACCTGCTGGTTCTGCAGTGGCCCTTGCCGGCAGCGTCATGCAGCGCCAACACAGCATGCCTGTTTGTGGCATGATGTGAGCAACCGCGCCACCTGGGCAGGGCGAGTCCATGTCTGTGGCGCCGTCTGTCGGCGCTTTCCTAACGACTGCGCCCCTGGCAGGAGTACGACTGGGAGCTGGACGCGTTGGACTCGCAGGCTGCCCTGGACGCGGCGAGCCAGCGGTAGGCGCTCAGGCGGCGCGCGAGGGCCGCTCTTGGGCCGCTCTAGGTGAAGCTTCAAGGTAGGTAGACGCGGATGCGTTATGGCATGAGTGGATCTCCCTCCCTTAGAGCTGCAAGCGGTTGGCAGACAGGCGGCGCGTCTTTGCGGTGCACATTGAGGGTGACGCATGAGCTGGCAAGCGGGGTCCAGCCGGTCCTGGTGTTTGACGGCACAGCTAGACGCGCAGGCGGCGAGCGCCGGTAGGTGAGCATAGAGCTGCGAGCTGAAGATGCTTGCATAGGCTGGGGCCTTGTCGGCGCAAGCAGGTGCGCTGTCGGCGCTGCAGGTAAAGAGGTATTAGGCGTACAGGCAGCACATGCGTGGGCAGCAGCAGCCTTCCTGGCACTGGGTCGGCGCGCGCGCAAATGTACCAAGAGATGCCAGGGACACCCAACGCCGTGACGTGCAATGAATGCTGTGGGCCCCGCTACGATCTCGCCTTGCGTGGACGGTTGCACGAGGGTCTGGCAGGAGGTTGACGGCCCAGGCAGGTCGCATGCCGTGCTGCAGCGGACGTTTTGGGGTGTAGTTTTTATGCGCCACACACCAGTATTGCTGTCAAATTTGTTACCTGCGCCGCTGCTGGCGTCAGGGAAAGCCCAGTGTGCAGTAGCTGCTGAGTTTGACAGGCAGGTCGCTTGATCGGCTGCAGCTCTCACTTCAGCATGCCAGCCGGCACTGCACGTTGCCGGATAGCACGCCTGACTGTCCTGCATGTGGCCGGTACCCTGCTGCGCGGGCTTCCGCTGCAGTGACAGGGATGCGTGCTCTTTTCTGGGTCTGCTGTCTGAGCGGTTGCTGTCTGAGTGAGGTCGACCTTGGGTGTTACGGTAGGGGCTGCGCGTGCGCTGGGCGGCGCGAGGGCTGCGCATGTCTGTGGAGCGCGCCGTGCATGCATCACCGGGCTGGGCTTGAGGTGGGGCGCATGGATCTTGGGGGGTGTGCAACGGCGCGCGCCAACAATGTACAACAACAGCGGTGGACCAGGTTCTTTGTGGGGATGAGCATGGCTGAGCAGGCACTGGGAATGTGAGCGGAGGCGTACACACACTCCGGGAGTATTGTTTGCTGAAGTGGCAGGCTGCCTGGTGCGTTTCCAGAGAGACTTGGGATTTGAGATTGATTGCATTTGATGACCTACGGGCAGGTGCGAGGATGCCTGCGCTGGTGGCGAGCACAGCGCCATGCTGCAGAAGGCATAGCCGTGAGTCGCTGCAATTGATGTGCGTTTGTGTGCGACAAGTGCACCTCTGCTAGCTTTCAGTTTGTGCGTTTTCAGGCCCGTGTGGCTGCTTCACGCAGCAGAGCCTGCCCCGCGCATGCCAGGCAAGAGCAAGGCAAGGCGCTGGGACTTGCAAGCGGGCAGGCACATTGCGAGGAGGACAGCCTGATAAACCAATCTGGCCATTGCATCCCACGTGTACAGATGCAAGCTTGCTGAATATGTGTGTGGTAAAGCCACAACCATCTCATCCCGCTTGACCTTTCAACACATCCGACGGTCACCTTTAGCAGCCAATGCTGGCGCACCTACTTTGCCGCATGTGCATGGCTACAGAACGCATGCACTAATGCATACACCGGTGCATGCACCAATGTGTGAGTACCCATGCACCTACAAATGCACCTGTATCAGCAAAGAAGTGCAATTGGAAACAGGCAGTGTGGCAAAAACGAAATGAAGGTGCTCTGCTAGTCCTCCTCCGGTGGATTTTAAATCACTTTTTAGCAGAGATTCCAAGTACACAGCAAAGCTTGCAACCGCTTGCCCAGGCAGACACAGTGCAGTGCCGTATCAAGCTCGAATCAGGAGGTGTGTGTTGCCTGCAGGCCGCCAATCAGTGTGCATTCACCGCAAGGACTGGGCCTGATGCTACGTCCTAGCACCGTGCGTAGCAGTATGCGCTTCGCATACTCAAACGCTGGTGCCCCTGCTGCCACTCGCAGGGCAGCGGACGCAACTTGCAGGTACCCGTACACTTGCCGGCTGAAGTTATGTTGAAAGACGCACACTGCTTGGCTGAGCTGGTGTGGGGGCCTGCAGCGCTACCACTGATGGCAGGACCAGGGGCCGCCTGGCAGCAAGCACCTATCGGTGCGCTTCGCGAGTGACCAGGCATTTGTTTCGTGACCAGGCGTGCCTGCATTGAATAGCGATGCGGGTCCGCCTGCAGGGCAGTTGCGCGCTGCCGGACTGGAAACGGCCTGCGCCTGGCTGCCCAGGGCGGACGTCGCTCGACAGCGCTCTGCGCGTAAGCTGCCCCGCCGAAGACAGAACTTTCTATGCTGCTCATGCCGGACGCGCGCAACAACATCTGTGCGGTGGTGCCAGGGCGACGGATGTCGAGACGCCGCTGCAGGTGAATTTCCGCAAGGTGGACACCTTTGACCTCTGGGTGCGCGCCCCGCCGCACCCCTGGTTCCCGCAAGGCCCGCTGGCCGCTGTTGCTGAAGCCCCGAGCTGACCCGGCAGCGCGCAGCTGTGGCTGGAGCTGGACAAGGCGCCCTCGCCGGACGAGCAGGAGCTCATTGAGATCGTGTTCCAGTCCTGGTACACGCTCGGCCGCCTGGGCGGCTTCAACTCCCTGAACCTGCAGGCATGCCTGCACTCTGCCCTTGGGTGCCCGTCCCGTCCAGCAGGAGGGCGTGGCACGGGGGCTCTCTTGGGCGGCCAGCTGACAGCGTGCTGCCTGTGGGGCTCCGAGGTGTGAGTGTGACAGCGCCGGCTGTGCATGAGGCCAAGTGCTGCACGCAAAGCACAGCGGCACGGCAATCGCTCTTCATTTGGTGGCACCGCTTCTGGCTCACGCTGCTGCCGCGGGCGCAGATATTTTATGCTGGCGACGTCGCCACCAGCAGCATAAAGTACAACTCGGACGAGCTGGCCGACTCGGGCACCTCCCTGTTCCACGAGCTGGGCGAGCTGGAGACGCGGGGGCGCTGGTGCCGCATCTGGTGCGCGGCGCGCCTGCCAGGGGTCACCTTGTGGAGGATCTGCAGGTGGTGGAGTGGGCGGGGCGCACGGGGCAGTGGCGGCGCCAGGTCCCAGCCCTGTTGCGACACCTGCGCACAACGAGCTCAGCTACTGTGCTTGCTGCACACACTGCCGAGCATACGTGGTCGTGTGTCACGAGACAGACGGATGTGGCAGGTGGTGAGCATCTGCGCCATGCTTATGTGATGTTGTGCTGCACTGCATGCGCTGCATGGCACTGCATGTGCAGGAGTCTGGCTGGTACCAACATGGGTGTGCTTCTCAATCACCAACGCGCGGTGACTCCTACTGTGCAAAAGGCGTGGTGGGGAGCAACATATGCGACTTCTTGCCCCTGCGCGCAGGGTGAACATGGGCACAGCGGACGAGTTTGCGCTGGACATTATGATCAACGCGCTGGACACCCTGAGCCGCGAGTGCGCGCCCTGGGCACGCTTGTTCAGGACATGTCTTCACGCACAAAGATTTGCTGGTGCGGTGCGGTGCAGTTTTTCCCTACCACTGAGTCTACCTGCGGGCTGGCGTGCAGGGAGATCAGGATACGCCAGCTCATCATCGGCGGCATCAACTCAGACTGGCCCGTGCCGGTCAGGGTGAGTCATGGCGCAGGCTCCCTCACTGACATGTCCACACAGTGTCCAGCACACCAGGTTACATCTTACGTGCGCACCTATGTTACAGCAGGTGCACTAAAACGGGGTGACACGCTGCGCAGGAGAAGCCGGACCTGGACGGGTTGCCGCCAGGACTGGACACCCAGGACCTTTAAAACAGCGTGTTGCCACAGCGCCTGCCTACCTATGTTACCTATGTTACAAGCGCCTATGGAAGCAGACTGTTGTACACGCTTTGCCCAGCGCCCCAGCATGGGGCGCAGGCACGCCTCTCAAAAGCCACACGCGGTCGCCCGCCCGCGCTGGGCAGCGGCCGCCCCTACTCTACATCGTCCAGCGCCGTGTGGTTGCGCAGCGCGGCGCCCAGCGCGTCCGGCAGCACGACCTGCCGCACCAGCACGACCACGCCCGCGGCCGCCGCCGCCGCGCGGAACAGCTCGTGCGCGTCCACCTGCGCCACCACCACCTGCGTGCGCGCAGCCTTATTAGGGTCAAATGGGGGTGGCGCTCTGGCGTGCGAGGCAGGGCAGTTGTGCTGGCCGCCACTTCATCCTACTGCAGCAGTGAAAAGAGTGGCAGGACGCAATTGTTGCAAGATGGGTCTGCAGGACAGCGCCAGGGTGCGGGCCTCATCACACAGTGTCCTGCGACAGAGTGCGAGCGCGCGCGCCTCGTCGATGCCATCCGCCTCCAGCAGAGCAGCAAAGCGCTCAGCATCGCTGGTCGCCTCGAATGTGACCACGCCATCCACTACCGCGGACACGGCTAGCAGGCTGTCCCCGTTTGGCCGCGAGCGTCCCAGCACCTGCCGCGCAGTGGCGCGCTGCAGCGACCCAGGAAGTGCACGGAGTGCAGCATCCCGGCATGCCTGCTCGCAGACACATAGCATGGCTGCACAGAGGCACGGCCCTCCATGCCCTCCCTGCTGCAAACATGATTTCTGACCACCTGATCATGTTTGGCCGTTTCCAGACGCCTGCACTGGTGCAGCGAGTGCATGCTTTGGCCTCCACGCGCCTTGGTCAGCTCGCTCTCCAAGCGCGGCCGCGCTACGCGCGTGCGCAGCGTGAAGGTCATGCCGTCCGGCGCCTCGCGCGTGCTGGCCGCCAGCACATATACGGCCTTGCTCTGCACCCAGGGGCTGCCATCGAGCACCTGCGCGCGGTGGCCACAGAGGCCTGACACACCACTGCCGCTGGCGGCCTCGCCCACTGTGCAAAGACACACAGACCCCGTAGGCCTGCGCCGCACTGCAGGCGTGGGAAAACAGTGGCCACAGCTTGCTGGCTGCGTACTTGGCCGGGAGCTCGTCCGCAGCACTCCAACCAACGTGAAACACTTCAGCGCACTGAACAGCAGAGCTGGGAGCGCGCCTCATAACTAGAGGCGACCAGGCGCTGGAAAGCGCGCTGCTCGGCCTTGTGCTCGTCGGAGGCCAGGTAGCGCAGCAGTTCGCCGGGGCTGGACGGCAGGCTGCTCGGCTCGCGCACGGGCGCCAGCGGCGCGGCCGGCAGCCGCGCCTCTGCGTCCTGAAAGTCGCAGGACATGTTCGACTCACCCCAGCGCTCCGGGTCCCAGCCCTCCTCAAAGCTGGTGACGACATCCGCCGCAGGCGCGTCCGCGTCGCGAGCCGGGTATATCAGGCGCCGCTCCTGGCCTGCGCAGACGCGGCAGGCAGGGCTCACGCAAACCGCCTGCGTGACAAGGGCTCTTCTTGGCATAGTCGTAGACCGAGGCCCACGCATTGTAACTGCCTCCGTAGCTGCCAGGCTCGCGCCATGAGCATCGCAGCGTGCTCGTCGCGTCTGTCAAGGACGTGGGATTTGAAAGCGCACGAAGCGCAAATGACAGCCTCTGACAGAGCCACGCGTCTGGCTGCAAGGCCGCGGCCCTTGCCACCAAGGCACACGGCCGAGAGCAGCTCAGAGCACCAGCTGACACAGCGCAAAACGACTTGCTTTTGCCTCCTTCACAGGGAGGAGGAGCACCGTTGGGATAGCGCAGCACCCTCTCATAGTGCCCGCTGGCCTGCACTGATACCCGTAGCTGACGCGTGCAGCGCGCGTGCTTACAGGGTCGTACTGGTGTGCTTGACGCGCAATGAAAGCTTGCGGCCGGCATAGCTGCACACAGCCGAGGGAGGCGGATCCCCGCACAACTCCAGCAGGCGTTGGATGGTGGTGGTACTACAAGCCTCAATCAGCAGAGCTAGGGCTGCTTTCTCCTTGCATGAGTTACTACAGTTGCTGACAGCACACTGGGGACTTGCAAGCCGTATCAGGCTTGTGCACAGGCCGCCACAGCGGGCAACACCACAGAGGTGGCAGAGCGTGGCAAGCGCACGACGCGCGAGGCAGGACCAGCTGTGTGTGAAACGATGAGATAACTGTACAGGACACTTGAACAGGATAGTTCTGCTTGTCGCGCTTGCAACCTCATGCACATTTCAGGCACATGGAGGCTTCTCCCTCTCAAACACCATTGGACTCCTTCCCAGGATTAGTCTCCGCTCAGCGTGCAACACTGTTACACCATGCGGCAACACCAAACAAAACTGAATCTGAGACGCTATCAGAACACAACCGCTTGTCAACCCGGTGTCTGTAGCAGGAATAGAAACAGTGCGCTCTGCACTACTATGTGCTGGTGCTTGACCCAGGATTGGACACCCCCTGCAGCCGGGCAGCTAAGCTCAGAACAATTAGGCCAACCTTATCCGGCTTGGTAGCCGCCACATGGTTGAGCCGGCCATAAACCAGGCAGCATTGGGGGACAACACAGCACCCAATCAAAGCATAGCCATAGCAGGGTGCGACTTTGGCCCCAGACAAATGCATATGCACACACTCACACTCGTGATACCTTGCACAGTGAGAGACCCCCTTGCCGCTCAGGTGTATATGTGGCGCCTACGTCGAAATTCTGTGTTCAAATACTTCTGCGCAGCATGCCCGGCAACTGCAGCACAACAGCGCACAAAAGTCACGACGGTCACCCCCGTCCTGAGTCAATTCCCAAGCAATGGCAAGTTCTGAAAACATAGCAAAGCTCGCAACCCTGCCAGGGTGCACGCTCCGCCCGCATGCGCCTAGGTCCAGTCCCTGCCTTTGAGCAGCACGGCCCCAGCTCAGAAGCGTTGCGGACTGCACCGCCGCTACGTCATGACTGGCAGGACCTGCATTTGCTGACCACACAACATGAAATCCAGCGGACAGAGTAGCTGCCCCACAGCTGGCGGCGCCGCAGGGCCTGTCAGCGCCAGCGGCCGCGCTAAGGGCACGTGCAGTCTCTGACTCCGCGGTGCACCCGCATCATGACTACGCTGCGCCCGCATCATGGACCGCGCTGCGCTCTACCAGCCAGAGTGAGGAGCGTCCATGCCCCGCATTACGGCGCGACCCTGCCGGCCAGCCGACTGGCCATGCCGACCTCGGCGTTGAGGGCATACTGCAGGCGCACAGCCAGAAGTGCTCCAATTCTCCGCGCCTGAGCACGTTGCGCCCCTCAGGCCTCTGGCGCCCTGGGCGCGCCGCCCTCGTTGATGGCCCCGAGCGCCTCGTGCGCGATCCCGGCGCCCTGCACCATCGCGCGGAAGGCGCCCGAGCGGCGGCCCAGCAGCGCGGGCACGCTGTCGTACTCCAGCGCCTTGCCGTCGTGCATAACCAGCACCTGCGGCCGGGCGCCAGCAGGTGGGGTAGGGGATAACGTGACAATAACCCTACCCTGCGTGTGGCGGCACCGGCGCATGGCGTGCAGCTGCGTCCGGCGCTTGTTTGCATGTTCACTCCGCGCTGCGAGATACTCGTCATGCAAGGCCAGCGCAGGCGCTGCAAATGCGCGCATGGTGAGCGCAGTGGGCTCCTGCCCCGGTCGAGCATGCGGCTGCGCCTGAGCGCCAGAGCACCCCATCCCACTCCCATTCACAAAGACGCGGCGCACCGTCGCCGCCGCCGCATATGCCTCGCAGGTACGCAGGCGAATCAGGGAGTGCTCCCAGCGGCAGGGACCGCGCGTGCCCCATGCGCGGGGCGCCGCGCGCACCCGCGTGGAGTCCATGATGGTGTTGAGGCGGTGCGCGATGGTCAGGATGGTGCTGTCCGCGAAATTGCTGCGGATGGCCGCCTGGATGAAGGCGTCCGTCTCGCCGTCCACGCTCGCCGTCGCCTCATCCAGCACCAGCACCTTGGGCCTGCACCGGTCACCGCCCGCGTGTGTTGCTGCCATCTTGTCATTTCATCAGCCCTTTCATCAGGCCCCATCCGCACAGGTACGCTCCGTGGCTTCAGCAAACACACACACCCCTGCTTGGCTCAAGGGCTCACGGCCGGCAGCCTGTATGGAGCTGGGCCCCCAACACGGTGCTGGGCCAGGCAGGGGGGTGCTTGGCGCGGCCCCGCGGGGCCGGCCCGGCCGGGCCAGGGGCGCGCCGCCGCAGCAGCGCGCGCGCGACGCACAGCAGCTGCCGTTGGCCGACGCTCCAGTTCTCGCCCGACTCCACCACGCGCGCCTGCAGGCCGTCGCCCTGCGCGGCCATCCTCGCCTGCGCCGCGCCCGCGCCCGCGTGACGATACGCGCGCAGCCACGCAGGCCTGGCAAGGCCGCTGAGGCCGCGTGGCTGAGCGGCTCTGGGCTAGGGTCGAGGGTTGGCAGACCAGAGAAGCACTCGTGCAACTCAGTGCGTCCTAAACACTCGTGCAACTTAGTGCGTCCTAAACACTCCCGCACTCATGCCGCCGACCTCTCGCCCAGGGCTCTGTGCTGGCGCACTGGCGCCGGAGCACTGACACACCCAGCCACGGGCATCGGGACGACGCCTGCAGAGTCATTTGCTCTACGCTCAGCAAGCGCCCGGCGGCGGCAGGCGCGCTGAGGCCGGGGGCAGCCGCGCCTTGAGGTCGACGCGCTCGAGCGCGGTCCAGATCGCGTGGTCCTCGTGCTCGTCGTAGGGGTCGATGTTGCTGCGGACGGTGCCGCTGAACAGGACGGGCTCCTGCGGGATGGCCGCGATGCGGCCCCGCACATCCTGCGCAGAGGCC
>JAABUR0100003315.1_pt1 | contig 22731 bp, 19 predicted proteins | sample 5560091 | NCBI WGS metagenome assembly JAABUR01 (sample SAMN10711879, study PRJNA513375) | rock metagenome | isolation source: Antarctica rocks | place: Antarctica: Victoria Land, University Valley sud
TCCTCGGCCCCTCGGGCGTCGGGAAGACCGAGCTGGCGCGGACGCTTGCCGAGTTCCTCTTCGGCGACGAGGACGCGATGATCCGCATCGACATGTCGGAGTACATGGAGAAGCACGCGGTCTCGCGTCTGGTCGGCTCGCCTCCGGGCTACATCGGCTACGACGAGGGCGGCCAGCTCACCGAGGCGGTGCGCCGCAAGCCCTACTCCGTGCTCCTGCTCGACGAGATCGAGAAGGCCCACCCCGACGTGTTCAACATCCTCCTGCAGATCCTGGAGGACGGCCGGCTGACCGACGCCCAGGGGCGCACGGTCGACTTCCGCCACGCGATCGTGATCATGACCTCGAACATCGGGGCGAACGAGATCGCGCGCAATACGCCGCTCGGGTTCGCCGTCTCCGACGACGAGACGGGGATGACCTACGACGACATGAAGAACCGGATCATGGGCGAGCTGAAGAAGGTCTTCCGGCCCGAGTTCCTAAACCGGATCGACGACGTCGTGGTCTTCCACAAGCTCCAGAAGGACGAGATCAAGACGATCGTCGACCTCCTGCTGCACCGGATCCGCGAGTCGATGGCCGAGCGCGAGCTCCAGCTCGAGCTCTCCGACGCCGCCAAGGATCTGCTCGTCGAGAAGGGCTGGGATCCCTCCATGGGCGCCCGTCCGCTGCGCCGCGCGATCCAGCGCTACATCGAGGACCCGCTGGCCGACTACGTCCTGCGGGCCGAGCTGCCGCCCGGGGCCACGGTCATGGTCGACAAGGGACAGGACGGCGTCGAGGAGGGCCTCGGTGAGGACGAGGTCAAGCTCACGGTGATCCAGCCCGCGCCCAAGCCCACGCCGGTCGGCGTGGGCGCCGAGGGGGGTGCGCCGGAGGAGATCGACGAGCCGAGCGGAGCGCTCGACCAGCCGGCCCTGCCCGAGCCCCCGGGCGAGGACGTCTAGCTTCTCGGTTCACGGGCTAAGCCGCCGAGGCGTGGCTTCCCACGAGCACGCTCCTTCAGTTCGGATCTTCCCGTGAGTATGTGGAAGAGGCTGGCGAGCCGGTTGGGTGGTGGGGGGAAGCGCGCTAGCTCGCGGGCAGCGCTCGAGGCCATGCGCACGCGGGGCGAGGAGCGACGCCGCAGGGACGAGGCGGCCGCCGCCTGGCGGGCGGGTGGCCCTCCTTCCCCCGGGCGAATCACGGAGGAGTACGAGACGCGTTACGCCGCTCTCGACGAGGAGCTGCGCCCGTGGGCTCGGCCCGTCGCGGCATGGACGCTCCGCGCCGGCGAGCCGAGCGTGACCGCGAGCTACATGGGTGGCCGACCGGCCCTGCCTCCCGGGGAGGACTGGCCCTGCGTCGGTGGGGAGCCGCTGCGCTTCTGGGCGCAGGTGAACCTCGCCGACCTTGCCCCCTACGCGAAGGCCTTCGGCATCCCGATGCCCACCACGGGCCTCATGCAGCTGTTCGCCGGAGAGGAGGGCGGGGAGGAGGCGCGCTACATACCGGAGGGCGACCTGGCGGCCCTCGAGCTCTCCGGGGAGGCCCCGATCACCCATCTGTGGGATCGCACCGCCGACGTCGAGGCGATGTTCCAGCGCTCGGCGCTCGTCGAGCTCTACCCCGACGCGCTCGTTCCCTGGAACGAGACGCTGGACATCCTTTACGTCGACGACGACCTCGAGCGCCCCCGCGCCGCGACGACCTCCGAGGACCTTCCGGGGTACAGCTTCGGCTGGTGGCCGTTCTCTCCCTTCTCCCTGACCGAGCTGGCGAAGCAATGGCCCGTCGCTCCCACGCCCAGGTACTGGACGTTCCTGGTGGTGTGCAACAGCAACCGCGACCTCGGGCTCGCGTACTCCGACGGGGGCTTCCTGTGGGCCACGCTCCCCGCGGCGGAGCTGGCGGCCGCGGACTTCCGCCACCTCCGATGCGACGGAGAGAGCTCGTGAAGGCCTGACCCGGCGCCCGAGCGCCGAGCAGGCGGGCAACCGCTGCGCGCCCGGTTATCGTCTCTCGAAGCGCCATGCCCGACGCGGTCATCGAGAATCCGATCCTCAACGCTCCCTTCGAGGAGCCGCAACGTCACTTCTGCTTCGGGGAGCAGGGGATCACCAGCGAGGTCGTGGAGGAGCGGCGGGTCTCGACCTACTTCATGCCGATCCCGGCGGCGAAGAAGCGCTCGCAGCTCCCCTTCGACACGGAGTGGACGCGCGACCGCATCGAGGAGAACCGCTTCATCAACCAGGTCCGCGGCAAGGTCGGCGCCTGGCGCCGGGGCGGGTGGCCGGGCGTAACTCCCACCACGCGCCGGCTGCTCGAGCACTGGACCGCGCCCGACCGTGAGCGCCGCCTCTTCTTCTGCCAGGTCGAGGCGGTCGAGACGGCGATCTACCTGACCGAGGCGGCGACGAAGTACGGCGACGCGTGGATCGTCAACGAGCTGCGCCGCTTCGCCGAGGATGCCAATCCCGGGCTCTTTCGCGTCGCTCTGAAGCTCGCCACCGGCGCGGGCAAGACCGTGGTGATGGGCATGCTCATCGCCTGGCAGGCGCTGAACAAGCGCGCCAACCCGCAGGACGGGCGGTTCTCAGACGCATTCCTCCTCGTCGCCCCCGGGATCACGATCCGCGACCGCCTGCGCGTGCTCCTGCCCCAGGACCCCGAGAGTTACTACCGCACGCTCGATCTGATGCCCGCGACCGATCGCGAGCGGCTCGGCCAGGCACGCATCGCCATCGTGAACTTCCACGCCTTCAGCCTGCGCGAGACGCGTGAGGGCCGGCAGGCCTCGCGCACCACCAAGGCGCTGCTCAGCGCGGGCGGCGTCGGCGCCTTCACCGAGTCGCCCGACCAGATGGTGCGCCGTGTGACCCGCGAGCTCGGCACCAAGCGGGGCATCGTCGTGCTCAACGACGAGGCCCACCACTGCTACCGCCACCGCGCCGGGGGCGAGCACGCCGACGGCGAGGCGCCGTCCAAGCTCATCGGCGAGGATCGCCGCGAGGCCGAGCGGCGCGCGCAGCAGGCCCGCGTGTGGATCAGCGGCCTCGAGGCGATCGCGCGCAAGGTCGGCATCCGGGCGGTCTACGACCTCTCGGCCACGCCGTTCTTCCTGCGCGGCTCGGGCTACCGCGAGGGGACGCTCTTCCCGTGGGTGGTCTCGGACTTCTCGCTCATCGACGCGATCGAGGCGGGGATCGTCAAGGTCCCGCGCGTCCCCGTCGCCGACGACTCGATGACCGGCGAGCAGCCGACCTACCGCGACCTCTGGCCGCGCGTGCGCGACGAGCTTCCCCGCAAGGGCCGCTCGGCCGCGAGCCTCGGCGGCGAGCCCAAGCTGCCCCCCGAGCTTCAGGCCGCGCTGCACTCCCTCTACGGCAACTACCGCCAGGCGTTCGAGCGCTGGCAGGCGCGCGAGGCCGAGCAGGCCACGAGCACCACGCCGCCGGTCTTCATCGTGGTCTGCAACAACACGAGCGTCTCGAAGCTCGTCTTCGACTACGTCGCCGGCTGGGAGCGCGAGCTGCCCGACGGCCGCCGCGTCGTGGTGCCCGGCGAGCTCGACCTCTTCTCCAACGAGCGCGACGGCGCGTGGAGTCCGCGGCCCAATACGGTCCTCGTCGACTCCGAGCAGCTCGAGTCGGGCGAGGGGATGAGTGCCGACTTCAAGGCCATCGCGCGCGAGCAGATCGAGGAGTTCAAGGCGGAGTACCGTACGCGCTTCCCGGGCCGCGACGTCGAGGAGCTGACCGACGAGGACCTCCTGCGCGAGGTGATGAACACGGTGGGCAAGCGCGGGAAGCTGGGGGAGGACGTGCGCTGCGTGGTCTCGGTCTCCATGCTCACCGAGGGCTGGGACGCGAACACGGTGACCCACATCCTCGGCGTGCGCGCGTTCGGCACCCAGCTCTTGTGCGAGCAGGTGGTGGGTCGTGGGCTGCGCCGGCGCTCCTACGTCGCGGGCGCCGACGGGCGCTTTCAGCCGGAGTACGCCGAGGTCTACGGCGTGCCGTTCTCCTTTTTGCCCTCGGCGGGGACCAGCACCGCCCCGCCGCCCGGACCGCCCATGACGCGCGTGCGCGCGCTCGAGGACCGCCGGGAGAGCGAGATCCGCTTCCCGCGAGTGGTCGGCTACCGCCACGAGCTCTCGACCGAGCGCCTGCGCGTGGAGCTCGGACCCGACGCCGCGCTCGCGCTCTCCACCCACGACGTCCCGAGCACGACCGAGCTCGCGCCGATCGTCGGCGCGCGCGACGTCCACACGCTGGACGACCTGCGCGGCAAGCGCGAGCAGGAGGTCGTCTACTTCGTCGCGCGGCGGATCGTCCAACGCTACTTTTCCGACCGCCCGTGGCTCTTCCCCCAGCTCGTGGAGATCGTGCGCGAGTGGGCGGGGATGTGCCTGACCCTCAAGGACCACGCCTTCCTCGGGCTGCTGCTCCTGCACCAGCGCGCCGACGATGCGGCCGACCGCATCTTCCGCGCGATCGTCGCCGCCGACCCGGGCGAGCGCGCGCTGCTGGCCGTGCTCGCGCCGTATGAGCCGGTCGGCTCCTCGCGCCACGTCGACTTCGACACGAGCAAGCCGGTGATGGTCACCGAGTCCGACCGCTGTCAGGTCAGTCACGTCGTGGCCGACTCCGGCTGGGAGCACAAGCTCGCCCAGACGCTCGAGACGATGCCGGAGGTGCTGGCCTACGTGAAGAACCAGGGCCTCGGCTTCACCATCCCCTACACCATCGACGGCGAGGAGCGCCAGTACGTGCCCGACTTCATCGCGCGGATCGACGACGGCCGCGGCTCCGACGATCCGCTCAACCTGGTCATCGAGGTCTCGGGCGCACAGCGGCGCGACAAGCAGGCGAAGGTCGCCACCGCACGCACGCTGTGGGTGCCGGGCGTCAACACCCTCGGCACGCAGGGGCGCTGGGCGTTCGTCGAGTGCGAGGATCCGTGGGACGCCGAGCACCTCATTCGCGGCGAGCTCGCCCTCGCCGAGCCGGTGGGCGCCTGATGGCCGCGCGCCGCAAGCCCGCCGCGACGAGGCCGACGCCGGTAGATGCGTTGCGCCACGACGACAAACGGGCGAACATCCCCACCGACGAGCTGAGCGGCTTCGTCACCGAGGCCGAGGAGGGGCCGCGCCAGGCGCTCTACCCGCGCGACCCGTCGCTCGACCCGCAGCTCGTGTGGAAGGGAAAGGATGAGCAGGACGCCGCCGACCTCGCCGTTCCCACGGTCCCGATCTACATCCAGGAAAAGATCCAGCCGCGGGTGATCGTCGAGAACCTGCGCCAGACCGCGGCGGCGGGTGAGCCTGAGCCCGAGCTCACGCTCTTTGACGACTTCAACGGCATCGAGTTCGAGGAGCTCGTCGACTTCTACGAGCACGAGCAGAACTGGACCAACCGCCTGATCCTCGGCGACTCGCTGCTGGTCATGAACTCGCTCGCCGAGAAGGAAGGACTCAAGGGCAAGGTCCAGACGATCTACTTCGACCCCCCCTACGGGATCCGGTTCGGCTCGAACTGGCAGGTCTCGACGCGCAAGCGCGACGTCAAGGACGGCAAGGTCGAGGACGCCACGCGCCAGCCCGAGCAGATCCGGGCCTTCCGCGACACGTGGGAGATGGGGATCCACTCCTACCTGGCGTACCTGCGCGACCGCCTCACGGTGGCGCGGGAGCTGCTGACCGAGACGGGGAGCGTGTTCGTGCAGATCGGCGACGAGAACGTGCACCTCGTGCGGAGCGTCCTGGATGAGGTGTTTGGGAGTGAGAACTTCGTTTCGTTGATAACGCTCCAGAAGACGGCCGGTATGAACAGTCCTGTCGCACGAGTCGACGTCCTCGCATCCGTCACTGACTACATTATCTGGTACGCACGTGACCGTAGCTCTGTTCGTTACCGACAGCTCTATGGCCCAAAGCCGATGGGGGACCGAGGGGCTGGTGTCTATAACAAGCTTGAACTTGACGCCGGCGATCGACGGATTATGACCGCGCGTGAGCGTGCGGGCGTGGATCCGGTGCCCCCAAGTGCTCGGGTCTACCGCTTGGACAACCTTACGTCGACGGGTTATTCGGCCAAGTTGTCCCAGCCAGTCCGATTCGGCGACCGAGAAGTCGGTCTCTCGCCGAATCTTCACTGGAAGACCACTCCGGAGGGATTACGCAAGTTGCTTGTAGCAGGGCGGGTCGAGGCGTCAGGCACAAGCTTGGCCTACGTCCGTTTCCACGAGGACTTTCCGACATCCCCGTTAACGAACGTCTGGGGAGACGTAGGAAGCGGTAGCTTCACTGATCCGAAGGTATACGTAGTGCAGACTAATGCCAAGGTCATCGAGCGCTGCATCTTGATGGCCTCCGATCCAGGTGACCTGATCCTGGATCCGACCTGCGGCAGTGGCACGACTGCGGTCGTCGCCGAAAAGTGGGGGCGCCGCTGGATCACCATCGACACGTCACGGGTGGCCGTCGCTCTCGCTCGCACGCGGCTCATGGCGGGACGTCACCCCGCCTTCCTCCTCGCGGACACGCCCGAGGGTCAGCGCCGGGAGGCCGAACTGACGGGCCGGCCGCCGGCCGAGCATGCCACGGCACGAGACGTGCGCAAGGGCTTCGTCTACCGCCGCGTCCCGCACGTCACGCTGAAGTCGATCGCTCAGAACCCCGACATCCGCGAGGGCATGTCGCGCGAGGAGATCGACGCCGCGATCGCTCGACACGCCGACCAAGAGGTCCTCTACGACCAGCCCTACGAGCAGCCGAACGCCGTCCGCGTCGCCGGACCCTTCACCGTCGAGTCGCTCTCGCCCCATCGCGTGCTCGGCTTCGCCGAGCAGACGGCCAGCGAGGAGACGCGCGAGGCGGAGGCGCCGCTCGCCACCACCGTGCTGGAGAACCTCCGCAAGGCGGGCGTGCAGAACACCGTCAAGCAGGAGCACCTCGACTTCGAGTCGCTCGAGCCCTTCGCCGGCCAATGGATCCACGCGCGCGGTGAGTTCACCGACTCCGACGGGACGACGCGCACCGTCGCCGTCTCCATCGGCCCCGAGCACGGGACCGTCGGCGCCGCGCAGGTCAAGGACGCGGCCAAGGAGGCGCTCAAGGGCGTCGGGTTCGATCTGCTCCTCCTGTGCGGATTCGCCTTCGACGCTCACGCGGGCGAGACCGCCAAGGAGTTCCGCCCCGACGACGCGAGCGGGTGGGCGGTCGCCGCCGAGGAGAAGCGCTTCGGCAAGCTGCCCGTGCTCCTCGTGCGCATGAATCCCGACCTCGCGATGGGCGACGACCTGCTCAAGAAGACCGGGACGGGCAACCTCTTCATGGTCTTCGGCGAGCCCGACGTCGCGATCGAGGAGACCGACGACGGCCAGGTCGTGGTCGAGGTGCGCGGGGTCGACGTCTACGACCCGACGACGGGCGAGGTGCGCTCGCGGTCGGTCGACGACATCGCCTGCTGGTTCGTGGACACGAACTACAACGAGGAGAGCTTCTTCGTCCGCCACGCGTACTTCACCGGCGCCGAGGACCCGTACAAGAGCCTCAAGCGCGCGCTCCGCGCCGACATCGACGAGGACGCGTGGGCGAGCCTCTACCGGACCCGCAGCCGTCCGTTCGACCCGCCGGCGACGGGGCGGATCGCGGTCAAGGTGATCAACCACTACGGCGACGAGGTGATGAAGACCTACGAGGTGGCTCCGAGCGGTGGCGCGGCGCGGGCGGCCGAGGCGCGTGGCGCTGACGCGGCGAGGGCGTGACGCCGTGGCTGGCGAGGAGTCGCCCGAGAACCGCGAGGCGGAGGCCGCGCGGGGAGAGCTCGACCGCGCGCGCGAGCATCGCCTGGCCGAGGAGCGCGAGCGCTCGATGAGCGAGCGCCTCGCCCGTCTGCACCACCTCTGCCGCCAGCTCGCGGAGGTGCAGGGCGCGGCCGCGCGCGAGCGGTGAGGGCGCTTCCCGATCTGGCGGCGCTGGTCGCGGCACTGCACGCGGGGGGTGTCCGGCACGTCGTCATCGGCGGCGTCGCGGTGGCCGCCCACGGCTTTCTGCGGGGAACGGCGGACGTCGACCTGGTGCCCGAGCCGGATCCCGACAACCTCCTTGCTCTGGGCAACGCGCTCGTGCGGCTCGACGCACGCCTCCCTCTCGCGGGGGGCCGGCCGTTCGCGCACGCCGAGCACGGTCGGGTGCTGCGCCAGGGAGGCAACCTGACGCTCGACACCGTCGACGGCGGGCTCGACATCGTCCAGCGCGCCCCCGGGCTCCCCAGCTTCGCGACGCTCGACGCCGACGCCGTGCCCACCGAGATCCTCGGGACGCCGATCCGGGTCTGCTCTCTCGAGCATCTGCGAGCGATGAAGCGGGCGGCCGATCGCCCCATCGACCGGGCGGACCTCGACGCGCTGGGGGAGGGGTGAGCAACGCAACTGCTGCCTTGCGCTCGGCCGGTCGCACATCGGCTCCTCCCGACAGAACGGGCCGCAACACGAGCGCGTCGTCGCCTGGCCAGTAATCGCCACTTCGCTCCAGCGCGCCGGGTGGGCGGAGATTGCGCTGCGTGCCGCGGGAGTCCCCGATCATTACCCTGTCGAAGATGGGCACCGTCCTCCGAGTTCGCCTCACGGGAGCCGACGCCGAGCTGGGCCGCGTCGCGGCCGGAGATGTCGCGCGACTGCTGCTCGGGGTCGAGCGAGCGGTGGCGCGCGCAGCGGGACAAGTACTCGGCCGTCAGGTCAAGTCGACCGGACGGCGCGGGCGAACTATCGAGGAGGCGACACGCTTCCGGCTGCTCGGGATCGACGAGGGCAGCGTAGTTGGAATTCTTGAGCTGCCGTCCGATGAAACCGAAGAGGAAAGCTTCGATGTCGATGTTCCGTCACTTGGCGAGCTTGCGCTCGATGCCGCGTTCGCCACGGCAGGCGGCGAGGAGACCGAGCACATCGATGTCGCCGACGCCCTTGTACGGCTTGTCGACGAGCTCGGCGTCGGGACCCGCCTCGACGCGGTCACGCTGGAGGACGATCGGTCGATCCGGCCGAGGAGAGTCGTGCTGGATTACACTGCCCGTGAGCGGCTGCATGAGCTGGTCTCGACGGCGCCGCGGACTCGGGACGACAGCTTGATCGGCGTCCTTGTTGAAGCGGACTTTGAGAGGAACACGGCTCGGTTGCGGACCGCCGGGGGTCGGCCGGTCAGCGTCCGCTTTGAATCGGACCTGGCGGACAGCATCCACGAAGGTCTGAGGCTCCCGGCGGAGCTCGTCGGAGAGGTGAGCTACGAGCCGACGAGCCTCGAGGCCCGCTCCGTGAGCCTGCGGCGGATCGTCCGGAGCGAGCAGCTTACGATGGGACTCGACGCGGGCGATTTCTGGGCTGTCAGTTCGATCGGCGAGCTGGCGGCCGCGCAGGGCGTCAAGCCCGTCGAGGATGTAGAAGCCCTTCGCGATCACAATGCGTCCACCGAGGAGGTCGATCGCCTTCTCGCGGCCGTGAGCGCGATGTGAGGCCGGACGATGTCCCTCCCGGCCCACTCTTGGTCGACACTGACGTCTTCTCGTGGATTACCTGGCGACGCGATCGGTCCACCGAATTCGAGGCGCTCATCGAGGGACACGTCCTTGCACTCTCCTTCGCCACGGTCGGGGAGCTGCGCGCCGGCGCGCTGATCGCTGAGTGGGGGGAGCGCCGGCGGCGAGAGCTCGAGGCGCGTATCGCCCAATACGTCGTGCTCACGGCGACCGATCCGGTGACGCAACGGTTCGCCGGCATCTACGCCCGCTTTCGGGGACAGCTCAAGGACGGTGGGCTCAACGACATGTGGATCGCGGCGACGGCGCTCGCCCAGCCGGATCCGCCGCCGCTCGTGACGGGCAACCGCTCGGACTTCGAGCGCATCGCCACCGAGTTCGGTCTCGTCATCGTCCACCCGGATGCTTCTGTGTCGCCCACGTCAGGCTGACGGCACGAGTAGTACGCGCCAACCGACTCCCTGACCGCGCCCTCTCGGCCTGCTCGACGAGTCCGCGCGCGAACGCCCGGCGCCCGCCCCGCTCCTCCTGTGTGTTTGAATCCACCTCGCGCGGGCACGAGTCCCATCGTCGCGCGCACCGTCCCGAGGAGAGCATGAGAGGCACATGAAGGGCGCCACGCGAGGACCACGCCTTCCCCTTCTGCGCCAGCTCGCGGGCGACCGTCAGGGGCTCGGTGCCGCCGCGCGCTCCAAGCGCTCGGCCGAGCTGCGGCCCCGCACGCAGACCGCCGACCGCGTCGTCGACTCGATCTGCCCCTACTGCGCGGTCGGCTGCGGGCAGAAGGTCTACGTCAAGGACGAGCAGGTCGTCCAGATCGAGGGCGATGAGGCCTCCCCGGTCTCGCGCGGGCACCTCTGCCCCAAGGGATCCGCCTCGCTCCAGCTCGTGACCAGCCCCAGCCGCGAGACCAAGGTCAAGTACCGCCGTCCCTACGGCACGGAGTGGGAGGAGCTCCCGCTCGAGCAGGCGATGGACATGATCGCCGAGCGGCTGATCGCGGTGCGCGGCGAGAGCTGGCAGCACGAGGACGAGAACGGCAACGTGGTCAACCGCACGCTCGGCTTCGCCCACCTCGGCGGCGCCACGCTCGACAACGAGGAGAACTACCTCATCAAGAAGTTCTTCTCGGCGATGGGCGCGGTGCAGATCGAGAACCAGGCGCGTATATGACACTCGAGCACGGTCCCCAGTCTGGGGACCTCGTTCGGGCGCGGCGGCGCCACCACCTTCCAGCAGGATCTCGCCAACGCGGACTGCATCCTGATCATGGGCTCGAACATGGCCGAGAACCATCCGGTCGGGTTCCAGTGGCCGATGGAGGCCAAGCGCCGCGGCGCCAAGCTCATTCACGTCGATCCGCGCTTCACCCGCACGAGCGCGCTGGCCGATCTGCACGTGCCGCTGCGCGCGGGCTCTGACATCGCCTTCCTGGGCGGCATCGTCCACCACATCCTCGAGCACGGTCGCGAGTTCCGCGAGTACGTCGTCCCCTACACCAACGCTCCGGTGATCATCAACGAGGACTTCGCCGACACGGAGGACCTCGACGGCCTCTTCTCGGGCTGGCAGGACGAGGAGGGCTCCTACGACACGAGCTCGTGGCAGTACGCGGGGATGGAGGCCAAGGCCGCCGGTGGCAAGCGCAAGCAGGGCGGCACCGCGGGCGAGCAGTCCCACGGCGCGCACTCGGGCTCGATGGACCACGGCGAGCCGCCCGAGATGGACCCCACGCTCGAGCACCCGCGCTGCGTCTTCCAGCTCCTCAAGAAGCACTACTCGCGCTACACGCCCGAGGTCGTGGAGGAGATCTGCGGCGTGCCGCGCGCGCAGTTCCTCGAGGTCGCCGAGGCGCTGTGCGAGAACTCCGGGCGCGAGCGCACGACCGCCTTCTGCTACTCGGTCGGCTGGACCCAGCACAGCGTCGGGGTGCAGTACATCCGCACCGCGGCGATCATCCAGCTCCTGCTCGGCAACATCGGTCGTCCGGGCGGGGGGATCATGGCGCTGCGCGGGCACGCCTCGATCCAGGGCTCGACCGACATCCCGACGCTCTACAACATCCTGCCCGGCTACCTGCCCATGCCGCACGCGGAGGCGCACCCGAGCCTCGCCGAGTACATCGACTCGAACACCGCCGACACGGGCTTCTGGGGCAACGCCGACGCCTACATCGTCTCGCTGCTCAAGGCGTGGTGGGGCGAGGCGGCCACCCGGGAGAACGACTTCTGCTTCGACTACCTACCGCGCATCACCGGCGACCATTCCCACTACCAGACGAGCATCGACATGCTCGACGGGAAGGTGAAGGGCTACTTCGTCATGGGCCAGAACCCCGCGGTGGGCACGGCGAACTCCGGCCTGCACCGCCGCGCGATGGCCGAGCTCGACTGGCTCGTGGTCCGTGAGTTCCAGGAGACCGAGACCGCGGCGTGGTGGTACGACTCGCCCGAGATCGAGAGCGGCGCCATGCGCCCGGAGAACATCGGGACGGAGGTCTTCCTCCTCCCCGCCGCGACCCACACCGAGAAGGACGGCTCGTTCACCAACACGCAGCGCCTGCTCCAGTGGCATCACAAGGCGATCGACCCGCCCGGGGACTGCCGCTCGGAGCTCTGGTTCATGTTCCACCTGGGGCGGATCGTGCGCGAGAAGCTCGCGGGCTCCGCCGACCCCAAGGATCGTCCGATCCTCGACCTGGTCTGGGACTACCCAACCGAGGGAGAGCACGACGACCCGAGCGCGGAGATGGTGCTGCGGGAGATCAGCGGATGGGACGGGGAGAACCACGCGATCCCTGACTACCTGCCGCTCAAGGCCGACGGCTCGACCACATGCGGCTGCTGGATCTACGCGGGCTGCTATGCCGAGGAGCAGAACCAGACCGCTCGACGCAAGCCGGGATCCGAGCAGAGCTGGGTGGCGCCCGAGTGGGCGTGGGCGTGGCCCATGAACCGGCGCATCCTCTACAACCGCGCGTCGGCCGATCCCGACGGCAAGCCGTGGTCGGAGCGCAAGAAGTACGTCTGGTGGGACGAGGAGCAGGGCAAGTGGACGGGCGAGGACGTTCCTGACTTCACGCCCGACAAGCGCCCGGACTACGTCCCCGACGAAGACGCCAAGGGCCCGGCGGCGCTGCGCGGCACCACCCCGTTCATCATGCAGGCCGACGGACGCGGGTGGCTCTTCACGCCGGCGGGGCTCGTCGACGGTCCGCTCCCCACCCACTACGAGCCGCACGAGTCCCCGTTCGAGAACCGCCTCTACGCCCAGCAGTCAAACCCGGCGCGCGAGGAGTTCCCGCGCAAGACCAACGCCTACAACCCATCCAACGGCCACCCCGGCTCCGAGGTCTTCCCGTTCGTGATGACCACCTACCGGCTCACCGAGCACCACACCGCGGGCGGGATGAGCCGGTTCCTGCCCTACCTCTCGGAGCTTCAGCCCGAGATGTTCTGCGAGGTCTCGCCCGAGCTCGCCGCCGAGCGCGGCCTCGAGAACGCGGGCTGGGCGACGATCGTCACCGCGCGCGCGGCGATCGAGGCGCGGGTGCTCGTCACCGACCGGATCGCACCCCTGCGCGTCCAGGGCCGGAGGATCCACCAGGTCGGACTGCCCTACCACTGGGGCAACCGCGGCTACTCGAAGGGCGATTCGGCCAACGAGCTGCTCTCGATCGTGCTCGATCCCAACGTCCACATCGGCGAGTACAAGGCCGCCACCTGCGACGTGCGGCCGGGGCGCCGCCCGCGTGGGGCGGCGGTGGACGAGCTCGTGGAGTCCTACCGCGAGCGCGCGGGCGTCCACACGAGCGACGAGAAGGGCTCAGACGACAGCGGAGGGGGACAGGGCTCGTGAGCGTCCACGGCGCCACGCAGACGCCGGCCTGGCCCGACACCTACGGCGCCGAGGCCAAGCCGCGCGTCGGGTTCTTCACCGACACCTCCGTCTGCATCGGCTGCAAGGCGTGCGAGGTGGCGTGCAAGGAGTGGAACCAGGTCCCCGAGGACGGTCTCTCCTTCTCGGGCAACTCCTACGACAACACCGGCGGCTTGGGCGCCGACACCTGGCGCCACGTCGCCTTCATCGAGCAGAAGGTCCCGCTCGGAGTCGAGGCGGGCACGGACTCCTTCGTCGAGGCCGCCGAGCGCTTCTCGCTGGCCGAGAGCGAGCAGCTCGAGGACGAGACCGACGCGACCGGCATGCGCTGGCTGATGTCCTCCGACGTATGCAAGCACTGCACGAACGCCGCGTGCCTCGAGGTCTGCCCGACCGGCGCCCTCTTCCGCACGGAGTTCGGGACGGTCGTCGTGCAGGAGGACGTCTGCAACGGATGCGGGTACTGCATCCCCGCGTGCCCGTTCGGAGTGCTCGACCAGCGCGAGGAGGACGGGCGGGCGTGGAAGTGCACGCTCTGCTACGACCGGCTCAAGGACGACATGGAGCCCGCGTGCGCCAAGGCTTGCCCGACCGAGTCGATCCAGTTCGGCGAGCTCGGGGAGCTGCGCGAGCGCGCGGCCGGGCGCGTCGAGGAACTGCACGCCCGCGGCGAGAGCTCGGCCCGGCTCTACGGCGCCGATCCGGATGACGGGGTGGGCGGCTTCGGAGCGTTCTTCCTGCTGCTCGACGAGCCCGAGACCTACGGCCTGCCGCCCGACCCGGTGGTCACCACGCGCGACCTCGGCTCGATGTGGCGGGCAGCCGGGGCCGCCGGGGCGATGATGGCCGCCGGCGTGCTCGCGGCGGTCATCGGCGGGAGCCGCGGGTGACCTCGGGCCAGCTCGCTGTCTCCCAGCAGCCCGGGCGTGACGGGCGCCGGCGCGAGGGCAACCCGCCCCGCGTGATGGACGCGGCCAAGCCGCGCTCCTACTACGGCAAGCCGGTGGTCGCGGCGCCCGTGTGGAAGTCACACATCGCGTGGTACTTCTTCACCGGAGGCCTCGCGGGCGCTTCGGCCGTCCTCGGCCTCGCCGCCGACGCGGCGGGCAACCGCCCGCTGGCGCGGCGGGCGTGGCCGCTCGCCCTCCTCGGTACCTCGGTCAGCCCGGTGCTCCTGATCCTCGACCTCGGCCAGCCCAAGCGCTTCTACAACATGCTGCGCGTCTTCAAGCCGACCTCCCCGATGAGCATGGGCGTCTACATCCTCTCGGGCATGGGCGCCGCGGTCGCGCCGGCCACCGCCCAGTCGACGCTCGGCTGGTTCCCGCGCCTCGGGACGGCCGGCAAGCTGATCGCGGCCCTGCTCGGGCCGGCGCTCTCGACCTACACCGCCGTGCTCGTCGCCGACACCGCGGTGCCCGCGTGGCACGAGGCCCACCGGGAGCTGCCCTTCGTCTTCGCCGGCTCCTCGATGGCGTCGGCGGGGGGCGCGGCGGCGCTGCTCACGCCGGCCTCGCACGCCGGCGCGGCACGGCGGCTCGCGGTGCTCGGCGGCGCGATCGAGCTGGCCTCGGTGCAGGTGATGGAGCATCGCCTCGAGGAGCTCGCCGAGCCCTACCACGACGGGGAGGCCGGTCGCTACGCGAAGCTGGCCAAGGGGGCGACCGCGGCCGGGACGGCCGTCATCTCCCTCGCCGGCCGGCGCCGCGCGGCGAGCGTGGTGGGCGGCGCGCTGCTTCTCGCCGGGTCGGCGTGCGAGCGCTTCGCGGTCTTCAAGGCCGGCTCGGCGTCGGCCAACGATCCCAAGTTCACCGTGGGCCCGCAGCGTCGCCGCCTCGAGGATCGCGCTCGCCACAGCGGCTCGACGGCGCCCTCCGCCTGAGCAGGCCGCGCAACCGGCGCAGCGCTTCGCCCGCGTGATCTACGCTCGCGGGGATGCGACGCCTCACCGTCCTGCTCCTCCTCACGGCCCTGCTGCTCCTGGCCGGCCCGTCAGCGGCCGGAGCGAGCGGCTCGCCGTCGGGCTCCTGGATGCGCAGCGAGGACATGCTCGCGGTGAGGATCGCCGTAGGCGGGAGCCGTCTCACGGGGCACGTGCCCGCCGCCCAGGCGAGCGCCAAGCTGGGATGTCGCTATCCGCGTGGGTTTCACCTGCTCGCTCTGCGCTTCCGCTACGTCCGGCGCCACGGGCATCGCGTGCGCGTGGCGCGTGGCTACACCGGCACGCTGCGTGACTTCCCGGCGGGGGCGCCGGGATGCCTGACGATGCGCTGGCGCGTGCGCGCGCAGATCTCTCGCCGCCTCGACGTGCTCACCGTCAGGCAGGCCGGGGTCAGGGACGGCTTCGTCTTTCACTTCGTCCGCCGCGGCTGACCGCGGCGCGCCGACGCCGCCGAAGCGCCGCTACCAGGCCTGCTGGTCGCCGCAGGCGGGGCAGGGCACCGCGGCCGAGACATCGGCCGAGAACGCGGTGCCACAGTCGCAGAGGTAGAGCGCGCGGTCCTCGGGGCCGCCGGAGCGGCGGGCCCGGGCCTGCGCGTCCCCAACCGAGACCGAGCGCCGCACGGGGGCGTGCGAGCGCCGCTCACGTGCGGTGCGCGAAGAACGTATGCGGTTGGATACGGGGGAGAGGGTCAAGTGCATTGCCTTACCTATAACGCCGCGGTTCCCGGCTGGTTTCGAGGTTGGGACGTTTGATCCTGTTTCTCTACAGAACGTCAACACTGCCAACGTCGGGAGCGCGTATTTGGTCGGTTCGGGCCGCCAGGGGCCCGCCATGCCCAGACCATCGCCGGCCCGGGAGCTCCCTTTGAGATAATCGAGGAGATATGGACCCACGTCGTAAGCGCACCGCCCGGCTCGTGGTCGCCCTGAGCGCCGCCGTGCTGCTCGCCGGCGCCCTCGTCTACACGAGCTTCACCGCCTCCAGCCGGGCCGAGACGCCCAGCCAGCTCGCGGCGGCGGCGCAGGCGGGGCGCTCGTATCAGCTCTCGGGCAAGGTCGTGGACGGCTCCATCCGTCACCAGGGGGCGGGCGGGATCCTCTTCCGCGTGCGCGACCGCACCGGGAGCGCCTCGGTGCCCGTGCGCTACACGGGCGAGGTCCCGGATCCCTTCCGCGACGGGCGCGAGGTCATCGTCAACGTGCGCAAGGACGGCGGCGTCTTTGAGGGCGAGCGCGACTCGCTCGTGACCAAGTGCCCCTCCAAGTTCAAGTCCGCGGCGCCCTCCTCCTGACATGGCCACCGTCGGGCGGGCGCTCCTCATCCTCAGCTTCGCCCTGTCGCTCTACGGGATCGGCGCATCGATCTACGGCGCGCGGGCGCATCGACGGGCGTGGGTGGACTCGGGTCGCCGTGCGGTCTACACGCTCGCCGGCTTGCTCACGCTCGCGTTCGTGATCCTCGAGGTCGCCTTCTTGAGCTCGGACTTCTCCTACGGGCTGGTCGCCAGCCACTCGAGCCGGACCACCCCCGCGTTCTACCGGGCGAGCGCCGCGTGGTCCTCGCAGGAGGGCTCCCTGCTCCTGTGGGTGTCGCTGCTCTCGCTGTGGTCGAGCCTCGCCCTCTTCCTCACCCGCCGCAAGCTGCGCGAGATCGCGCCCTACGCGACCGCGGTGCTGCTCGGCTTCGGCGCCTTCTTCTCCGGGCTGCTCGTGTTCTTCGCGAGCCCTTTCGCCCAGCTCGCGGTCGTGCCGGCCGACGGCAACGGGCTCACCCCCCTGCTCCGCTACCCGAGCATGATGATCCACCCGCCGCTCGTCTACTCGGGTTACACGCTGTTCTCGATCCCCTTCGCGTTCGCGATCGGCGCGCTCATCACCGGCAAGCTCGGCTCGGAATGGATCCGCTCCACCCGCCGCTTCGCGCTCGCCGCCTGGCTCTTCCTCGGGATCGGGGTCCTGCTCGGCGCGCGCTGGAGCTACTCCGAGCTCGGATGGGGCGGCTACTGGGCCTGGGATCCGGTGGAGAACGCCTCACTCTTGCCCTGGCTCACGGGCACGGCGTACATCCACTCCATCATGATCCAGGAGAAGCGCGGGATGCTGAAGGTGTGGAACGTCTCCCTCGTGCTCGCCACGGGGGTGCTGGCGATCATGGGCACCTTCCTCGTGCGCTCGGGGATCCTGCAGTCGATACACGCCTTCGGCGCCTCGACGCTCGGCACGCCGTTCGTGACCCTGATCGCGCTGATGATCGTCGGCTCGGTCGCCCTCGTGATCATCCGCCGGGTCGCGCTGCGCTCCGAGCACCAGCTCGACTCGCTGCTCTCGCGTGAGGCGGTCTTCCTGATCCAGAACCTCCTGCTCGTGGCCATGACCACGGTGATCTTCTGGGGGACCTACTTCCCGCTGATCTCCCAGGCGATCACCGGGGTCAAGCGGGGCAACCTCGGCCCGCCGTGGTTCGATCGCTTCACGGTCCCGATCGCGCTCGCGCTCGTGCTCTTCACCGGGGTGGGACCGTTGATCGCCTGGAGGCGGATGACCCGCGCCAACGCGCGGCGCAACTTCGCCGTGCCGGCGCTCGCGGCGCTGCTCGCCCTCGTCGTGCTTCTCGCGGTGGGCGGCGTGGCGCACAAGCCACTCGCGCTGGCGATGTTCTGCCTCGCCGCGTTCGTCCTCGCCGCGGTCGGGCTCGAGCTCTGGCGCGGCACGCGCGCGCGCCGCGCGATGACCGGCGAGGCGCCCCCGCTCGCGCTGAGCCAGCTCGTGCGGCGCAACCGACGGCGCTACGGCGGCTACATCGTCCACGCCGGCTTTGCCCTCATGCTCGTGGGCGTGGCGGGGTCGAGCGCGTTTCAGCACGCGCAGGACTTCTCGCTGCGCCCGGGGCAGAGCGCGCGCGTGGGCGGCTACGACATCCGCTACGTGCGGCCCACCGCGACCGCCACGCCCGAGAAGATCTCCCTCGGCGCGGTGCTCGACGTGAGCAAGGACGGTCGCCACGTCGACACGTTGCGCTCCACGCGCGGCTTCTACCCCTCCAACGACCCCTCCGACGGGTTCATCGGGCGCTTCTTCAACGGCGAGGCGACGAGCGAAGTGGGCCTGCGGGCGGGCCTGACCAAGGACGTGTGGACCGACGTCCACCCCGACATCGGCCCGCTGCAGCCCGTGATCGGCGAGGGCAACGCGAAGTTCGCCGCCTTGATGCAGGAGGTGGCCGCCCGCGCCTCGCGCCCGGGGGTCACTCGAGCGGAGCTCCAGCAGGCCTCCGAGACGATCGTCGGCCTGCGCGACGCGGCCAAGGCGGCGCTCGCCACCCGGTTCGTGACCCACCCGTGGGCGGCCGACTTCCGCTTCATCGTCTCGCCGATCGTCACGTGGATCTGGCTCGGCGCGCTGATCGTCTTCGGCGGCGGCCTGCTCGCCCTGTGGCCGGCGCCGGCCGGCGCGCGCCGGCGCGCGCGCGCCGCCTACTCCGCGCGGCTCGGGCGCGAGCTGCTGCGCTCCTGACCGCACCCTCTTGACGCTCGAGTTCGTCCTCGTGCTCGCCGTCCTCGCGGTGGCGCTCCTCGTCGTCTCCGCGCCGCTGCGCCGGGCCGAGGAGCCCGAGGAGCGCGAGAGCGCCGACGTCCTCGAGCTGCGCGCCGCTCGCGAGCTCAAGTTCCGCGAGATCCGCGACGCCGAGCTCGACTTCCGCACCGGCAAGCTGACGCGCGAGGACTACCGCGAGACCGATCGCTCGCTGCGCGCCGAGGCGATCGAGATCCTGCGCCGGCTCGACGAGGCGGAGGGCAGGGGCGACGCGGGGGACTGATCCGACGGCGCGGGTGAGAGGATCTGAGGCATGACCGCGGCGCGCGAACCCTACGTCGATCAGGCGCTGCTGCTCGCCGCCGAACGCATAGAGCAGACGGGGTGGGCGGCCGAGCTGTGCGACCGCGACTGGCGGCTCGTGTGGGTCTCGAGCCAGCTCAAGACCCTGATGGGGGTCGAGGACGACGCGACGCTCGGCATCGGAAGGCACATCCTCGAGTCGCGCTTCCTGCTCGCGGGCGCCGGAACGCACGTGCAGCGGCGCTGGCTCGAGGACAACGTGCCTCTCATGCTCGAGGAGACTCCCGGCGGTCGCGCGGCGCTCCGCGCGATGGTTCCGCACGAGCTCGCGGAGATAGTCGAGCGCGCGGAGCCCTCGCGCCTGCCCGCCTGGACCTCCGTCCTCGACCTCCGCGAGGGAGTGCTGCCGCTCGGCGAGGTGCGCTACTTCGCCGTCCGGGCGCGGAGCACCGAAGGTCGCGCGCTCGGGACGATCTATCTCTACGGCTCGACGTTGCCCGCCACGCTGCTCGCCCTCGTGGCGCGCGGCAACCCCCGCCTCTTCGAGCGCATGGCGCGCCTGGTGGAGCCGGGCCGTCGGGAGGCGGCGATCCTCTTCGCCGACCTCCAGGCCTCGGGCGCGCTCTCGCGCCGCCTCTCCAGCGCCGCGTACTTCGAGCTCATCCGGGAGCTCACCACGGCGATGGACGACGCGATCATCGACGGGGGCGGCATCGTCGGCAAGCATGCGGGCGACGGGGTGACCGGATTCTTCCTCGTCGGCGACCTGCCCTCTCCCTCGGCGGCGGCCTGCGCCTGTGTCTCCACTGCGCGGCGCATCGCCGAGGCCGCTCTGGCCACCGCCGCCGCGCGCGACGGTCTCGGTCCCCAGGACGTGCGGCTGAACATGGGCCTCCACTGGGGCGGGACCCTCTACATGGGGCAGGTCGTCACGGGCGGGCGCCTCGAGGTCACCGCGCTCGGCGACGAGGTCAACGAGGCCGCTCGCATCCAGCAGGCGGCCCGTGAGGGCGCGATTCTCGCCTCCAAGAGCCTCGTCGAGCGCCTGAACGAGGTGGACGCCGGCGCCCTCGGACTCGATCCCGACCGCGCCTCCTACCGGGCGATGGCCGAGCTCGCCGGGGGCTCGGAGAAGATCGTGCGCGACGCCGGGGCGCTGGCGGTGACCTCGGTGGCGCTGGCCTGAAGAGCTCGCCCGCGCCGCGGGGGACTGAGTAGGATGGAGCCATGCTCTACACCGCGCTCTCGATCCTGCAGGTGATCGTCTCGCTCGTGCTCATCTTCCTCATCCTCATGCACTCGGGGAAGGACGCGGGTCTCTCGGGCGCCTTCGGAGTCGGCTCGGGGACGGGTCCCGCCGGCGGCGGCTCCCTCGTCGAGCGCAACCTGAACCGCTGGACCGTCGGGTTCGCGCTCGTCTTCGCGCTCAACACGATCGTCCTGCTCAAGCTGACGAAGTAGCGGCGCCTCGACCGGGCCGTGTAATGCGGGACCCGATCAAGGCGACTTCAGGGCGATGAGCTCGGTCAACGCGACGGTGGCCAACGCGCGGAGCGCGGGAGCCGACGTTCCCGCCCACGCGGACGTGCATCGCCTGCGGCGGCGGCTGCTCCAGCTCGCGGTGCTCGTCGTGGCGGTGATCGCACTGCTCACCTTCGTGCCCGGCCTGACCGGAGTCCGGGCCCGCTTCCGCGACGCGGCGCCGGGCTGGCTCGCCGTGGCCGGGATGCTCGAGCTGCTCTCGTGCCTGTCCTACGTCGCGGTCTTCCGGGCGGCGTTCTGCTCGCGGCTCGGATGGCGGACGAGCTACCTCATCGGCATGGCGGAGCTCGCCGCGAACTCCCTGCTTCCCGCGGGAGGGGCGGGAGGCCTCGCGCTCGGCGCGTGGGCGCTCAGGCGCGGCGGGCTCCCCGCCGAGCGCATCGCGCGGCGCACCGTGGCGTTCTTCCTGATCACGAGCGCGGCCAACGTCACGGCGCTGGCGCTCGTCGGCGTGGCGCTCGCGCTGGGCCTCCTCGCCGGCCACGCCGGCCTGGGGCTGACGCTCGGTCCGGCAGCGGTGGCGGTGGCCGCGGTGGCGGCGGCCCTCCGCGTGCCGCGGCTCGCGCGTCGCGCGCGGCGCCCCGAGAGTTCGCGCGACTCACGCGCGCGGCGTCTGGCCTCGCAGATCGGGGTCGCCCTCGGCGACGGGGTGGAGGACGCCCTCATCCTGCTCCGCGCGCGCGACCCCTGGCTCCTGGCCGGGGCGGCGGGGTATCTAGCCTTCGACGTCGCCGTCATGTGGGCTGCCTTCCGCGCCTTCGGCCCGGCGCCACCGGTGGGCATCCTGCTCATCGCCTACCTCGTCGGGCAGCTCGGTGGCCTCATCCCGCTACCCGGTGGCATCGGTGGCGCGGAGGGCGGGCTGATCGGGGCGCTCGTGCTCTACGGCGTCCCCGCCGCCGCGGCGACCGCTGCCGTCCTCGCCTACCGGGCGCTGCTGCTCCTGGTTCCCGCCGTCGTGGGGGGCGCGGCGCTGCTGCGCCTGCGCCGCGTGCTGGGCATGGACCCCGCACCCCGGTTCCCGTGCGCGCCCGGTGCCGAGGACGTGCGACCGGTGCCGGCGATCGCCTGAGCCGGCGCCACGCCGCTTGCCCCTGAACGTAACCACCGGCCGTCTCCGAGGACCAACCCCCTGCCCACCCCAGCGCGCCGCTGCCTGCTGTCAAGATCGTCAACTCCATCGGGAGGAGAGCCCATGAGCTCCAACACGTTCGATGTCGTCGTCATCGGCGCCGGTCCCGCCGGCGAGGTGGTCGCGGGCCGGCTCGCCGAGCGCGGGCATCAGGTCGCGATCGTCGAGTCGCACCTGGTCGGCGGAGAGTGCTCGTTCTACGCGTGCATGCCCTCCAAGGCGCTGCTGCGTCCCGCCGAGGCGCTCGTCGAGGTCGAGCGGGTGCCGGGCGCACGCGAAGCGGTCTCGGGGGAGCTTGACGTGAGCGCCGTGCTCGAGCGCCGCGACGAGATCATCCACGACCTCGACGACGGGGCGCAGGTGCCGTGGCTCGAGCGCCTGGGCATCACCCTCGTGCGCGGCGTGGGCCGCCTGGACGGGGAGCGGCGCGTGCGCGTGGGAGAAGACGTGCTCGAGGCCCGCACGGCGGTGATCCTCGCGGTGGGTAGCGCCAGCAACGTGCCGCCGATCCCCGGCCTCGCGGAGGCAAGCCCGTGGAGCAACCGCGAGGTGACGACGAGCAAGCAGGTGCCCGCCCGGCTCCTCGTCCTCGGCGGCGGAGTGGTGGGCACGGAGATGGCCCAGGCCTACGCCACGCTCGGCTCGCGCGTCACGCTCGTCGAGGGCGCGCCGCAGCTTCTCGGGCGCGAGGAGCCCTTCGCCGCCGAGCAGGTCGCCGAGGCGCTGCGCGGTCGCGGCGTGGACGTGCGTCTGGGCGCGAAGGCGACGGGCGTAAAGCGCGCCGGGGAGCACGGCGAGGTGACCCTCGAGCTCGAGGACGGGAGATCGGTGCTCGGCGACGAGATCCTCGTCGCGGTCGGGCGTCGCCCGCTCACGGAC
>JAABUR0100003316.1_pt1 | contig 22723 bp, 26 predicted proteins | sample 5560091 | NCBI WGS metagenome assembly JAABUR01 (sample SAMN10711879, study PRJNA513375) | rock metagenome | isolation source: Antarctica rocks | place: Antarctica: Victoria Land, University Valley sud
TTTGACTAAGTAGCTTTTTGAATTATTTCATCATATTTCGACGTCATAATCGCTAATAGACGTGATGCATGTCAGATATAACTGCTTTTCTGATTTGACATTTAGTTCTCACTCGTTATTCATTAATTTAAATAACGAGTGTAGCGTTCTTATGACTGTCGCGATTTTCGTTTGCACATGAACTTTGAAGTTGAGCTTTTGATTCAGTCAGACTTTTAGTCATCGTACGCATGTTTTTGATTTTATGATCATGTTATTGAATAGAATAACTCTTTGATTAAATGTCATCTTGTGACTTTCAAAGCGTATCAATTCAGATTTCGAGTCATTGAATTGCATTGCATTGTTCTCAACTCATGTGAAAGCGATTTTTGCTGCGTTTTTTAGTATTTTCACATTCTTGTCAATATTTCTTTTCTCAATGTATAGCATCACGTCGTCAATATAGCTGAGTGACTGTAAATTTTCAAACTTTGCGCGAATCTTTGAAAACTGACTTCTTGAATAGATGAGATCTTTGAGCGAGAAATGCATTAATGTCTGCGATGCATTTTTTTTAGTTTTTTCATTGAAGATTTTATTGACTTTTGTGAAACTGTGCAATTACACGTTCACTCATTTGAGTTGTCATTAAGAGATTGAGTCGTTCACATCTAGATTGTATCTTTGCTTCTTCGCGAATTGAAGCATTCAGAAACGTCATTTTTTAAAGATTGAAGAGCGAGAAATGAGTCTATTAGTTTCTATCAGATGAGCACGTATGATCTTGCATGCTCATCAAGTCTTCTGTGTTCTGTCGTTGATTCAACTGTGTAGTGTGACTTAATTCTGTAGCTTGTTCAGATGAACATGTAGCGAGAATGTGTATGCTTTGACTTTCAGCGTTTTAATGTTCACTTTTCTGAAGATGTCGATCACATGACGCAGCGCTTGATTCTGAAGAGTTTCTAACCTTCGTTTTGTATTCGACAATTTTTCTTCTTTATCGCGTTGATGTCATATTAATGCTTTGAACGTCATTCTTGATCTTATCATTGCAAAGTATACTTGTCTTGCTTTTGCAAATGTAGCTCTTCAAATGAAGATTTCAAGTCGACTAAGCATCAGCATCTTGATGACATGATCTGCTTCTATTTGACAAAGATGCAAATTTCATTGTAGTTTCATGTTCAGTTGCACTTCGAGAACTTGTACATCTGATTTTGACTTTATTATCGAGTTTTCTATGCATAGACTGACTGTCATGTCGAATCTTTTTGACTTACAAATGAAGTGAGTGAATTCATATTTCTCTGAAGCGAACGTAGCATCATGAGTTCGAACTCACTTTGCACAGACATTATATGCTTAACTCAACGATTTGCAGATTGATTCTGTGATTTTGTCATAAGTCAGAATATTGATGTCATCTTCGAAGTCAAGCACTTCGATTTTGATTTCTAGAGCTTTACATTTTTTGATTAAGCTTACGTTAAAGAATAGAAAGAGAATTGATGATATGAGAGATCTCTGCAATATGTCAGCGTTTATTCATTGCATCACGCTGATTTGTTCATCGAACGTCAACAATGACTCTCTGTCTTTCAGAAAGCTGCGAGTTCATTTGAATATGTAGTTCAATGTTTTTTTCATTTTCAGAGTATGCAGAAGTCTAGTGTGCAAGACATGATTGAACATCTCAATGATGTCTAGACTAAGCATGAAGATTATGTACTTAATTTTGCAGTCTTATACTGCATGTACTTGATTTACTAGTAGATTCAGCGCTGAGATCATGAATTGCTTGTGTCTCACTCTCATTTGAGCGTTCAAAAGTATGTGATGAGTCTTAACAATGTTACTTAATTTTTTGATCATGATTGATTCTAGTATCTTATTCATGATGTCTAGCAGAGCGATGAATCGATACATTTTCAAGTCAATGTAGTCGCTCTTTTTTAATTTACGTAGTACTATTGTCTGAGCTTTTTTGAACTGCTTCAAATGATATTTGTGAGTTACACATGCATTGAACAAACTGATTAGTATCAAAGTCAGTTCTGTTAGACTCGCTTGAAGCGCTTTATTTGAAATTTCAAATACGTCTGATGCTTTGTCAACTTTTACTCGTTGAATCATCTGTCTCATCTCATCTTGCAATAAGGCTGAATTGAACAACACTGTCAGCGATATAAATGATTTTAAAATGTCACTGATGTCTGCTTGAGACAATGATGAAAAGAACTTCTTTTGTAGCATCTCTGTTTTTTCTTTGAATGAGTCTGCTATGTGATCGAAATCGTTGCTCTTTAGTGACGAAAACTGCGAAAGTTTCTTAAGTAGCTAACTTTCGATTCTGACTCATTTTGCGAAGCATCAAACCGATTTTAATTCGTTGCTCAGCTTATGCATCTGTAATTTAAAATGTGAACGTTTTGTTTCTTTAATGACCTTGTTTTTGTGATCATTGTATCTCAAATAGTCGTTTCATGCCTTTAGAGTACTCTGCAATTTTCATACAACTTGTAGTCATTGCAATTTTGTCACAACTTTCAAGCAGATTTGATTTCAAAAGTCTCATACTTGAATCAACAACTTTGCTTAAGAAATAGACTTCTTGATGATCTTTTGTAGCATATAAGTGATCTCAGCTACTTTGTCATCTATCGCTGTCTTGTCATCGAGAAAATGATCGACGAAAAGATGTATTCTTAAATGAGTGTTTAGTGCTTCTGTGTTCATTTTCTTTCATAATCGACGAGTCATGAGCTGCATGAAGAATGTATGTAGACACAACTTCATGACAATCGAAAGATGATCAGATTTCTTATGTAGATTGATTCTCATCTTGCATTTGTGTATCATAAATTGAATTTTCTCGCTGTCAAACGCTAGATTTATTGTTGTGAGCTGATTGTAAGTCTCTTTAGTAATTGTGTTTAATTCAAGCAGTAGTTTTAGTCTTACGTTCATAACGATGTCTAGTAGAGCATTTGTCATTGTGTGATGAGTAAAGCATCTTCTGTCTTTTCAGTGTGAGTGATGCAGGTTGAAATCTTCTACAATTAGCTGTTTGCAATCATCTTTGATTAGTTTGTTTAAATGAGAAATAGTAAATGATTCTTCTGTAAAGATGATAGACAGTGAGCACAAATTGTAGACGTTTATGAGTCGTAGCGTCTGTATCTCGTCTTTCAAGTTGCTAGTTTGTAGCTTGATTGAGCAAATGTTCAATTCAATGATTTTCATCACTCATTAATTGAGTTTTAGATGCTTGTTGACATAAATGCATGTTCTTGCTTGAGATGACGAGTTTTTCACTAGATGAAAGAAGTTGTGTGCTGAGCTAAATGACTGCAAGCTGTTGTTGTTGTGATCTTGCTTCTGTATAACTACTATATTGAATTCACGAACTTCTTTGTTAATTAGAAATGATTCTTGAATTCTTAATGATTTTCTGATGTTGTACTGTAGAATTCGTAGAAAAGACTGTTTTGTCATAGAGTTATTTGTAGCTGTTGTTGACTCTGCAATGAGAAGACTCTTTGTATGCTTTTGATCATCGATGATCTTTCTCATTTTCTGATTGAACATTTCTGAATCTGCTCAGATGTTATCTCATTTGAGTCACTACTTACACAAGAGAAAAGATTGACTCGTCTCTTCTTGATCTCTACTATCTGTCAAGCTGATTCATCAGCGATTCAACTGCATGTTTTCAGCATGACTGTTGCTGAGTTCAAGAAATTCATTGAATTGAAAGAATTCGTTGAATTTGAAGAGTTTGTTGAATCTAAAGAGTTCAGAAACAGCGAGAAGAATGTGTAATTGTATTTAGATGTCTCAAAGTATTTAAACGATTTGTTTCTATAGATTTTAAACGCTTGTTTCATTTGCTGTTATCACTTAAGACAGATGCATCTTCAGAGTTCGTGATTTTCGTTGCAATTGATGCAACATCTTTTATTTAAAGACATCACACACTTTTTTATATGATGCTTGTCTGCACACTTTTCACAGCGCTGATTCTTTCTGCAGATCTTAATTATGTGATCAAATTCGTGACATCTGAAGCACTGTGTGATGTGACAGTTCTTTTCAAATAGCTTGCATGCACATTTTTGATACAAGTTCAGCATGCTCATGTTCATTAGTTGATTTATCATTGCTTCGATCATGATCTTTACAATGAGCGATAAATGAGTCTTTTCACTATTTGCTATCTTCTTGAGTCAGACTATTCTTAGAACTTTCAGATTTTCATGAAGTCTCATGTTATCTTTTATCAGTCTTTCAATGATTTTTTTCTGATTGCTCATGTTTATTGTAGTATGTACTTCATGTGTCAGCACTGCAAAGATTTAACGTGCTATGCATATTGAACTTGCGATTTCTTTTGCTCACGTCTGAGTCTTTTTCAGATTTGCTCAAGCATCTGAACTAACTGCGTGAAGAAAAATGTCATCGCTGCTCAGCTTGCAAAGTGACACGATTAGATTTCTTTGATCTGTCAACACGTTTGCAATTCTTTGTACAATTTGTTCAATCAACTTCTTCTATATCTCTTCTATTTCTTCTCTGTTCATTATCTTAATCACGACTTTTTGTTTCTTGCGAAGTGACGATGAATCATCTTTGAAACATTGCTTTCTTGTCGTCATTTCTTCTCTTGTCACGTTCGCTCATGACATGATTTTCGTTGAAAGACGCATGTTTTTCTGTGTATGCAACTGCTTGTTGAGCAGTTGAACTGATGTCTTCAGTTTCTGTACATTCTTCGCGATAAACGCGTTCTGATTTGCATGATGTTTTTCTTCTGAGTCGAGTTGAAGACGTTGAATCAGCTTCAATGCTATCTCTTTTCATGAATGATTTTTGCTCTTCTCTTTCTCTAATGTTGATATTTTTATTAGTAGATTAATAATGTTAGCAATGTTCTCTTCATTATTGCGTGAATGTTTCGATTTTGCATCTCTGTTTTCTTGCAACAAATCAACGTCGCTCGCAATTATCTTTGAATCAGCATTGCTGCAATTCATGCAATTCATCGTCATTCAATCATCTTCTAGATTCACTCTGTCTTGTTTGTAATGCTCTTTTTCAAAATTTGTGATGCGTGCGTTGTGATTGTTTTTTTAACTATCTAGTAAATTGAACATATGAAATGAAGAAGAAAGAAAAGAAGTGAACGAAGAGTAAATACTCATTCACTAACGTCAAATCAATGCGAAGATTACTAATCACAGAGATAACAGTATCATTTTCTGTTTTCAACATTTTCAACACTTTCTCTTAGAAATTGAAGCTCTATATGAAGTTATTCAGACTCTTTACTGACTGTATATTCATGCTTTTTTACTCGTCAACATCATACTTAACGAAGATAGCTTCACTTCTTGAAGCTAGTCTCATAACTGATCTAAATCTCAGAAATTTGCCTGACTTCAGAAACTTGATGAGATCATTGATCATCATTTGATTAATGAGTATGTATTTCAATCTAATTACTCTCTCTTCTACCTTGTTTTGAACATAGTGATAAGATGTATCAATGTGCTTGACTTGAGAATGATTGACAAGATTGCTACTCATTTTTATAGTCGCTTGATTGTTAGCTAACATAATAGTTGAATTCATATTTGAATTATCGTATCTCATTTTTTTCAATGCTTGAATCAAAAAGATCAATTTCTTGACTGCATTACATTCATTAACGTATTCAGCTTCAACAGATGACGTGCTAATGCATTGCTGATGTTTGAAACTTTAGTCAATTGATTCATTTCATAGAAAAAACATATAGTTGAAGATGAATCTTTGAAAATTCAAGCAATTTGCATAAGTTAAATCAATATATTCAAAGAGTTTAGCTTTCATAACTTTCTTCACTTTGAAAGATTCATATCAAAGTCTCAGTTGAGCAGTTTCAACTAAATAACGAATGATTTGTTTAACAGTTAAATCATGATTGAGAGTAAAATTCATTGAATATTTGCTGCATTTGCTCACTGCATATACTATGTCTGATCTTGTTTGACAGATTACTCATATCAGTGTTTTGATGATTGATTGATAACTCTCTATTTCTTCAGAGATAGTTTAATACTTGACTCACTTCTTGAACTTTCAACAAACGTTCTTTTTAAGCTGACATCTATGATGCATTGATGTTTTAGTTGAGCTGCAGTCGCTCATGCTCAGAAGCTCAATGACTCGCTTGATATAAATGCTTTGATTAATTCAAAGAGTTCATTCAGCTTTATCACAAGTTATGTGCATTTCTAAATATCACTCAATTGAGTTAAGATCTTTTATTTGAAAGTGCTTTGCAAATTGCAGCTTCAGTGCTTTAATATTGAATATGTTTGATTCTAGAATGAGTAAATCATTCACATAGATAGTGATAATAATGTCATTATCATGAATGAACATTAAATGATTAATTTCTATTCTTTGATAGTCAATGAAGATGAGATAAACTTTCAGAGTTGCATATCATTCTCAAGACATCTGTTTTAGTTCATATAAAGTCTTGTTTAAATGACAGGTTAAAAAGATTTCATTTGATTCTTTTTGCTTAAATTTCAAAGATTGCTGCACTCAGATCTCTTTCTTTAAATGTGCTTCTAGAAAAGCGATGATGATGTTTATTTGTTCAACTTCGTAGTCATATTTGATCGTCAATGTTAAAAACATTTTGATGATCATGATTCTGATCATCAAAGTAAAGATTTCATCATAGTTAATTCTCTGCTTCTGATGAAATCTTTTACACACTCATTTAGCTTTGTATTTGATCATCTTCTCTTTGAGTTCTCGCTTAATGATAGTTACTCAGCATGTCAACAGTATTTATCAATTTAACGAAAATGTTCTTAAAGTAAAAATATCACTTTTAATGTGAGCATCAAGCTCACTTCTGAATACAAACTTTCATTGTTCTCAATTGAAACTAGCTTTAGCATGTTTCACTGTTTGTGAAGTATTTAATTCAATTTGAACTTGATTTGCTTTACTGACAAAGTCTCAATTATGATTTTTGACTCAGAGATCATTGAGAGTTCTATAATTAACAGATTCAGCGATAGCTCATTTGAAATATTCACTTAAAGCATCAGAATTGCTTGAGTTATTTGACTCACTTGATTCTAGTTCTGATGATTTACTTCTAGCTTTCTGCAAAACAACTGATGTTTCAGATATGATTGTAAATTTTGAAGTAGCAAATAAAGTTCTTGCTGAGTAATCATTGAGAATTTTAGCAATTTTCACATTTTTTTATAAAATTCTTACTCGATTCAACACTCATTATGAACCTATGTGAGATTCTATATATTGTAGCGAACGCTGCGTTAGCGTAGCGCTCTTTTTGTATTTACTATCGTTTTTTTCTGCGTTCTATACTGTAACTGTTCTCAATGCAAGAACTTTATAAACTTATTTCTTTTCTACTTTCTCTCTCTTTCATCTGACTCTTTAATGACATCACAGTCTGAAATTGATTCAGTATGCTTGTTGAGAGTATTATTTGAATGATCGCTGTTGTCACGCTCATGATTTTTAGAAGCTTTCTCAAGTTTGTGATGTTCTCTTCACATTGCATCATCTTTCATTCTATCTTTCATTTAAAACATGTTAATAAAATGTGCTTGATCAACATTTGATCTCTGTTGCATTTGCATGTCATCATAGTGACATCAAATACTCATCTTTCATGTAGAAATTGATTGAAGTCAATTTTTCTTATGCGTAGCTGCGTCAATAACATGTTGTAAGACTTTGCATGATTCTTGTGCAGTTGCAGATGTTGATGTGTCATCTCTGATGTCAAATATTGAAAATGAGCTGCATTAAATTTCTCTTTTCAGACTATTCTTCATGTTTATCTGATCTGTTTCTGTATGAGCATCAATCTCATTATCACTTCAGTGCGTTGATGCTCAGTCAGCAATAGAGACAAATCATATGCATTGTCAATTATCTTGTTCATCGCTTTATTTTTGAGTACTTCTGCATGTTTTGTCATTTAATGTAACTTCAGCATGACTTTTTGAGATCAAATGCTCTCATGTGCAATCTGAACTCATTGCAGATGTGTCTGATCTTTTGTTGATATCATAACTTTCACTGTTTTCAAAAAAGTCTGATTATCACTATATACTTTGTATATCTTTTCATGACACTCTTGATTCGCTGTCACTACATCTGTAAGATGTTTCATCTTCGCGACTAATTCTTTCAGCTCATCATGATGAGTAATAACTAAAGTCGATTCTCTCAATCTTTTATTTAGCTTTCAGTTCATTTTCATCGCGATCGCTGTAACATCATCTCTGCTGTCACTATCATTTGAGTAAACTCTTTGCTTCAATGCAAACATGTTGAGATTGTATTGTTTTATTGACATTTTCTTGTTTGCAACTATAACTATCTTCAATGACTTTGATCAGAAAGTCGCTGTGTAAAGATAATTTCGATTTATCTTCATCTATTCAAGTGTTTCTTTCATTCACTTTTGCTTCAGCTGTAGAGATGTCTTATGCAGCTTTGATTTTCAATCTCTTTTAAGTATCAAGTCATTATGAATTCAACACACTGTCATCTCAATAACTTCATCTGATTTTCAAGAATTCATGTTTATTATTGATCTTTGTATCAGCTTTTATAAGTGAATATTTATCAACATTATGTTTGTTTTTATCTGTAAAGTCTCTGTTAATGTTGCACAATAAATGTTGATAATTTGTCACAATGCTCTTTCTTGCACTGATTTCAGCTTGACATTCAGACTCTTTCGATGATCTTTCATCTTCTGTGATGTATATCATATGATGACTTCATGACTAAGCAGAAAGTGCATCATCGCGAAGTATATTTGCTTACTTGTCATCATTGATGAGTCTCAAGTAAATTCAATGATTGTTTGCATGATTTTTTGTTTAATCACTAGTTTTGCTTTGACATAATACATGTGAGTCACTCATCTCAACTTGAAGTTCAATTGAACTTTCAAGATTCTGATATTTAATTTTGAATTGATCTGATGTTTCATCAACTCTACATCAACTTTCATATTAAATCATTTAGAAATTCTTGTAAAGTGAATCAGCTCATGCTTTGTCATCAAGAATTTGATATCATGCGTTTTTAATCACTGTTCGCATTTATCATAAATCTCGCTAAAAACTTTGCAGTTGCATTTTATAAACTCTTTGTATATCAAGATATTGACATCATTCACGAAGTTTGTGAAGCTAGTTCTCAGCTTGATGTCATCATATGCTTTTAACAAGTTTGCATTGTAGAACAGATATAATTTCAACGATAGCAAAGAATCTTGTGATATGTCAACATTCATGCTGCATTTCATTATTATGTAGTCATTAATTATGATTATGATGCATTGATTTCTCAGAAAGTTCTTCACAAACTTAAGAAGCAGTCTAGAAACTTTTCTCTTCTTCATGTTGTGTAAAAATCTGCTGTGCATCACATTGTTAAATGCACTCTTCTCATTTAAACTCAGCAATGAAACTACTTTTCTTCTCATGTCACTTCACACAGTATGTATCTTTTCTATAATTAGTTGCAAAGTCGTATTTATTGATTTGTGCTTGCAAACTTTCATTTGAGTGTTTGATATTAAGTTGCAAGCTTCTACGACATTTTGCAGACGTTTGAATATGATGAATTTCAGTATTTTGCTCAATGTGTTAAATAGCACAATTAATTTATATGTTTTTGCATTGAAGTAATCTTTCTTGTCTGACTTTTGCATCACTATTGTGATTACGCTCTTGAACTGAGTTAATTGTATTCTCTTCTGTAAACATTTTTTAAAGAAAGAGCGTATTTATTTTGATGTGTTGTCGACAAGTCTGCGCATTATTTTATTTATGTATCTTGTGTATTTTGATGTCTTGTCAAATGCTGCTTTGTAGATGACTCTTTTAATCTTATGATGCATCAACGAAGCATCATCTTTAATTGAGAATGAGTACTTGAAGTTTATTGTGTTCTGCATAAGAATCTTTGAAGATGACGAAAAGTGAGTCTGAAACATCATCTTCGCTTTATTCTGCGCTGTTATAATGATGTCAGAATACTTTGACTTAATCAAAGAAGAAATTGTTGCTTGAATCAGTATGTTTGCAACTGCATTTCTTGCTCATTTCGCAGTTTTGAACAGTTCTCTCGAGAATTGTTCAACGTTCTGTATAATTTCTTGATACTCACTGCATTTCTGTTTTCTAATGATCTTGCTCTTCTTGTCATATGCTTAAATGTACTCTGTTCAGTCATCAATGATTCAACAACTTCTTTTCATTCGTTGCATGCTCTTGATGATCTTTGTACACTTTTTCGTTCATTCTGCTTTAATCATTTTATGTGATCTCGCTCAGAAAGTGAAAATCTCGATGATTTTCTTCAATGCATTTAGCAGTTACTTAATGTACTCATCTATGTATTGATGTTTTGTCTCATGATTCAACAATGATTTTAACATTTGTTCTTTCAAAATATTAATGAACTTCTCTTCATTCATTGTTTTTCAGTTGCAACGCGATTTTTGCGCTAACTTTTTGCAGACTCTGAAATCTATAATTGTCTGTATCAACAGATGATCTGAGAAGTTTTTCATTTCTTCATCAATTTCACATTGTATTAATTGATTCATAATATCATCTGTCATGAAGATTAAATTTATTGTCATTTGAGATTTTTAATAATCTTTCGTAATTATGTCTTGAAATAATGCTAGTGATGCATCAATGTTTGTGATCATTTTAATTAACTCATTCAACAATAAATGTTATCTTGAGTAGAATGATTCTTTTCATGTGAAGTGATGCAGATTAAAGTCTTCTACAAGAATGTTTTCTCTCAACATGTGCAGCGTTTTTTCAATGTTTGAAAGATTTTCTTTTTTATGAAAGATTTTATGATTTTTGAATGATGAATTGTATGCTTCATAAATTTGTATAACTTTCTGAATTATCTGTGCATCATTTGTTAATGTTTATAGCATAATTGTGTTTACATCTTTGAAGTATCATGTTGAATATCAGATGTTGCTGTCAATTCTCTTGTTTATGTAGAAACAAATTCTATCTTCATTATTCTTCAGCATGAAGTCAACAGTTATTGAGCAATATGCTTTGAAAATGTCATTAAATCATCATAGTTCTTGAAGAATCAGAATGTCATAGTTCTTTATCTTTTTCTCATGTAGTAACACTATCATAATCTTGTTTCTGAACTTGTGAACATTGTACTGTAGTATTCAAAGCTCTTTTTGCTGAAACATTAAAGTTTACATTTTAAACTATTTAATGTTTTCTTGAGTGTTTGCAAAGCATTTGCTTCACTTGTAAAATTCTTAACAGAAAATGACATTGATAACAACATGATTGATGTTAACTTCAATTCATTTAATCTTGACTTCTTGATCAAGTGATTCAATATAGTGTTTTCTGATGTGATGATTGCGTTCAGCAGATAACTTTCATTCATTGAGCATCTTTGCTTTCTTTTCAAGTCGTTGTTCATCAACAATTTCAGACTGATAAATGTTTCTATGAATATTTTTAACATTGCTGTCTTGAGTTCTTTCTGCTCTCGTACAACATGATATAAAGATCTGTGCTTTGTGACTTTTTTTATTCTTTCTTTTTCAGCTTGTCATTTATGACATTGAGAATCAAAGATTCTGTGTATGTCTTGACATGCTTTACATTTTCACATGTCTTAAGTCTGTTTGTGAAAACAATGCTTTAAGCAATGATTTAGCATGCAGTAAATACATTTCTGCTTGTTTTTGCATTCATACATCTTGTGATCATATTCTTGACACTTTAAACATTGATGCACTCTGCAGCTTAAGTCGTAGAACTGTGTGATCTTTATATCAATTTCATGACATACTCTCTCATTAATTAGCTTGTTCATCATTTCAGCGCTAACTATGCATATCATCAGCAAAACATATCTCTTTTGCTCACTCTTCTTTGTAAATCACTCAATCTTTTCAATCATCATTTCTGAATGTATGTCTTTGTTGATCTTGATGAGCATTTTCATTTCTTTCTTCTCTATGTTCTTAGACATTTCTTCAACTTTAATCTTATGTATCACTACTTCAAAACTGATCTTGTGCAGACATGTATTTAATGATATCTTTTTGATTCAAAAATTGTTTTTCTTCAATGTTCTTTTGCTGTTCTTCATCTTGATTCAAAATATCAACAGTCTCAATTATCTCTTCATCATTTCTATGTTTTTGCATGTTGACAGCATCTTGTTGATATCAATCTTTCTTGCTCATCTTACTATGTTCTTTGTTGTTGTTATCATGATTCTCTTTACTTCTTTTTTCTTTTTGATGAAGATTTTTACTTCAAATTTCTCACAATGATTTTGCACTGATGATGATATGTTGACATTGAACATAAGATGACTCTCAAATGATGTCGTTGACTTCATGCTCATTCTCTTCGCTTAACTGTCAACGTGTTTTCTCTTCTTCATAAACTCTTTTTCAAGTCTGTTCATTATCTTTTTCAGTCTCTTCAGCTGATTCTTCATGCGCTGATTGACAGTCAACGCAACGACACGTTGACATGTCAGCTTTTCATCTCTTTTCAGAGTATTAACTCGTTGTTTCTACGTTTGTTGAACTCATAAAATACTCGCAGCTTGTGTAATTTCTTCTGTATATTTTTTGTCTTGACTGAATTCTTCTGCAAGATAATGATAATTGCTTCTCGTTCACTCATCAACATCACGTCAACAATGCTTCTCATCTGTCTCTGATGATCAGAATGAAGCGTGAGCATTATATCAATGATGTGCTCTGTTTCTAGATAGTTTAAGTAATTCATTTTCATGATTTTTCAATCTTGTCTTTTTATAATTGATTCATGACTTTAATGTTGAAAACATTAAAGACAAGATTCTCAACAATACTAAAATAATAATAATAAATTCATACATTCTTATGACATTAATTAAGTCAACTCATGAGAGACTTTATGCTATTTATATCGAGTGAACAAAACTTTTTGAAATAGAAAATCACTTGCTGTTTATACAACTGCTTTACACAGTTGAAACTATTATTATGAGACTATGTATCAAATTAGTTCACGTTGATTGCATGTTAGAAAATGAGTGACTTAATCACTTTAAATTGCTTCAGAAGCTTCATTTTTATCATCATTCTTGCAGCTGCTTTAAGATTCTTCATGATAATGATGATTATTCAATAGTTTAAAAAGTCAACGTTTTATAACATTCTTGATTGCAAATGCAATTAGTTCAAGCAATGTTTATTAAAAATATGTTGTATACGTTGCATGCAATATACATAAAGCACAATCTTTATACTGATTTTTCTCTTAGACTTGAAAGATTACTCTTAAAGAGTTTTATTGTAATAGATTTACAGTTCAAAATAAACAAGATTTCTCATTGCTCAGATTTCAATAGTTTACTTCTTAAGCATGAGTTGCAGACGTTTCGTCTGTGATATACATGTGTATCACAGTCGATTTCTTCTTTAATCACATTAACATGCGCTACTGTTCTTTCAAGCTATACAAACAATGTCTTCAACTAAAGATTAATTCTATTATCAAGATATTTAAGAGTCAAAGCTCAATGAAAAGATGAAATTCTTAAGATCAATAATCATCATCATTGTATATCACATCTTGCAGATGCTCGCTTTGCTTGTTAAATGTGCAACTCATCTGTTTCACATTATTTGTAGAAATCTTTCTTATGCAGATCAATTGTATTTTATAAAAATGTTCATATATTACACTTTTAATCAAATCGCATAGTTTGATCATTCTTTACTAACTTGCTTATATTTCTTTTCTTTTAACGAAGTCTTTTCATCAGCATATCATTCACATATAAAATGTTTATATCTGAACATTTGTTAAATGATATTAATAAGATTCTTGAGTTTGCTCATGTTGAACTTAACAAGTCTCATGAGTTACTTATGTCATAGTAACAGACATGCAGTCTTAACAAGATTTATATGTAGTTAGCATGTAAATTTAAAGAATGTTTGTGATTCAAGTTTTTTCTGCTAATCACTTTTAACAGATCAAATGCAAGAGTATTCTGTTTCAGTTCTTGTTATTATGATGATAAGATACTGAATCAAATAATTTTCATAAACAATTTTTCTCATAATTCTGTGTTCTATTTGACTTTCTTATCTGCATGCAGATTGCTTTGTAACATGCACATTGAGATTATCAAAGTTTGCACAATCATGAAAACTCTGCATGCAATCAATGCACAGCGCTTCATCATCATGCAATGCTTCAATATCATTCAAACTTTTGATAATCTTTAAACTTTACTGTAGTTAAACAGTAAATTTGTAGTCAGCATCATGTATAGATGAGTTTCATCGTTAACTCAACAATATTAAAATTTAAAACATAAGTTTTCAAAATTGTTTAATGTTGATATTAATGTCAAGAATCAAATGTATCTTTCTCTTTAAAAAGATCTTTTAAGTAACATGTCAGAACATTCAATAATAATAATAAATAATAATAATAAATTCATACATTCTTGTGACATTGATTAGATCGACTCATGAGAAACTCTATGCTATCTGTATCGAGTGAACAAAACTCTCTGAGGTAGAAAATCACTCGCAGTCTACACGACTGCTTCACGCAGTCGAAACAGTGAGTTTTGAGACTATGTATCAAATTTGTTCGCGTTGATTGCACGTTAGAGAACGAGTGTTCTAGTCACTCTAAATTGCTTCAAGAGCTTTGTTTTCATCATCATCTTCGCTACTGCTCTGAGACTCTTCGTGATGACGACGATTATTCAATAGTTTGAGAAGTCAGCATCTTGTAGCATTCTTGATCGCAGATACGATCAGTTTGAGCAGTGCATGAGTACATGCTTCGTCGTCTGATGACTTTATTTGCAGTTGCATCGCGAACTATTCGTGCCTGAAACATTTCTAGAGTGCAGATAAGCGTTCAGATCTATGCGTTTGATTCTGATGTACATTGCGAGAGTGCTTTCTGCTTTCTGAAGATCATCACGCATCTTTATCATCTTATTGCTCAGATGCGATCTTTGTGCTGAGATTGCGTTGATGTCTGCAACACGTTCTCTGTACTTTTCCCATCATTGATTTCATTGATCTTTGTGATACTGCGTTATTGCGATGCTATCGCTTGTTGAAATCATTGTGAAGAAGAGAATGTGTCGTCTGCATCTCGACTGTATCTTCGCATCTTCTTGAATGAAGACATTCAGAAGTACTATTTTCTTGATGACGAGTGAGCGAGAAATGACGCGATTAACTTTCGTCAAACGAATGTGTATTAGTTCGCATGCTTGTCTGATCTCTTGCGTTCAATCGTTGACTCAACTGTGTAGCGTGATCTTGTTCTGTAGCATGTTCAGATGAACATGTAGCGAACTCATGTATGTTTCTGTCTCTAGAGTTTCGATGTTTACTCTTTTGAATGCTTCTGCTACGTGATGCAGAGTCTGATTCTGAAGTGTTTCTAGTCTGTGTTCTTTGCTCAACAGTTTATCTTTCTTGTCGCGCTGATGTCAGACTGACGCTTCAAATGCAATTTCTGATCTCACTACTGCTGAGTATACTTGTCTCGCTTTTGTGAAGATAGCTTCTCATGTGAAGACTTCAAGATGACTAAGTGTCAGCATTCTTGTGACGTGATTCGTCTCTATTTGTCGAAGATGCGCGTTTCATCGCAGTTTCGTGTTCAGTTGCATCTCTAGAACTCGTACATCTGATTTCGATTTGATAACTGAGCTTTCTATTTGTATGCTAGTCGTCATGTCGAATCTCTTCGATTTTCTAGTGAAATGCGTGAGCTCGTACTTTTCTGATGCGAACGTTGCGTCATGAATGCGAGCTCATTTCGCGCAGACGTCGTGTGCTTTGCTCAATGTTCTGCAGATTTCTTCAGTGAATCTGTCGTAGACTAGAATGTTAATATCGTTTACGAAGTCAAGCACTTCGATTTTAATTTTCAGTGCTTCGCATTTTTCAATTAAACTTGCGTTGAAGAATAGAAAGAGAATCGATGAAATGAGAAATCTCTGCGATATGTCTGCGTTTATCTCGCGCATGTCGCTCGTTTGTTCATCGAATATTAGCGACGTCTCTCAATTCTCTAGAAAGCTGCGTGTTTATTCGATTATGTAGCTTGACGTTTTTTTCATTTTCAGCGTGTGCAGAAGTCTGACGTGTGAGACTCGATCAAACGCTTCGACGACGTCTAAGCTTAGCATGAAGATCACATATTTGATTTCACAGCCTCATACTGTGTGAACTTGATCTACTAGTAGATTTAACGTCGAGATCATGAATCACTTGCGTCTCGCTCTCATTTGAGCATTTGATAGCATGCAATGAGTCTCGACTATGTCACTCAGTCTTTTGATCATGATCGACTTCAGCGCTTTGCTCATGATATCGAGCAAAGCAATGAGTCGATACGTCTTCAAATCAATATAGTCGCTTTTCTTCAATTTGCATAGTACTATTGTCTGAGTCTTTTTGAACTGCTTCGAATGATACTTGTGTATTACGCATGCGTTGAATAAACTCGTCAGTACTGAGATCAGTTCTGCGAGACTCGTTTGAAGCGCTCTGTTTGAAATATCTGAAGCGCTCGACGCTTTGTCTGCTTTTACTCGTCTGATTGTCTGCTTCACTTCATCTTCTGTGATGCGTGAATTGAATGAGACTGTCAGAGATATGAATGATTCTGCAATGTCGCTGACATTCGCTTGAGAAGGTGAGAGAAAGAACTTTCTTCGCAGTATCTCGATTTTTTTCTCGAACGTCGTTGTCATATGATCGATGTCGCTTCGCTTCAGTGACAAAAACTGAGAAAGCTTTTTAGATAGCTGACTTTCGATTCTAGCTCATTTTGCAAAGCGTCATATCGATTTGAGTGCTTTGCTCAGCTCATGCATTTGTGTTCTGAAGTGTGCGCATTTTGTTTGTCGAATGATCTTGTTTTTATGATCATTGTGCTTCAGATATTCATTTCACGCTTCTAATGTGTCTTGCGTTTTTCATATGATTCGCAGTCGTCTTGATTTCATTACTACTTCAAAGCAGCTTTGATTTCAAAAGTCTCTTGCTCAATTTGATGACTTTGTCAAGAAGATAGATTTCTTGATGATTTTCTGTAGCACTCTGATAATCTTGCACACTCTGTCATTCATCATAGTCTTGTCGTCTAGAAAGCGTTTCAAAGATAGATGTATTCGCAGATAAGCACTCAATGCTTCTGTATTCATTTTCTTTCAAAGATGTCAAGTCGAGAATTGCACTGAGATTGTTTGTAGACATAGCTTTGTGATGATCGAAAGATGATTCGACTTCTGATGCAGATTGATTCGTATCTCGCACTTGCGTGTCATGAACTGTATTTTCTCGCTGCTAAAGACTAGATCAATCGTCGTAAATTGATTATGAGCTTCGCGAGTAATAGTGTTTGATTTCAGTAATAATTTCAGTCTTGCGTTTGTAATGACGTTTAGTAGAGTATCAGTCGTCGTATGACGAGTGAAGCATCTTCGTCTTTCTCAGTGAGAATGATGTAGATTGAAATCTTCTACAATCAGTTGTTTGCAGTCATTCTTGAGTAATTCGTTCAAACGAGAAATGATTGAAGATCTCTCTGTGAATGTAGTAAACAGTGAGCATGAGTTGTAGACGTTTAGAAGTTTTAGCGTCTGCGTTTCGTTGTCTGTGTTGCGAGTTAATATTCTGATTAAGCAAATGTCTGACTCAGCTGTTTCTACTATTCATTGATCGAGTCTTAAACGTTTGTTAACGTATATGCATGTTCTTGATTGAGATGACGAGTTTTTCACTAGATGAAAGAAGTTGTGTGCTGCGCTAAATGACTGCAAGTCGTTGTTGTTGCGATCTTGCTTCTGTATAGCTACTATGTTGAATTCGCGAACTTCTCTGTCAATTAGAAATGATTCTTGAATTCTTAATGATTTTCTGATGTTGTACTGTAGAATTCGTAGAAAAGACTGTTTTGTCATAGAGTTATTCATAGCTGTTGTTGACTTTGCGATGAGAAGACTCTTTGTATGCTTTCGATCATCGACGATCTTTCTCGCTTTCTGATTGAATGTTTCTGAATTTGCTCAGATGTCGTCTCGTCTGAGTCACTACTCACGCAAGAGAAAAGATTGATTCGTCTCTTCTTGATCTTTACTATCTGTCAAGCTGATTCATCAGCGATTCAACTGCGTGTTTTCAGCATGACTGTTGCTGAGCTCGAGAGATTCATTGAATCGAAAGAATTCATTGAATCTGAAGAGTTCGTTGAATCTAAAGAGTTCAAAGACAGCAAGAAGAATGTGCAATTGTATTTAGACATCTCAAAGTATCTGAACGATCTATTTCTATAGATTTCGAACGCTTGTTTCATTTGCTGTCGTCACTTGAAACAGATGCGTCTTCAGAGTTCGTGATTTTCGTTGCAGTTGACGCAACGTCTTCTATTCGAAGGCATTACACACTTCTCTATGTGATGCTTGCCTGCGCATTTTTCGCAGCGCTGATTCTTTCTGCAGATCTTAGTCATGTGATCAAATTCGTGACATCTGAAGCACTGTGTGATGCAACAGTTCTTTTCAAATAGCTTGCATGCACATTCTTGATATGAGTTCAGCATGCTCACGTTCATTAGTCGATTCGTCATCGCTTCGATCGCGATCTCTACGATGAGCAATGAATGAGTCTTTTCGCTATCTGCTATCTTCTTGAGCCAGACTATTCTTAGAACTTTCAGATCTTCATGAAGTCTCGCGTTATCTTTTATCAGTCTTTCAATGATCTTTTCTTGATTGCTCATGTCTATTGTAGTGCGTACTTCATGTGTCAGCACTGCGAAGATTCGACGTGCTACGCGTGTCGAACTCGCGATTTCTTTTGCTCACGTCTGAGTCTTTTTCAGATTTGCTCAAGCATCTGAGCTAACTGCGTGAAGGGAAATGTCATCGCTGCTCAGCTTGCGAAGTGACACGATTAGATTTCTTTGATCTGTCGACATGTCTGCGATTCTCTGTAGAATCTGTTCGATCGACTTCTTCTGTATCTCTTCTATTTCTCTTCTGTTCATTATCTTAATCATGACTTCTCGTCTTTTGCGAAGCGACGACGAGTCGTCTCTGAGACGTTGCTTTCTCGTCGCTATTTCTTCTCTTGTCATGTTCGCTCATGACGTGATTTTCGTTGAAAGACGCATGTTTTTCTGTGTATGCAACTGCTTGTTAAGCAGTTGAACTGATGTCTTCAGTTTCTGTACATTCTTCGCGATGAACGTGTTCTGATTCGCGTGATGTTTTTCTTCTGAGTCGAGTCGAAGACGTCAAATCAGCTTCAATGCTATCTCTTTTCATGAATGATCTTTGCTCTTCTCTTTCTCTAACGTTGATATCTTTATTAGTAGATCAATAATGTTAGCAACGTTCTCTTCGTCGTTACGTGAGTGTTTTGACTCTGCATCTCTGTTTTCTTGCGACGAATCAACGTCGCTCGCAATCATCTTCGAATCAGCACTGCTGCGATTCGTGCAATTCATCGTCGTTCAATCGTCTTCTAGATTCACTCTGTCTTGTTTGTAGTGCTCTTTTTCAAAATTTGTGATGCATGCGTTGTGATTGTTTTTTTTCAGAACATTCAACTTATCATTAATTTTGTCAAGATAATAAGTGATGCAATAGTTAAATTTAAACAGAAACTCACTTCAATGAACTTAATAATGACTCAACTGCTTAGTTAACATGAAATACTTAAGATTTTTGTGATTCATGATCATTTCAACAAAATAGATAAAGTTTTCAAGCTTTGATCATCATTTCTTGAAAGTGCAAACAATAATCATAAATTCTTTATCATAAATTTTGTAGTTACACTTAACTGAGTTATGCTTCTTCAAAAAGTAAGTGATTAAATGAAGAATCTTATTTTCATTATACTGAAAAAAAATGTCTTTAAACACATAGTTTAAAGCATTAATTTCTATCACAATCTTGTGATCTGAATTATAATGATAAAAAATAATCTTGAAAGTGAAGATTTTCTTAAGAATGTTGAATGCAATCTGACATTTCTGAAATCAGACAAAGAATACATCTTTTTTGATGAAATGAGTGAGCAAGATAGTTATTCTACTATAGTCATAAATGAATCTTTTATAAAAGTTTGTGAAATTTAAAAAAACTTTGAATGTCTTTAACATTAATTAAGATGAGTCAGTTAACAATGATGTTTATTTTAGAAAAATTTATCTTGATCTTTTCAATGATGATTATCAATTCTAAATACAAGATTTGAATGATGTGAAACTTGTATTTAATTATATTTATCTGAAGATTTGTTTTTTGCAACTTTTGCAAAATGAGCTTGACATGAATCTCATGCTTAAGTTCATTGTTAAAATAAATCAAGATGTCATTTAAATAAGCTGTATAAAACTTATTTAAATGTTTGCAAAGAATATTATTAATATACTTTTAAAATAGCGAATCGACTAATAAACGTGAGCATGCTGAACTCATATCAAGAATGTGCATGCGAGCTATTCAAAAAGAACTGTTGCATCACACAGTGCTTCAGATGTCACGAATTTGATCACATGACTAAGATTCGCAGAAAGAATCAGCGCTGCGAAAAATGCGCAGACAAGCATCATATAAAGAAGTGTGTGATGTCTTTGAATAGAAGACGTTGCGTCAACTGCAACGAAAATCACGAACTCTGAAGACGCATCTGTCTCAAGTGACGACAGCAAATGAAACAAGCGTTCGAAATCTATAGAAATAGATCGTTCAGATACTTTGAAACGTCTAAATACAATTGCACATTCTTCTCGCTGTCTTTGAACTCTTTAGATTCAACAAACTCTTCAGATTCAACGAATTCTTTTGATTCAATGAATCTCTCGAACTCAGTAACAGTCATGCTGAAAACATGCAGTTGAATCGCTGATGAATCAGCTTGACAGATAGTAAAGATCAAGAAGAGACGAGTCGATCTTTTCTCTTGCGTGAGTAGTGACTCAGACGAGACGACATCTGAGCAGATTCAGAAACGTTCAATCAGAAAGCGAGAAAGATTGTCGATGATCAAAAGCATACAAAGAGTCTTCTCATCACAGAATCAACAACAGCTATGAATAACTTTATGATAAAACAGTCTTTTCTACGAATTCTACAGTACAACATCAGAAAATCATTAAGAATTCAAGAATCATTTCTAATTAACAGAGAAGTTCGTGAATTCAACATAGTAGTTATACAGAAGCAAGATTGCAACAACAATGACTTGTAGTCATTTAGCGCAGCACACAACTTTATTCATCTAGTGAAAAACTCGTCATCTCAATCAAGAACATGCATATACGTTAACAAACGTTTAAGACTCGATCAATGAATAGTAGAAACAGCTGAGTCAGACATTTGCTCAATCAGAATATTAACTCGCAACACAGATGATGAAACGCAGACGCTAAGACTTCTAAACGTTTACAACTTATGCTCACTGTTTACTACATTCACAGAGAGATCTTCAATCATTTCTCGTTTGAACGAACTACTCAAGAATGACTGCAAATAACTGATCATAGAAGATTTCAATCTACATCATTCTCACTGAGAAAGACGAAGATGCTTCACTCGTCATACAACGACTGATACTCTACTAAACGTCATTACAAACGCAAGGCTGAAATTATTACTGAAATCAGACACTATTACTCGCGAAGCTCACAATCAATTTACGACGATTGATCTAGTCTTTAGCAGCGAGAAAATACAGTTCATGACACGCAAGTGCGAGATACGAATCGATCTGCATCAGAAGTCGAATCATCTTTCGATCATTACAGAGCTATGTCTACAAACAATCTCAGTGCAATTCTCGACTTGATGACTTTGAAAGAAAATGAATACAGAAGCATTGAGTGCTTATCTGCGAATACATCTATCTTTGAAACGCTCTCTAGACGACAAGACTATAATGAATGACAGAGTGTGCAAGATTATCAGAGTGCTACAGAAAATCATCAAGAAATCTATCTTCTTGACAAAGTCATCAAATCGAGCAAGAGACTTTTGAAATCAAAGCTGCTTCGAAGTAGTAATGAAATCAAGACGACTGCAAATCATATGAAAAACGCAAGACATATTAGAAGCGTGAAATGAATATCTGAAGCACAACGATCATAAAAATAAGATCATTCGACAAATGAAACGCGCACACTTCAGAATACAAATGCATGAGCTGAGCGAAGCACTCAAATCAATATGACGCTTTGCAAAATGAGCTAGAATCGAAAGTCAGCTACCTAAAAAGCTTTCTCAGTTTTCGTCACTGAAGCGAAGCAACATTGATCATATGACAACGACGTTCGAGAAAAAAACTGAGATACTGCGAGAAAAGTTCTTTTTCTCATCTTCTCAAGCGAATGTCAGCGACATCGCAGAATTATTCATATCTTTGACAGTCTCATTCAATTCACGCATCACAGAAGATGAAGTGAAGCAGACAATCAAATAAGTAAAAGCAGACAAAGCATCAGACACTTCAGATATTTCAAACAGAACACTTTAAGTGAGTCTTGCAAAACTGATCTCAGTACTGACGAGTTTATTCAACGTATGCATAATATACAAATATTATTCG
>JAABUR0100003322.1_pt1 | contig 22695 bp, 22 predicted proteins | sample 5560091 | NCBI WGS metagenome assembly JAABUR01 (sample SAMN10711879, study PRJNA513375) | rock metagenome | isolation source: Antarctica rocks | place: Antarctica: Victoria Land, University Valley sud
CGACACGCAGCGGCTGCCCGCCTCGCAAAAGCGCCACGGCAACTCGACCGCCTTCGTGATGCCGATGCGCTTGCCGGTGACGACCTGAAAATCTGCCCTGCCGCCCGGCGGTGGCAGGATCTCGATGTCCTTGCCGATGCGAGTCCCATTGAGGCCGAGGCCGATCCCGAGTGCCTGGGTGAGCTTGCCGGGGCCCGAGCAGAGGTCCTCCGCCCGGTCGGCGCCGCGGCGCGCCCGCATCGAGTCGAGCCCCTCGAGCGGCTCGAGAGCGCGGATCAGCACCGCGGCTCCCACGCCGTCGTCCTCGACCACGGCGTTGAGCAGCGCGTGGATGCCGTAGGAGCGGTACACGTAGGCGCGGCCGGGCGGGCCGTGCAGCACCTCGGTGCGCGGCGTCAGCCCAACGAAGGCGTGGCAGGCGGGCTCCGAGAAGTGGTAGGCCTCGGTCTCCACGATCCTCCCCGCGGTACCCGCGTGGCGAAGCACGCAGCCCACCAGGTCGCGGGCCACCTCCAGCACGGGCCGCGAGTAGTACCCGACATCAGTCGGGCGCATCGAGGATGTGGCGGGCCTGGGCCAGCTGGTCGCGCACACGCGGCAGCGATGTCCCGCCCTCGGAGACCTTGGATTCCAGCCACGCCCCCTCGCGCAGCAGCTCGTAGTACTCCGGTCCCAGCTCGGGCGCCAGCTCGGCCAGCTCCCCCTCGCTCAGCTCCGAGAGCGCCTTGCCGCGTTCGACTGCGCCCCGTACGAGCCCGCCCACCACGCCATGGGCCTCGCGGAAAGGCTTGCCGCGCTTGACGAGCAGATCGGCGATGTCGGTGGCGGCGGGGAGCTCGTCGGCCGCGGCAGCGGCCATCCGCTCGCGGTCGAAGCTGATCGTCTGCAGCATCTCGTCGGCCACCGCAAGGCAGAGCTCCACGGTGTCGATGGCGTCGAAGAGCTGCTCCTTGTCCTCCTGGAGGTCCTTGTTGTAGGTGAGCGGCAGACCGTGGAGCACGCCGTGCACCGTGGCCAGCCGGCCGCTGACCCGGGGGGCCTTGGCGCGAAGGAGCTCCGCGGCATCCGGGTTCTTCTTCTGGGGCATCAGGCTGGACCCCGAGGCGAAGCGGTCAGCAACCTCACAGAAGCCGAACTCCACGCTGGACCAGACCACGATCTCGCCGCCCAGCTGTGACAGGTGGGTGGCGCAGGTGGCGGCCGCCGACAGGTAGTCGAGCACGAAGTCGCGGTTGGACACGGCGTCGAGGGAGTTCTCCGCTATCCCGCCGAAGCCGAGCTCCTGCGCCACGAACATGCGGCTGGTGTCGAAGTTGACCCCGGCGAGCGCGCCGGCGCCCAGGGGGAGGTCGTCGGTCGCGGTCAGGCAGAAGCGAAAGCGCTGCAGGTCGCGGCGGAACTTCCAGAAGTAGGCGAGCAGGTGGTGTGAGAGATAGACCGGCTGTGCGCGCTGGAGGTGGGTGTAGCCGGGCATCGGCCAGTCGATATGGCGTTCGGCCTGCTCGACGAGCGTGCGCATCAGGCCGGTGAGCAGCTCGATCGCCTGCAAGCTGTGTGCCCGGACCAGCATCGCGACGTCGGTGGCCACCTGGTCGTTGCGAGAGCGCGCGGTGTGCAGCCGCGCGCCGGCGGTGCCGGCGATCTCGGTGAGCCGCCGTTCGATGGCCATGTGGACGTCCTCGTCGTCGTCGTGAACCTGGAAGCCTCCGCCCTCGACCTCTTCGCGCACCCGGGCGAGCCCCGTCTCGATGGCCGCGAGGTCGTCCGCCGCGATGATGCCGCTGCGGGCGAGCATGCGGGCGTGCGCAAGCGACTGCTCGATGTCATAGGGGGCCAGCCGGAAGTCGAATCCGATCGACGAGTTGAGCGCTTGAAAAAGGGGATCCTGTGGCTCTGAGAAGCGGCCCATGCCCGCGCAGGCTACGGCACCGGTGGACCTGGGCCGGGGGCCGCGCTACGCGTCCGTAGGATGGCGGCGATGGCGCGAGCGCGGCCGACGGTGCGTACGTATGACCCGCGTGACTCGCAGGCCGCCGCCGCGCTGCTCTACGAGAGCACCGGGGGGATGTACGACCGCTACGCCGGCAGCCGCCGGCTGGCCGAGCGAACCCTCAGCCGGGCGCTGGTGTGGGAGGGCACGTCCGCCAGCGCCGACGTCGTCCGGGTGGTCGAGATCGACGGACGGGTGGCTGGAGCCATGGCCGCCATGCCCTTCACCGAGTGGACGCCGAGGGCCAACGCCTTCCTCCGGGTCACATTGCGCAGCATCCCTCTCTGGCGCTGGCCGGCGGCGCTGTGGCTCTACCGGGCCACCGGCCGTGCCGCCCCGGAGCCGCCGGCCGCCTCCTTCTACGTGGACTCCCTCGCCACCGCCCCGCCCTTCCGCCGCCGCGGCGTGGCCCGTGCGCTGCTCGAGGATGCCGAGCGCCAGGCGCGCGAACACGGGCTGCACGCCGTGGCGCTCGACACCTGGGTGGACAACCGCGCGGCCCGAGCGCTCTACGAGAGGGCCGGCTTCTCGGAGGTGGCGCATACCTCGCCTGCGAGCGGCCTGCCCGGCGGCGTCTCGCTAGTCAAACAGATCGGCTAGAGCCCCGGCGACCCTCTCCACCTGCGACTCGGTCATCTCGGGGTGGAAGGGCAAGGCAAGCGAACGTCGCGCCACGTCCTCGCACACGGGAAACTCGCCTTCTCGGTGCCCGAAGCGCCCGCGGTAGAAGCTCATCAGGTGGATCGCGGGCAGGTAGGGCTTCGAGTCGATGCCGCGCCCGCGCAGCGTCGCGATGGCGGCGTCGCGGTCGGTGCCGCGCGGCAGCTGCACCACATAGACGAACCAGCTACGGCGGTCCCCCGCTTGGTCGGGGCAGGGAAGATCGAGGCCCTCAATCCCATTCAGCGCCTCCGCGTAGGAGCGGGCCACCCGCGCTCGGCCCACCAGCATGTCGTCGAGGCGCTCCAGTTGAGCCAGGCCGAGGGCGCAGGCCAGGTCGGAGAGGCGGTAGTTGAACCCGAGCCGGTCGTGGTCGAGCCAAGCCATGTCCGGGGCGCGGCCCTGGTTGCGCTCGCTGTCGATCCGCTGCTTGGCCTCGCCCGACGGGCTGACCAGCGCACCCCCCTCGCCGGTGGCCAGCTGCTTGTTGGGATAGAAGCCGAATGTGGCGAGGTTGCCGCGAGCGCCTACTGGCGTGCCGTCACCGTGGACGGCGCCGAGGGCCTCGCAGGCGTCCTCGACGATCCACAGACCGCGGTCGGCCGCCAGGCCCTCCAGCGCGGGCATCGCGGCGGGGTAGCCGAAGATATGCACCGGCAGAAGGCCCGTGGTTGCGGCGCCCACCGCCGCGGACGCGGCGGCGGGGTCGATGTTGAGCGTGCGCGGATCGATGTCGCAGAAGACCGGGCGGGCGCGCTCGTAGAGCAGGCAGTTTGCCGAGGCGACGAAGCTGAAGGGACTGGTCACCACCTCGTCGCCCGCCCGCACGCCGGCCGCGCGGATCGCCAGGTGAAGCGCGGCGGTACCGCTCGAGGCCGCGGAGACGTGTTCGGCGCCCAGCCAGCGGCCCAGCGCCTGCTCGAATTCGGGCACCCGCGGGCCAAGTGACAGCAGGCCCGAGCGCAGGGTCTCGATCACCAGCTGCTCCTCCCGCTCGCCGATCACGGGCCGGGCGAGCGGTAAGTGCTCCTCGCCTCTGTCGGTGGTCACCGCGGAGCGACCCCGGTGGGCGAATCGGCGCGGGCGTGCTGGGCACGGCCGGGAAGCATCCCTGCCTCGAGCGAGTCCACGAGGGCGTCCCAGCTGGCCTCGATCACGTTCTCGGAGACCCCGATGGCGCCCCAGGTGGCGTGACCGTCGCTGGCGTCGAGCAGCACGCGCGTCACCGCCCCGGTGCCCTTGGACTCGTCGAGGATCCGTACCTTGAAGTTGACCAGCTCGATGTCGCGCAGATGCGGGTAGGTCTCCCCGATCGCCGCTCGCAGTGCGCAGTCCAGCGCATTTACCGGCCCGTTGCCCTCGGCGGTGCGTACGTAGCGCTCGCCGTCGACCCAGATCTTGATGGTGGCTTCAGTCGCGACGGGAGAGGTCCGGTGCTCGCCGGAGCACCCCTCGGTGCGGTGCTCGCCGGAACGACGTTCCGGCTGCGCTCCTTTCCGGGAACGTTCCGGCTGCGCGCCTTCCCCAGCGCCCTGCTCGCGCTTCTCCACTATCACGCGCCACGACTCCAGCCGGAAGAGCGGCACGTAGTCCCCGGCTTCACGGCGGATGAGCAGGTCGAAGGAGCCGTCGGCGGCCTCGAGGTGGTACCCGCGGTGCTCGAGATCCTTCACGCGCTCCACCACCCGCCCGGCGCCCGCCTCGTCGAGCGCGAGGCCCGTGAGCTCGGCGCGGGCCCGCACCGTGCCCTTGCCCGACAGCTCGGAGATCAGCAGCCGCCGATCGGCGCCCACCGCCGCCGGGTCGATGTGCTCGAAGGTGCGGGCGTCGCGGTTGACCCCCGCCACGTGCATTCCTGCCTTGTGAGCGAAGGCGTTGGCCCCCACGTACGGCTGGTTGGGGTTAGGGGAGACGTTGCACAGCTCGTCGACGAGGTGAGCGGTCTCGGTCAGGCGGCCGAGCAGCTCCGGCGCGACGCACTCATAGCCCAGCTTGAGCTGCAGGTCGGCGAGGACCGTGACGAGGTTGGCGTTGCCGCAGCGCTCCCCATAGCCGTTGACCGTGCCCTGAGCCAGGCGCGCTCCGCGGTCGACGGCCATGAGAGTGTTGGCCACGCCGCAGCCTGCGTCGTCGTGGGTGTGGATGCCCACCGACGCCATATCTCCGAGCTCGGCCACCACCCGCGCGGTGGCCTCGGCCACGGCGCCCGGCAGCGTGGCTCCGTTGGTGTCGCACAGGGTCAGGTTCTCGGCGCCGGCCTCGGCCGCGGCGCGCAGGCAGCGGATCGCGTAGCCGGGGTCGTCGCGGTAGGCGTCGAAGAAGTGCTCGGCGTCGTAGATCACCCGCTTGCCCTGCGCGGCGAGGAAGCCCACCGAGTCCTCGATCATCGCCAGGTTCTCCTCGGGGTCGACCCGGGTGACCTTCTCGAGGTGCAGGGCCCAGGTCTTGCCCACGAGCGTGCACACCGGCGCGAAGCAGCCCGCCAGCACCCGCAGCCCGGGATCGTCGGCGGCCGCGACATCGCGTCGGCGGGTCATGCCGAAGGCCGCTACCTCGGCGTGGTCGAAGCTCTCGCGGGAGAGCGCCTCGAAGAGCGCCTGCTCCTTGGGATTGGAGCTGGGAAAGCCGGCCTCGATCAGGTGGATGCCCAGCGAGTCGAGGGCGTGCGCCACGCGCACCCGCTCGTCGACCGAGAGCGACATGCCTTCGCCCCCCATACCGTCGCGGAGCGTCGTGTCATAGAGGAGGACCTGATCGGCCATTGGAGTGAACGCCTTTCTACTACTACTGCTGCGGAGGTTCGAGAGACTGGACAGGCGCCAGCGCGCGCTACGCGCGGTGGGGCGCCTGCATAATTCGCTCGAGCCGGGCGTTCACGCCTGGGATGGTAACGGCACCATGTCGAGCCACTTCGCGTAGCGCTCCTCGCGGCCGTGCAGGGCGTCCTCGTAGACCCGCTGCATCTGCAGCGTGATCTCGCCTGGGGGCCCGATCTCGATGTCGTCGATCTCGCGCACGGGCACCAGCTCGGCGGCGGTGCCCACGAGAAAGACCTCGTCGGCCAGCACCAGCTCCGCCCTTGCGATGTCGCGCTCGACCACGGTGTAGCCCTGGTCGCCCGCGATCTCGATCAGCGACTTGCGGCTGATGCCGTCGAGGATGCTCGCCGTCTGGGACGGCGTGGAGATCACGCCGTCCTTGACCACGAACACGTTCTCGCCCGTCCCCTCGCAGACGTTGCCACGCTCGTCGAGCAGGATGCCCTCGTCGTAGCCGCCGCGCTTGGACTCGATCTTGGCCAGGACGGAGTTGAGGTACTGCCCGCCGGCCTTGGAGTGCGGGATCAGCGACTGCGGCGAAATGCGCCGCCATGAGGAGATCTTCGCGCGGATCCCCTCGCTCTTGCCCTCGTCACCGAGGTAGGCGCCCCACTCCCACACCGCGATCATCGCCTCGACCGGGTTGTCCTCGGGATCGAGGCCCATCGGCCCGTGACCGCGGTAGACCAGCGGCCGGATGTAGCACGAGCGCAGGCCATTCCGTGTGATCAACTCGTGTGTGGCCTCGCGCAGCTGCTCTTTCGAGTACGCGAGATCCATGTAGTAGAGCTTGGCCGAGGCCTCGAGGCGCTTGAGGTGGTCCTCGTGGCGGAAGATCGCCGGGCCGCGCTCGGTCTCGTAAGCACGCTCGCCCTCGAAGACGCTGGTGCCGTAGTGCAGGGCGTGCGTGAGTACGTGCACCTTCGCGTCCTCCCAGGCCACGAACTCGCCGTTGAGCCAGATGAGTTCCGCGGTGTTCACGTGCGCGCCCTCCCTTCAGAGGTTCGCGAGGACTGCCCGGGTAGCGTCCTCGGTGGTGGCCTCGCCCCCGAGGTCGGCCGTGCGCAGGCCGTCCTCGAGTGCGCGATCGATGGCGGATTCTACGCCAGTGGCGGCGCTCTCCATGCCGAGCCCGTGACGGAGCATCAAAGCCACCGAGCCGAACATCGCCAGCGGGTTTGCCATGCCGGTGCCCGCGATGTCGGGGGCCGAGCCGTGCACGGGCTCGAAGAGGCCCGGCCCGGATGGCGTCGAAGGGGGGCGCCCGCCCCCTTCGCAACCCCCCCCGAGGCCGATGGAGGCGCTCGGAAGCATGCCAAGCGAGCCGGTGAGCATCGCGGCCTCGTCGCTGAGGATGTCCCCGAAGAGGTTCTCGGTCAGGATCACGTCGAAGTCCGCCGGCCGGGATACGAGCTGCATGGCTGCGTTGTCGACCAGGAGGTGATCGAGCGCTACGCCGGGAAACTCCGTCGCGTGGATGCGAGTGACGGTCTCGCGCCACAGGCGGGAGGTCTCGAGCACATTGGCCTTGTCCACGCTCGTGACCCCCGTCCGCGCACTGCGAAATCCCACGCGAGCGATCCGCTCGATCTCGCCGACGCTGTAGGCGCAGTCGTCGTGGGCCGTGTCGCCGTCGCGGCCCGAGTCGCCGAAGTAGATGCCGCCGGTCAGCTCGCGCACAACGAGGAGGTCGGTGCCCTCGATCCGGTCGCGCTTGAGCGGGCTGGCATCCAGGAGCGCGGGGCTGGGCCTCACCGGGCGCAGGTTGGCGAACAGGCCAAGGCCCTTGCGCAACCCGAGCAGGCCCTGCTCGGGGCGCGCAGCGGAGGGGTCCGCCGCCACCGCGGCGTCCCACTTGGGACCGCCAACAGCCGCCAGCAGCACGGCATCGGCGCCGCGGCAGGCACCGAGCACCCCTTCGGTGAGCGCGGTGCCGTGGGCATCGATCGACGCGCCGCCGATCGGGTGCTGGGCGAGCTCGAAGCTGCCGAGGCGGTCAAGCAGCTCGAGCGCGGCCGCGGTTATCTCCGGGCCGATCCCGTCGCCGGGAAGGATGACGATGCGCGGTGCCACGAGGGCGGCGAACCGTATACGGGCGCGCGCGATTGCGGGATGCTCCTCCGTGGAGGGCGCGGAGTGCGGCGGAGGACGGCTTCCGCGGCTTATGTGAGACGGCGGCGCGCGGTGATGTTCAGGCGCACGTAGTCGAGCTCCATGGGCTCACCGCAGCGGTCGGCAACCGCACGCAGGTAACTATCCCGGAGCTCCTCAGGCAGCTGCTCGACGTGGTGGCCGAGGCAGACCGTGCCGATGAACGCCACGGGCTCCGCCGGTCGCACGGGCCAAGGCTCGAGATCGCAATCGACATCCTCGAACCCCGTTCGGATGAGACGCCGCGCGGTCTCGGCGGGCGCGGCGAAGTTCCACGGCCCCTGCCAGCCATCGAGGTATGCCGCGAAGGGCTCCTCGGCGGCCACCTGGCCGGCGACGTCGCGGAAGCGCTTCACGTTGCCCTCGCCACCGCACTGCGCCACCAAGCGTCCCCCGGGCCGCAGTGCCGAGTGCAAGCGCGCGAACAGGGCATCGTGGTCGGAAACCCAGTGAAACACGGCGTTGGAGAAGACCGCGTCCACCTCCCTTTCGAGCGTGAGCTCGGTGAGGGGTACCTGCCTCACGTCGGCGCGGTCGCCGAGCGCGGCACGCGCCTGGGCGACCATCGAGGGCGAGGCATCCACCGCGATAACCTGCCCGCGCGGCAGGCGCTCGAGTAGCAGGGCGGTCACGCGGCCGCTACCGCAGCCGGCGTCGAGCACCGTCTCGTGACCCTCGAGTCCCAAGCGGTCGAGCACCGTGACCGCCCACTCCACCTGCGGGTCGGAGACGCGGTCGTAGGTGGCCGCGTCCCAGTCGCGGACCCGGTCGCTCACAGCGTCGTGACCGGCCCCTCGCGCTCGCGGTCGCGCTCGTACGCGGCGATCACGTCCGCGGATTGCAGCGTCACGCCGATGTCGTCGAGGCCGTTGAGCAGGCGCCGCCGGGTCTCGGGGTCGATCTCGAAGGCCACCTCGCGGCCGTCGAAGCGCACGACCAGATCCTCGAGGTCGATCTCCGCCTCCTCGGCGCCCATGAGAGCCTGGACCTCCTCCTCCGGCAGCGGCACCGGAAGTAGGCCGATCTTCGTGCAGTTGGAGTAGAAGATGTCGGCAAAGGACGGCGCCACCAGAGCCTTGAAGCCGAAGTCCTCGAGCGCCCACGGGGCGTGCTCGCGCGAGGACCCGCAACCGAAGTTGCGGCCCGCCACGAGGATCGGGTTGGGGTCGAGATCCCAGCCCGGCTCCTTGGCCCAGTCATAGAACAGGTACTCGCCGAAGCCGGTGCGCTCCACGCGCTTGAGGAACTGCTTGGGGATGATCTGGTCGGTGTCCACGTCGCTGCGGCGCAGCACCGAGATCGGGCCGTTGATCTTCGTTACCGCATTCATGCGCCCTCCCACTCCCTTATGTCGACGAACCGGCCCTCGACGGCGGCCGCCGCGGCCATCTTCGGGCTCACCAGGTGGGTGCGCCCGCCGCGGCCCTGGCGGCCCTCGAAGTTGCGGTTGGAGGTGGACGCGCAGCGCTCCCCGGGGGCCAGCGTGTCGGGGTTCATACCCAGGCACATCGAGCAGCCGGCGGAGCGCCAGTCAAAGCCGGCGGAGCGAAACACCTCGTCGAGGCCCTCGCGCTCGGCCTGGGCCGCCACCTGCTGGGAGCCGGGCACCACCATGGCGCTGAGCGTGGACGCCACCCTGCGGCCCTTCACCACCTCCGCGGCCTCGCGCAGGTCGCCGATCCGGGAGTTCGTGCACGAGCCGATGAACACCCGGTCCAGGCTGATGTCCTGGATGGGCGTGCCGGCCTCCAGCGCCATGTACTCCAGCGCGCGCTCGTCGCCCTCGCTGGCCGGCTCGGGTACGGCGGCGGTCACGTCGGTCACCATGCTGGGCGTGGTCCCCCATGTGACCTGCGGTGAGATCTCCGAGGCGTCGAGGGCCACCTCGGAGTCGAAGTGGGCGCCGTCCTCGGTGTGCAGCTCGCGCCAGGCCTCCAGCGGCAGGGGATCGGGCGCCGCCTCGAGCCCTTCGACCCACTCGAAGGTGGTGTCGTCCGGGGCGATCATCCCCGCGCGGCCGCCGCCCTCGATGGTCATGTTGCACACCGTCATGCGCCCCTCCATGGAGAGCGCCTCGATCGGCGGGCCGGCGTACTCGATCACGTGTCCGACCCCCCCTTCGACGCCGATGCGGCCGATCGTGCCCAGGATCAGGTCCTTGGCGCTCACTCCATATCCCAGCTCGCCGCTGTAGAGGATGCGCATCGACTTCGGCTTGCGCTGCTGAAGGGTCTGGGTGGCGAGCACGTGCTCCACCTCGCTGGTCCCGATCCCAAAGGCCAGCGCCCCGAAGGCTCCGTGGGTCGAGGTGTGCGAGTCGCCGCAGACGATCGTCATCCCCGGCTGGGTGACGCCCAGCTCTGGGCCGATCACGTGCACGATGCCCTGCCGGGCGTGGCCGATCGAGTACACCGGCACGCCGAACTGCTCACAGTTGCGCTCGAGGGTCTCGACCTGGACGCGGCTGAGGTGGTCGGCGATCTGAGCGGCCACGCGCGAGCCGTCCGTGGGCACGTTGTGGTCCGCGGTGGCCAGCGTGCGGTCGGGACGGCGCACGGTGCGCCCCGCCAGGCGCAGCGCCTCGAAGGCCTGAGGGCTCGTGACCTCGTGGACCAGGTGCAGGTCGATGTAGAGCAGGCCCTCGGAAACCTCGTGTGCCTGCCAGATCTTGTCGAAGAGCGATTGCATGCGACTCAGGACCTCCTCAGGCCGGCCGCGACCACCGCGAAGAAGCGGGCCTCGGCCGAGCCGGTGTTTTCGAAGTGGTGGGGCAGGTCGGCGTCGAAGGTCACGCTGTCGCCCTCGGTCAGTTCGTGCGCGACGCCGTCGCAGACCAGGCTCAAGCTGCCGCCGGTAACGACGGCCGTCTCGCGGCTGCCGGGCTCGTGCATGGGCGGATCGCCGGGGCCCCCGGTGGCCGCGCCTGCGGCGAGCACGTGCAACGACACCTCGGCGCGTTGGCCGGGCAAAGGAGGGGTGAGCACCTCGTAGGAGTGCCCCCGGCGGCCGGGCCCGCCCCGCAGGCGCTCGCTCCGGCGGACGACGATCACCCCGTCGCCCTCGTCCAGGCGCAGCAGCTGCGACAGGGTGAGCTCGAGGCCGGCGGCGATCCGCGCGGCCACCGCCAGCGTTGGGCTGGTCTCGCCGCGCTCGACCTGGGAGAGCATCGGCGCCGAGACGCCCGAGCGCTCGGCGAGGTCGCGCAAGGAGAGGTCCAAGCCCTCGCGCAGGGCCTTCACGCGCGGACCGACCGAGAGGCCGGGAGGAGCTGCGACTGCCGCCATGGCTCGTACGTTATCACGTACATTTGTACGGAGCCCTACAGCCATGTTTCGCCGTCCGCCAGGTCGTCTTCTTCAGGGAGCTCGGTGAGCTTGGACGCGAGCGCCTCCACGATCCGGCCGGTGTCGTCTTTGGTACGGCGATAGTCGCCGGGCATGAAGACCATCCCCCAGTGGCCGGGGCCGCCGGGCGTAACGGCCTCGTGGTGGAGCGGCCTGAAGTCCACCAGGTTGTTCGTCACGACGGCACGCCTTTCAGCTCGGGCCAGATCCAGCACCTCCCGATCCGAGAGCGCCTCGTACCCGGACGTGCCCTTGATGGCTGTCACGTCGTGGCCGGCCTCGCGCAGGTGGTGTGCGATCACGGGCGACAGCATCTCGTCGAGCAGAAGCCTCAACGAGCCAGGGCGTCCTGGCCGGCCACCCACGCTGCGTGCGCTTCCCTGCTCTCGCTCTCGTTGCGCTCAATCCATTCGTCGATCTCCTGCGCGTAGCCGCCGTAGTAGGCCACCGCGGCCTGCACCAGTCCCAGCGGCAGCTCCAGGTGATCCGCGGCGTCTGCAGCGTCGCCATCGTTGTCCCGGACCGTGGCGACGACCTCCCAGACGTCGGCGCCGGTGCCGACCAGCCTCGCCCGCCGACCGGCTGGGCCGTCGATGAATCGGACCAGGGGATGGTCGTCCATACGCAACCCCTCCTCGACGTAGCGCTGCGCGAGCGTACGCGGGGGGATGTGCGCACGGGCGGCGCGGGTACCCAGACGCTCGAGGGTGACTTCGCTCATCCGGAGGCTCACCGGCTTGGTCATGTAGCGCACTGTAGCACGCCGCAATACACCACAGTCTGCAGGTGCGTCCGAGTGGCACCCGATACGTCGCCGCCAGCAGCACCGCGAGCTGCAGGCCGCCGCGGCGGGTCAGCGGGCCTGGCCGGTCGGCCGCACCAGCACTTCGTTGATGCCCACGTGCGAGGGCCGCGTGAGCGCGTAGAGGATCGCGTCGGCGATGTCGCCGGCCTGGAGGACGTCGCCGATGCGCTCGCGCATCTTCTTCACGCCCTGGAGGACCACCGGGTTCGTGTTCTGCTCCTGCAGCTCGGTCTCGACGAAGCCGGGCTCGATGCAGGTCACGCGGATGGCCGAGTGCAGCGCCTCCTGACGCAGCGCCTCGGAGAAGCCGGTCACCCCGAACTTGGTGAAGTTGTAGACCGCCGCCCCAGGCGCAGCGCTGCGCCCCGCTGTGGAGGAGACGTTGACGATATGCCCGCCCCCGCCTTCGCGCATGAGTGGTAGCGCCGCGTGGGTGCAGTACAGCAGGCCCATCACGTTTACCTCCACCATGCGCCGCCATTCCTCGGTGTCGGTTCCCTCCACCGGCCCGAGCAGCATCAATCCGGCGTTGTTGACCAGACCGTGCAGGCCGCCGAGCTGGGAGTGCGCGCTTTCGATGAAGGCGCGAGCCCGCGGCTCGTCGGTGATGTCGACCTCGATCGCTACCGCACGCCCCCCGTCGGCCTCGATGCGCCGCGCCAGATCGTCGACGCGGTCCTTGCGACGGGCGCCGAGGGCGACCGCCGCCCCCGCTCCGGCCAGGGCGAGCGCCGTGGCCTCGCCTATGCCCGACGAGGCACCCGTGATGGCGACGGCGCGACCTTCGAGGGAGAAGCTCATCCAGGCGATCCTACTCGTCGGCTCGTGGTCCGATCCTCAGCGCCAGCGCCAGCTCGAAGCGCGCGTCGGCGTCGTCGAGGCGCTCGCCGAACAGCTCTCGCAGGCGCGCCATCCGGTAGCGCACCGTTTGGGGATGCACGTGCAACTCGGCCGCCACCCGCTCGGTACGGCCCCGCTCCGCGAGCCAGGCCTCGAGGGTGGCCCGCAGCCGGGCGTGCGAGGCCGCCGTCTCCTCCTGCAGGGGCTCCAGCGCGGCGTCGGCCAGATCGCGCGCGAGGCCGCGGTCAGCGCCGAGCAGCAGCGCCAGCGAGTGCTCGGCGGCCATCACCAAACCGGTGGGCCCGGCCTCGATCGCGCCCTCCTCGGTGAGCGCGAGCGCGGCGCGCGCGCGCTGCGCACTCACTCCGGCGCGGCGCCAGGGCAGTGCAGGCCCCAGCGCTCCCCGGCGCTCACGGAACGCCGCATCGAGCTGGGCGTGGCGTCCTGGGGCGCCGGGATCGGGCACCAGCGCACACAGCACCGTCCCGAACGGCGTCGCGATCACGTCGCTGCCCAGGCGCAAGGCCAGGCGGTCGGCGTCCTCGCCCCCGGTACACAGCGCGGCAACCGAGCGCGGCAGCGTCCAGCCGGCCGCCAGCGCGGCGGCCTCCACCGCCGCGGCGTCAGCCGGAGGGTCCTGGACCAGCAGTCCCGCCAACCGGCGCCGACCGCGTTGGTACTCCCCCGCGGCAGCCGCCTGCTCGCGCGTGTAGCCCTCGATCGACTCCCCCGACAGCTCGTGGATGTACGCGAAGATCGACTCAGCCAGCAGGTAGAGGGTCGCTGGTTCGAGCCCGGCCGCCTCCCCCGCACGCGCCAGACGGCGCCAGGCCACAGCCGCGCCGAGCCGGTAGGCCGCCAGCAGCGCGTCGAGGCTGCGCCCTGCGCGCATCTCGCCGCGGCCCAGGTCGACGTACATCTGGCGTCCCGCCGTGCGGTCGGTGCCCGGGCGCTCGACCATCGCCACGAACTGGCGCAGGGCCTCCTCCACCCCCACCCTGAGCGCCGCCCCGAACGGCCCCTCGAGAGGGCGGGCGTAGTCGGGCACCTCCTGGCTGATCGCGGCGACGGTCTCATCCGCGAGGGCGGGCAGCTCTGGCGCGAGCACGGCGGCCACGTCGGCCGGCAGGGCGTTCCACGGCCGTCGCGGAATCGAATCAGCCATTTGTAGGCAGCCTACAACTATTGGCCTACCTATCGTGGCGATCCGGCCGAGTATGCGCAGTAACTGCGTACTAGGCTGGTCGTTATGTCCCGTCTTGAGCGAAATGCCAACATCGGCGCCGTGATCGTGCCCTTCGGGGCCTTCCTCGCCGCGCTGCCCCTGCTGTGGAACAACGTCGTGGGATGGACGGACCTCGCCATCATGGTCGGCGTCTACCTGGCCACCGCGTTCGGAATCACCATCGGCTACCACCGGCTGCTCACCCACCGGGCCTTCGAGACCTACCGCCCGGTCAAGTACCTCTTCGCCATCCTCGGCTCGATGGCCGTACAGGGCCCGGTGATCGGCTGGGTTGCAGATCACCGCAAGCACCACGCGCATACCGACGAGGAGGGCGATCCCCACAGCCCCCACGTGGGCCACGGCTCAGGGCTCAAGGGCCTCTACCACGCGCACATGGGCTGGCTCTTCGACAACCACGGGATGGCCGAGGCCGGACGCTACGCCCGCGACCTGCGCGAGGACCGCGGCATGCGCTTCATCAACCGCCACTTCCTCGTGTGGATCGCCCTCGGGCTTGCCATTCCCTTCGCCCTGGGCTTCGGCATCACCGGCGAACTGGCCGGCGGGCTGACCGCGCTCTTCTGGGGCGGGCTGGTGAGGGTCTTCTTCGTGCACCACATCACCTGGAGCATCAACTCGATCTGCCACTTCTTCGGCCAGCGCAGGTTCGAGACCGACGATCGGTCCACCAACGTCTTCTGGCTCGCCCTGCCGTCGCTCGGCGAGGCATGGCACCACAACCACCACGCCTTCCCGCGCGCCGCGGTACAGGGCCTGCGCTGGTGGGAGGTCGACGTGTCGGGCCTGGTGATCCGCGCGCTGGGGCGCTTGGGCCTCGCCTGGAACGTCGTACTGATCTCCCCGGAGCGCCAGCAGCAGCGCCTCGCCACTCCGTAGCTCGCGGGCCGCCATGCGGCTCGTCCCCGGGAGTCTCCCGGGGACTGTTCGTGAGCAGCTGTCGTCGCGGTAGGCGACAATCGCCCCGGTGACTTGGAAGCCGATCGAGGAAGCGCTGGCGGCCTGGCCCGCTCGACTCGTTAGCGAGGATCGCCTACAGGGCGCGCACCAAGAGCCCGCGCAGCTCCGCCTTCGAGACTCCCCCCGGCGTGCCGGCCATCCCAGGGTGGCCCGCAGCCGCTGCGGCAACCGCAGACAGCTGGGCTTCGACGACGTCCAGCGCGGTCAGGGTCCGGGGGCCCGCGAGCGCGGCCAGCTCGGCCACCTTCGCGGACGCCGCCGCGGAATCGTCACCCGCGCCGCCGAGCGCGCCGGCCAGCGCGGACATGGCTCGGGGCGCGCGGTCGGCCATGAAGGCGACGGTGTGCGGCAGCATCACCGCGTTGGTCTGCGCGTGCGGTGTACGGGCCTCGCGCACGATCGTCTGACACAGCGCATGGTGCACCGCCAAGCCGGCCGTCCCGACCGCCCAGCCGGCGAGGACGGCGCCGAGTGCGATGTCCTCGGCGACCGGGGGATTCGCCGGGAGGCCGCGGGCGAACAGAGAGGCGGCGCGCAGGGCGGCGCCCTCGGTCACCGGGTTGGCGCCGGGCGCGTACAGCGCCTCGACCGCGTGCGCGAGGGCGTTCATCGCCGTGGCAGCCAGCCCAGGCATCGGCGCCGAGGCCATCAGCTCCGGAGCGCAGACCGCCAGGACCGGGCGCGCGGAGGTGAAGTCCTCGACACCCGCCGGCATCCGGTGAAAGGGCGTGAACGAAGACCCCGCCAGGGTCGTTGGGATGGCGGCGCAGCGCAAACCGTCCGCTGCGGCGATTGCCTTGGCCGCGTCGATCACTCGGCCGCCGCCCAGCGCGACGATGGGTCGTCCGGCCACGCCGTCACGAACTGCCGCGGCGGCGTCCGGGACACTCCCGTGTGGCACGTTGAGCGTCGCCGCCGCTCCTGCCTCGAGCGCCGCGGGGGCCGAGCCCAAGGCGCGCTCGGTGCTCAGGAGCGCGTAGCCACCGAGACCCTGTGCCTCGATAAGCCCAGGAGCCTCCGCCACCGCGCCGCGCGCGAACCGGATCAGGCGCTCGCCGTCGCGGAACGTGAAGTCGGCCTCGGGCACGCTAGGGCGCCGGTGTCTTCGACGCCTCCTGCGCGTGATGCTCGGCCTCCGCCACCGGCGAGTCGGCCAGGGCATTGGTGAGCGCGCGCAGGTAGGCCCGCCCGGACGCCTCCATCGTGTCGGGCGACACACCCTGACCCTGCGCGGTGGCGCCGTCGAGCTCCACGAGGACCGTGACCTCGGCCAGGGCATCGCGCCCCGCCGTCACCGCGGAAACGTGGTACTCCTTCAAACGACCCTCGTGGCCGGTGGCAGCGTTCAGGGCACTGAAGAATGCCTCGACCGGGCCGTCGCCGGTGAAGCTTCCCTCCCCCATGTGGCCGTTGGGCAGTCGCACCGCCACCCGCGCGAAGGGTGAGCGCTCCGAGCCGGCCTCGATAGTGAAGGATGCCAGCTCGAACGCGCTCGCCGACTGGCGCATCTCGTCGGACACGATGGCCTCGAGATCGAGCGCCGTGACCGTCTTCTTCCTGTCCGCCACGTCCTTGAAGCGCTTGAACGCGGTGTTGAGGGCGGCGCCGTCGACCTCGAAGCCGAGCTCCTGCAGCGCCTTGCGCAGCGCGTGGCGGCCGGAGTGCTTGCCCAGCACGATCGAGTTCTGCTGCAGGCCGATCGTGGTTGCGTCCATGATCTCGTAGGTGGTGCGCTCCTTGAGCACCCCGTCCTGGTGGATGCCCGATTCGTGCGCGAAGGCGTTGCGACCCACCACGGCCTTGTTGGGCTGCACCTGATATCCGGTCAGGCGCGAGACCAGGCGGCTGGTGCGCGCGATCTCCTCCGTGTTCACATCGCACCACAGCCCGTGGGCGGCCTCGCGGACGCGCAGCAGCATCACGATCTCCTCCAGGGAGGCGTTGCCGGCGCGCTCCCCGAGGCCATTGATCGCGCACTCGACCTGCCGGCAGCCGGCCTGGATACCGGCGAAGGAGTTGGCCACCGCCATCCCGAGGTCGTCGTGGCAGTGCACCGAGGTGGTCACGTCGGCCAGGGCGGGCAGCAGGCGCGTGAGCTCCCTGAACATCGCGGCGTGCTCCTCGGGCATCGAGTAGCCCACCGTGTCCGGCACGTTGATCGTGGAGGCACCCTCTTCCAGCGCGATGGCGATCACCTCGGCGGTGAACTCGAGCTCCGAGCGCGTGGCGTCCATGGGTGAGAACTCGACGTCGTCGCAGTACCGCCGCGCGTGGGCCACGGCCGCTCGCGCTTGACCCTTGACGTCCTCGCGGGTGGTGCGCAGCTGGTGCTCGATGTGGATGTCGCTGGTGGAGATGAAGGTGTGGATGCGCGGGCGCTCGGCGTCCTTGACGGCGTTCCAGGCGGCGTCGATGTCCTGAACGGCCGTGCGCGCGAGGCCGCAGATCACCGGGCCCTGGACCTCGCGGGCGATCGCCTGCACCGACTCGAAGTCGCCCGGCGAGGCGATCGGGAAGCCGGCCTCGATCACGTCCACGCCGAGGCGCGCAAGCTGATGGGCGATCTCGACCTTCTCCTGGCGGTTGAGGGAGATGCCCGGCGACTGCTCCCCGTCGCGCAGGGTCGTGTCGAAGATCCGTACTCGATTCGCCTCGTCCTTCATGCCGTGCCTACCTTTCTCTGCTCTTCCTGCTTTCTCCTGTGAAGTGTGCGGCTAGGCGGCCGCCACGCGTGTCTAGCTCCCCGAAGGGAGGATGAGGAGAAGTCGTAGGTCGAGCTGGCGCGGCATTGCGTCTCAGGGTAACGCAAGGCGTTGAAGACTTGGGAGGCGCGTCAGGGAAAACGCCGGTCAAGGATGGAGCGGGTGTACTCCCGCAACTCCTCGTCGGGGTCGTCGAGCATCCGCTCGATCACCGCTCGGTCGGTGAACCGTTCGAGCTGGTCGAGCTGACTGACCGCGGTAAAGCGGACGCGCGCCTCCGGATCGTGCAGAGCATCGAGCAACTGCGGGGTAGCCGAGTCGGGCGGCGCCAGGTTGGCGATGGCGTCAGGGCCGCGGCGCGGACGTGGAGGTGCGGATCTGCGCGCAGGGCCTCGATGCGGGCCAGGGCGGGCTTGTAGTCGAGCTCGTCGAGCTCGTCGACGGCGTTGCTGCGGACAATGTGGTGAGGATCGTTCAGGGCGTCGAGCAGCAGCGGCGGCGCCCGGTCAGGCACGACCCGGCACGCGAAGCGCAGCACCGCCCCGCGTACCAGCGGCCGGGGGTCCGTACCCAGGCCAGAATCCGCTCCGTCAATCCGCAACCGTCCAGCCAGCCCAGCCGGTTGATCGCTTCAGCGGCGACGTGCTGATCCGGGTGCTCTAGGCCATCGATCAGCAGGTCCGCGTGAACACGGTCGCGCTCATGAAACCACGTCATCGCCTGCAGGATGGCGGCCAAGCGGTCAGGATCGGCACCGGCGACCTCCCCCCGCAAGAAACTGGCGCCCTCGTCGGGGTAGCGCTCGCGGATCGCGATCGCCACCTCCTCATACCAGAGCAGATCCTGCCTGAGGTCTGCGTCCTCCGGTGGAGGCGCGTCCTCGAGGTCTGGCTCCTCCGGCGGGGCAGCACGAAACAGGCCCTGCAACTCGGCCAGCGAGAGCGAGTCGAGTTCGGGATACGTGCCGTTCACAGTTTGCAGAGTTCCTTCGATCGTCTTGAGCGTGTAGCCCTTCGGCTCGCCGGGAACTCCCTCTGAAGGGGCCCGGGGAGATCATCGGATGTGATGGTCCTGGCCTTGCGCTTGGCGTCGAGCTCCTTTTTCGCTTGAGGTTGAGCTCCTTGTTCTTATCTTTGAGGATCCTCTCTCATCCGGGTGCTCGAGACACTCGATCGCCAGGCTCGCATGCACGCGGTCGGGGTCGATCTTCCGGTGGGGCAGCACGAAACCGGGCCTGCAGCGCCGGCAGCGAGAGCGCGTCGAGCTCGGGAAAGACGCGACCTTTTCGCGAGCGGACTCGATCGAGCACGTGAGCGTCATGGAAAATGGTGGTCGAGGATGTAGCGCGCGTGCCCCCGTACGTCCTCATCGGGGTCGTCGAGCACCGCTCGAACGTGCCTCGGTCGGTGAACTGCTCGAGCTCGTCGAGCTGATCCACCGCAGTGAAGCGGACAGTCGAGTCCGGATCCTGTAGAGCATCAAGCAGCAAAGGGAGAGCCGAGTCGGGGAACAACACGCGCAGATAGATCAACGCGCGTGCTCGGACAATCACCGGGCCGGGACCGAGCAGTCCAAGCACGCGACCGTGGACCGTGCGATCCCCCAGCGCGCGCAGGCTGTCGATCACGGTAACCACGACCTCCAGATTCGCATGCGCCAACAGCCGCTCCAGCCGGATGACGAGCCCGCGCCTATCGACGGCTGGATCAGTCAAGGTTTTCGGCGCACTCCGGAGACTTCGCGAAACGAACTTTCCGATCCGAGCCGCGGACAGCTCCGCCCGGGTCACGTTTGAGGGGCGCGGGGCCGGGCAGCACCTCGTCACCCGAGACGAAAGAGCACCAATGATCCTCCGAGTAGATAGGTGGCTGACCGAGCTGCCGCCCCCCTCCGACCCCGACCCCGACGGCGCTGCTGTCGTCCAGGAGCTGATGGGTGGCCGGTTCGGCGAAATGTCGACCTTCATGAACTACACCATGCAGTCGTTCAATTTCCGCGACCGGGCCGGCGCTCGCCCCTTCTACGAGCTGGTGGCCAACATCGCAGCGGAGGAGTTCGGCCACATCGAGCTCGTGTCCGCTGCCATCAACACGATGCTCACGGGTGCGTCGCCCGCCGAGTCGGAACCTGACCCGACCAAGACGCCGCTCTCGGCCGCGACCGGTCCGGGCAACCCCCACCATTTCGTGAACGGCGGCCAGGGCACGTTGCTCCAAGACTCACGTGGCCTTCCGTGGACCGGGGACAACGTGTTCAGCTCGGGAGACCTGGTTGGTGACCTGACCCACAACTACTTCCTCGAGATGGGCGCTCGCAGCGGCAAGCTGCGGGTCTACGAGGCGGTGGATCACCCTGCGGCAAAGGCCCTCACCGGGTACCTCCTTGTTCGCGGCGGAGTGCATCAGGTGGCTTACGCGCGAGCGCTGGAGAACCTCACGGGCGCACGGCTAGAGAAGCTGTTTCCCTCGCCCCAGATCGCCACCGAGAAGATCCCGGAGTGCCGGCCCCACATCGAGAACGGCGACCACGCCCGCCTCTACCGGTTCTCGCCAGACGACTACAACCAGCTTGCAGCCGTCTTCAACGGTGACCACCCCGAGACGGGCGACCCGCTCGAGGTGGTCGACGAGGACACCTCGAAGCGACCCGAGCCCGTGGATCTGCCGGCCCAGCCGGCGGTGTTCGCGCCCGGATACGCGCCGGAGGACATAGCCGAGATCGCAGACAAGCTCAGAAAGGACGCCGGCATCTCGGGCTGACCGATATGGCCGGGGCTGCCCAGGCCTGTTGCGCCGCCCCGGAGGCCGGCTCCCCACGGCGGCCGCTCGGCCTCCCGGTGTCAGCAGTCGCCGTGGCCGGCGCCGGGCTGGAGGCGCTCCCACAAGGCCACGAGGGTGCGCAGCTCCTCGCGGCTGAAGCGGCCGAGGAAGCGCTCGTGCACGCCCGCGACCTGGGTTCGGCGGGCCGTGGCGAACAGCTCCCGGCCCTCGTCGGTGATCAGGGCGTTGAGCCGCGCAGATCCGAGGGGCAACTCTCACGCCGGACGAGGCCGTCGCGCTCGAGGCGGTCGACCCGACGGGTCAGGCCACTGCGGCTCAGCAGCACGGATCCCGCGAGGTCCGACATCCGAAGCCGGCCCTGAGCCGAGTCGGCGAGATAGAGCAGCACCTCGTAGGAGCTGAGCGAGAGGCCGTACGCGGCTTCTCCCGTTGGAATAATGAGCCTGAGCGGCGAGAACTGGAGCACAGAGAACGGCGCTTTGAAGCGACTGGTCGCCGACAAGGAGCTCGAGACCCACAAGGAGATCTCGCGGGGACGGATGAAAAGTCGTCGCGGACTACAAGGCGAGTTAGGCGTCCCGAAGCGCCGTAGAGCAATGCGCGATAATGGGGATTGGGTAAACCGCGGGGGCGGCATCCACGCAACACGAGGTGCGCAAGCGCAGCATCGGCGCATTTTCGCTTGGCGCCGTTAGGAAATACGCGCGCCGGCGCCGCCGCGCGTTATCGGATTCGCTCAGTAACAGGGTCCATGTTACGTGTCGCCCTTCGACGGCGAGACCCCCTGATAGCAGGGGTTCCGAGGGGCGAGCGACGGGACTCGTTTTACGCCCCGGTGCGAGTCCGGTCGTCGCCTTACCTGCAAACCGGAACATCCTGCGCCATCCCACCGGCGCGCCTGTAGCCCCCCCGGTTGTACCCGAGAGTGGGGCGTCGGCCGCGTTCTTGAGGGGTCGGGACAGGTACGCGCCGCGGACCGAAAGAGGCCTACGCTGAGGCATACGGCTGACTGCGCGAGCCCATACCTTGAGGGCAAGACTCGGGAGGAACTACTGCGACCTCTCCCACTCGCCGTTGGTAGGGTCGCGGAAGGCGAGGAATGGGGTGCGAATTGGGGCGCATGGAAGGGGCGGACCCGCAGAGCGGTGCCGCGAGAAATCCGAGCGGCGACGGGGACACCGTGAGCGAACGGGCGTCGCCCACACTGACGCTCCACCGCTCGGTCGCGGCCATCGTGGGGCTCTTCCTGGTGATGGTGCCTGCCGTGGCCTCCTTCTACGGCGAGGGGCTGCTCGACTACTCGGTCCAGGCGGTCGTCGTAGCCGGAGGCATCGGCCTCCCGCTGACGCTCATCGGGTTCTCTTCCTTTAAAGATGGGCGCGGCCCTCCAGACGATCTCTACCTGATGGTTCACCGGATACTCACCGCAGCTCTCCTGATCGCTGCCATCGGCTTCGCGCTTCGGGACGAACCCACCGCCGGGATCACGTTCGCCGCAGCGACGATCGTCATGGGGCTACTCCTGCTCACACCCGCCGGAGCTGGGCATGACGAAGACCGCCAGGGAGGCGGCGCGACCACCGTCGCGACCGACCATCACCGAATCGACGGCTGACGCTACCGCGTGACCTGAACCCCAGTCGCCCAGCAGGTCACCTTCTCAAGGATCGCTCGACCGCCATGACGCTGATCACGTCCGGTTCCCGCGTCAACCGATCGGCAGCGCTGCGCGTGTGAGCTACGAGTTTGGGTCAGCGGCACCGCCGGTGAGGACATCGTGCGCCTTCTGGAGCGGGCCCTTGCTGGAGTCGGGCAGTCGTTCGGTGACGCTCTGGACGTCGTCTTGTAGCCCGTCGAGGGTCTTGTGCATCGCAAGGAGTTCGTCGACGAGTTTGCCCGCGGTCACATTGAGGTGCGACTCGTCGCCCTCGAGCGCGACGATCAGCTCTCGAAGTTGCTGGAGCTGCTCCCTGAGCTCCTTCTTCATGCTATCGAGCGCGGGCAGTAGCTCGGACAGCGGCTCGGTCTGCTTGATGAGGCGCTCAACCGCTGGCATCAGCTCTGGCAGCGACTCTGTCTGCTTGCGCACGCGCTTTAGCTCTAAGCGCATCGGACTCAGCTCTTGCACGGCGTCGACCAGCGAGTCGAGTGCGTCGATCACGCGCTCCGGCAGGCGCAGCGGCGCGAGCAACCCAGCCAGCATGCCTCCCCCACCGTCGCGCGCTGTCTCGCTTGCGGCCACGATCTCGTCTGTCAGGGAAGCGAGCTTCGTTGTCGTTCGCGACAGGACATCAGGCGGTCTGACCCTACACGCGACTTTGACTCGGCTTTCCCATCTTGGCGCCTTTGCGTTCGAGCGGCGTCGTGTGGAGCAGGCTGACCGGGGGCGACCACGCAG
>JAABUR0100003327.1_pt1 | contig 22689 bp, 24 predicted proteins | sample 5560091 | NCBI WGS metagenome assembly JAABUR01 (sample SAMN10711879, study PRJNA513375) | rock metagenome | isolation source: Antarctica rocks | place: Antarctica: Victoria Land, University Valley sud
GCCGTATCGAGCCGACAGCATGCCACTCCCAACGTGGCAGCGAGTCCGCACGCCCGCACAACCATCACGCGAGAAGCGCCCATCTCAGCAAGGCATCGATCCGGGCTGATGAATAATGGCGGCTAGCGCTTATGCACCGACCACAGCATCAGCCAGCGCACCGGGAACACCCACACGATCCCCGCCGCGCACCAATACAGCGCCTCAAGCGTCCAATGCAGCCGCGGCACCAGGTCCGGCAGGGTGATCGCCACCACGATGTAAGTCGCGACAAACAGCAGCCCGGCGATGGTGGCGATGGTTGGCCTCGACATGGACGCTGCCTAGCCCGGCGCACCGGTTGCCGCAATGCCTTCGAGGCGATACAGCCCGGTGCAACTCACTAGGGCATCAGCATGGACCTCAAGGACCACATCCGCGGCGTTCCCGACTTCCCGAAACCCGGCATCCTGTTCTACGACATTTCCACGCTTTTACGGGATCCCGACGCGTGGCAGGTCGCCATGGGGCGCTTGGCCAACATGGTCCGGGCGTATCACCCGCAGATGCTGGCCGGCGTCGAATCGCGCGGTTTCCTGCTCGCCGCCCCGCTGGCGCTGAAGCTCGGCTGCGGCTTCGTCATGCTGCGGAAACCCGGCAAGCTACCTGGCCACGTTATCGGCCTGGACTATGCCCTCGAATACGGCGCCGACCGGATCGAAATCCAGGCCGACGCCATCGTCCCCGGCACCCGCGTGATCGTCGTCGACGACCTGCTGGCCACTGGCGGCACCATGGCGGCCGGCGTCGCCCTGCTGCGCAAAGTCGGCGCCGACGTCGCCGCAGCCGTGGCGTTGATCGAGCTCAGTTTCCTTGGCGGACGCGCCCGACTCGATGTCCCGTTCGAAGCATTAGTCTGTTACGATACTTGACGCTGACTTATGCCTGATTTGACATCCGTGCCCGACGGGATACCAGTGCATGTTGGGCCAGACGCGGTCCTAATACTGGAGGGGAGCCGATGACTGGTCTGCCGCCGAGTCGCCGCCGCGCGCTGTCGATGGCTGCAGGCCTGTTTACCGGCTCCATCGTGTCCCGAACTGCTGCCGCAGCGCCCATTCCAGCAGTGCCCGGCGTCACGATACCCGGTATGTCAGCGGCGCAGACCAGCTTTCCCGAGGGTCCCGCCCTCGTCGTCGCCGGCCCGCCGCAGGGCCGGCTCGACCATTGGGCCGACCTGCTGATCCCCGCCCTCGCCCGGGTCTTCCCTAGCGCGTTCGCTGGATTGGCCACGCAGCCGGTTGCGCGCAGCGCCGTGGGCGGCGCCGACGGCGTGACCGGCGCCAACCAGTTCGAGGCACATGTGCCCGCAGACGGCGGCACCGCGCTGCTGTTGCCGGGCTCCGCGGCCATTGCTTGGCTGGTGGGCGACCCGCGCGCCCAATTCGATGCGGCGCGCTGGGTTCCGGCCTGGGCCGGCCTTGCCTCGGCGGTGCTGGTAAGCCGCGTACCGCTCACTCCGGGCCGCACCTTGCGCGTCGGCGGCGTACATCCGGCCGGCCTCACACTGCCCGCGCTGCTGACGCTCGATATGCTCGGGATCGAGGTGACCCCGAGCGCCGACAATGTCGCCGACGCCGTGTTCCACTGCGGCCAAGGCGCCCGTATGGCCGCAGCCGCCCAGCACGACAGGACGCCAGTTATGACCCTCGGCACCGTCGATGCGACCGGCGCGTGGCTGCGCGATCCCGCTTTCGCAACCGTGCCCACCGCCATCGAGATCGCCGCCCGCCAGTCCCCGCCACCCGCGATGCTGGCCGCACTGCGCGCCACCGCCGCGGCGGCGATCCTCGACGTGGCGCTGGTGCTGCCACAGCTTTCCCCGGCTAATCGGGTCGCGATGTGGCGCCGGGCCTGCGCCGAGGCATCTGCGACACCGGGTCTGCTATCCGAGGCCGCAGCCCTCGGTGTCCGCGCGGCGCCGGCTGCGGCGAGCGCCACCCTCACCCGCGCGATCGCAGCCGACGTGCCAACCCTGCTTGCCCTGCGCACTTGGCTCGACGCTCGCTGGGGCTGGCGGCCAGCATAGGATGCTGCTCTAGGCGGCCTGCATCGCCACCCGCACGCACCGGCGCATCACCGTCGGCAGCGCCTCATTCGCCAGCGCGCCGACGTCGCGCAGCAATCCGTCGGCCGTGATCCGTTCCACCGTCGCCGCATAAACATCCATCATCAGCGTGAAATGCGTGAAGCCGTGCGTCGCTTTCCCGGCCAGCCGCCACTCCCCAGGCTGCGGCGCATGGGTCAGCGCCTCAGCCACAGGCCATGGCTCGGCCTGCCACGGCGCGCCCGGCAATTCCAGCATGCCGCCTAGCAGGCCATTTGGCGGCCGGCGGCGCAGCAGCACATGGCCAGCCGTGTCCACCAGCCAGAACTGCGCCCCATACCGGAGGGGCCGTGCCGCTTTGGGCGCCTTGCGCGGCAGCGTCTCCGCAATACCAAGCGCTCGGGCCTGGCATCCGTCCATCCACGGGCAGATCGCGCAGGCCGGCGCACGCGGCGTGCAGATCGTGGCGCCCAGGTCGAACAGCGCCTGGGTGAAATCCGCCGGGCGGACCTCGGCATCCGTGTCCTGGCCCAGCCGCGCTGCGGCCCCCGCCACCATACGCCGGGCACCCGGCAACGGATCGGTAATCGCAAACACCCGGGATGCCACACGCTCCACGTTGCCATCGACGGGCACCACCGCCCAGTCGAACGCAATGCTGGCGATGGCAGCGGCAGTGTATTCGCCAATTCCCGGCAGCGCGCGTAAACCCATCAAATTGTTAGGGAATCCACCCTCGGCCACCACCCGGCGCGCGCAGGCGAGGAGGTTTCGTGCTCGGGCATAGTAGCCAAGGCCGGCCCAGGCCTGCATGACCGAGTCGTCTTCTGCCGCCGCCAGCGCTTCCACGGTTGAAAAGCGCCGCACAAATCGCTCATAATACGGTATTACTGCCGCCACGGTCGTCTGCTGGAGCATAATCTCGCTGAGCCACACCCGATACGGGTCCGCCCGCTCACCGGGCAAGGCCCGCCAAGGCATCCGGCGGCGGTGACGATCATACCAGCGCAGCAGCGCGGCAGCAGGCGGGATTGGGAGCGTCATGGCGGGGAGCGTAATGGCGGAAGGCACAGGCGGGATATGACGATGAGCGATGGACACGGCAAGCAAGCGCGCAACGCGGAGCGTGCGGCCCTGCAAGACGCGCCGCGGCACGTTTATGGCCCGCGCCCGATCGGCGCCCTGGTGCCCGCGGTGACCCGGCCTGCCTTCCGCAAGCGCGCGCCCGGCAGTGCGCAGGTCATGGCGGACTGGGCGCAGATCGTCGGCCCGGAGCTATCGGCCACCACGACACCGCGCAGGCTGACGAATGGCACGCTTACGCTGGCCTGCGCCGGACCGGTCGCGCTGGAGCTGCAGCATCTTAGCGACCAGGTGCTCGCCCGCGTGAACGGCCATCTGGGCCGCAAGGTCGTCGAGCGCCTCCGTTTCATCCAGGACCCGACCGAGCCAGCGAAAGCGCCGCGGGTTCGGCCGCGCCGTGCAGTTGCTCCGGTCGAGGTGCACGGGATTCCGCCGGGACCGCTGCGCGACGCTTTGGCTGCATTAGGGCAGCGCATCGGTGACGCCGATCAGCCGTGCGACTAACGATTCCACCATGGCACCATAGCGAGGCGAACCGCAGATCAAGCCAGCAACGGGGTTGATGATCCGCGGCGAGCCCGGTGTCCGGCGCGGCGCGGACAGAATTGGGCAACAAGCGCTGCGGGCGGCGGCATCGGGGCAAACCATTGCGTCATTGCCGATCAGGCTTGACGCGCCCACCGGGAACACGACCATACATCATAATCTTTCTAATCCCGAGGACGCCATGCCCGTCACCCGCCGCCTGCTGATCGCCGCCGCCCCTGCCGTCCTGGCCTTCGCTCCCGCTCGCGCGCAAACGGCTGACCCGCGCATGGCCGAACGCAGCCTCGGCGCTGCCGACGCGAAGGTCGTCGTGACCGAGTGGTTCTCGCTCACCTGCACCCACTGCGCTGCATTCCAGAAGGAAACCTTCGGACAGGTCCGCGCCAAGCTCATCGACACCGGCCGGATCCGCTATGTTTGGCGCGACTTCCCGCTCGACCAGATCGCGCTCACCGCCGCCATGGTCGCCCGCGCCCTGCCGCCCGAGCGCTACGAACCCTTCATCACTGCATTGCTCGCGAGCCAGGACCGTTGGGCCTTCGCCCGCGGCGTGAACTCGACCGAGGAGCTTGCCAAGTTCGCCGCCCTGGCTGGCCTGTCCCGCGCCAGCTTCAACACGACAATCGCCGATGCCGAGCTGAAACGCGCGATCCTCACCGACCAGGACGAGGGTGAAAAGAAGTTTGGCGTCAAGAGCACGCCAACCTTCGTCATGAACGGCAAGCCGACCTCCGGAGCCGTCTCCTACGACGACTTCGCGCGGGCCGTCGACGCTGCCACGAGCTAAGCGCACCGCGTGCTAAGCGCGCACCACTTGCTGAGCGCATAGCATGGCGGCGCGCTTCGTTCGGCTGCGGATCGCGGGGTTCAAGAGCTTCGCCGAGCCTGCGACCATCGAGATCCTGCCGGGCCTCACCGGCGTCGTCGGCCCCAATGGCTGCGGCAAGTCGAACGTGGCGGAGGCACTGCGCTGGGCCATGGGCGAGGGCAACGCCCGCACGCTGCGCGGCGGCGAGATGGACGACGTCATCTTTGCCGGCACTTCGACCCGGCCGAGCCGCAACCTCGCCGAGGTCGCGCTGACCCTGGAAGGCGATGGCGACGAGCCCGGGTTCGACGGCCATCCGGAGCTGCAGGTGGTCCGCCGCATCGAGCGCGGTGTCGGCAGCGGATACCGCTTGAACGGGCGCGAGGTCCGGGCCCGGGACGTGCAGACCCTGTTCGCGGACCTCGCCAGCGGCGCGCGGTCGTCCGCCATGATCAGCCAGGGCCGTGTCTCCGCCATCGTCGCCGCCCGGCCGGACGAGCGCCGCACCGTGCTGGACGAGGCTGCGGGGATCACCGGCCTGCACGGCCGCCGCGCCGAGGCGGAAAGCAAGCTCCGCGCGGCCGAACAGAACCTCGAACGTGCAGAGCAGCAGCGCGCTCAGCTCGAAGCCCAGCTCGTGGCACTGCTTCGCCAGGCCGAAGAGGCGACGCGCTACCGGACGGTTTGCGCCGCGGTGCGTGAGGCGGAGGCGGCATTGCTGTTGATCGCCGAGGCCCGCGCGCGCGCCGCCTGGACACGGGCCGAGTCTGGACTGCAGCGTGCGACCCAGGCTGTCGTGGAGGCAGAAGCTGCCGTCGGCGCTGCGGAAATGGAGGCTGGCCGCGCCGCTGCTGCCCTCCCTGCCTTGCGCGAAACCGAGACCGCAGCGCGGCTCTCGCTGGAGCGGGCCCGCATTGCGCAGCAGATGCTTAACGCCGACGCTCTACGTGCCCGCGATATGCTTGCCGCCGTCGCCGCCCAATGCGAGCAGTTGCAACGCGATCTCAGCCACGCCATGCAGGCGCAACGCGACGCCGCCAGCGCGGACGCGCGCCTCGCCGCAGAGGCCGAGCGCCTTGCGCAGGGTGCAGCCGCCGGTCCCGCTCGGCTCGAAGCTGCCCAGGCTGAAGCGACCGTCGCGAGTGCAGCCGCCGAGCAGGCCGAGGCCGCCGCGACCCAGGCCACCGAACGCGCCGCCGCGTTATCGGCAAGCATCGGCGCCTCGACAGCGCTGCTGAACCAAGCCGCATCCCGTGCCGACCGAACGGATAATGCGCTTGCGCGATTGACCGCCGAGAGTGCCCGCGCCGCAGCCCAGGCCGTCGATCCCGTCTATGTCGCCGCCGCCCGGCAAGCCCATCAGGAGGCCGAAGCCATGGCCGACGCGGCGCGCTGCGATCTGGAGCATGCTGAAACCGCTCGCGTTGCCGCGGCGTCGGACGGCGTGGCCGGCCGCGAGTGGGCCAGCCGAACCGAAGCGGTCCGGTTTAAGCTCTCGGCTGAGGCTGCCGCGCTGGCCGAGATCCTGGCCGTGCGAGACAACGAGCGTTGGCTGCCCATGCTGGACCAGATCAGCGTGCCGCCGGGGCTTGAGGCCGCGCTCGGTGCCGCATTGGGCGAGGATCTTGCAGCCGCTGCCGATCGTGCTGCCGCCCGGCATTGGCGCGAACTGCCGATCGCAGAGGCGCCTCCACCGCCGGGTCGGGCGCTTGCCATGATGGTGGACGGCCCGGCGGCGCTGTCGCGTGCGTTGAACGCAATCGGTTTCGTAGCGGACGACGTGGCCGGAGACGCAGCGCAGCACGCACTGCGGCCAGGGCAGAGCCTGGTTTCGGCCACCGGTGCGGTCTGGCGCTGGGACGGCTATACCGTCCGTGCCGGCACGCCGTCCGCTGCCACCGTGCGTCTGCAGCAGCGCAACCGCCTCGTTGAGTTGCAGGCACACCTCGTGGACGCCAGCGCCGCCGCAGACACCGCTCGCGACGCCGACATCGCTGCGCACGCCGCGGAGTGCGACGCCGCCGCTCGCGAGAGCCAGGCCCGCGCCACCCAGCGTGAGGCTGAGCAGTATGCGAACAGCACTCGGCAAGCCGCGGCCGCGCTGGAGGCCCAAGCTGCAACCGCGACGGCCCGGCTTGCCGGTCTCGAAGAGCAGATCGCCCTGCTGCAGCCGGAGGCGGCGGAGGCGGCCGCGGCACTTACGCAGGCCAGTTCCTACCGTGCAGCCCTACCGGATGCGGCCGCGCTGCGTGCGGCACTCGACGGTGCCCGTGCCGCCGTGGTCGCCGCACGCAGCCGGGACAGCGCCGCCTCACGCGCGCTCGATGCACTCTCGCGCGACGACGCTGCCCGAACCGCCCGGCAGCGCATCTTGTCGCGGGAGCGCGACGACTGGCGCCTGCGGGCTGCCGATGCGGCCGGGCGCCTGACCGACCTAAGTGCCCGGAGCGCCGCAGCCGAAGCCGAGCGCGCCCGGCTGTCTGCCGCACCCGGCCGGATCGCCGCCGCCGCTGCTGCCGCTGCCGAAACAGTTCGGGAGCAGGAGGCGGCCCACCGCGCCACTGCGACGGCGCTAGGTGTCGGCGAGAACCATGCAGCCGCCGCAAACTTGGCCGCGCGGGTGGCCGAACAGGCGGTGTCGACCAACCGCGAGGCGCTGGTACGTGCCGAGGCCGCGGTCACGGCAGCCGCCGCCGGTATGGCTGGCGTTCGAGAGCGGATGCAGACGCAGCTCGGTCCAGACGCTGCGTTGGGAGAGCCTCCGGCAGATCTGACCCAAGCCGCCGAGGACCGCACCCGCATCCGGCTCGATCGCCTCATTCGCGACCGCGACGCGATCGGCCCGATGAACCTGCGGGCAGAAATCGAGGCCGCAGCGGTCGCAGAGGCTGTTGATACGACCCTGCGCGGCCGGGACGAGCTTGCCACCGCCATCGCCAAGCTGCGCGGCAGCGTCGGCCATCTGAACCGCGAGGGCCGTGAACGGCTGACCACCGTGTTCCAGCGTGTGGACCGGCAGTTCCAGGCGTTGTTTGCCCGCATGTTCGGCGGCGGCCGGGCGCATCTGGCGCTGGTGGGGTCCGACGATCCGCTGTCGGCCGGGCTCGAGATCTACGCGCAGCCGCCGGGCAAGAAGCTGGCGACGCTGTCTTTGCTGTCCGGCGGCGAGCAAGCGCTCACGGCGCTGAGCCTGATTTTTGCGGTGTTCCGCTGCAACCCGGCGCCGATATGCGTGCTGGACGAGGTCGACGCGCCGCTCGACGACGCCAACGTCGACCGGTTCTGCGCGCTGCTCGCCGACATGGTGCAGGAAACGGAAACGCGATTTTTGGTGGTGACCCATCATCAGCTTACGATGGCCCGGATGGATCGGCTGTATGGCGTGACAATGCAGGAGCGCGGCGTGTCCCGCCTGCTCTCGGTCGACCTGCACACCGCGGTGAGCATGGTGGAGGCGGTTGCGGCCGAGTAAGCCCGTAACGGCCCGGGTTTCCAGAGCCGCCAGGCTTCCCACAACCAGGCTTCCCACAACGGCTTGACACCCCGCACCCTCGCCGGTAGCAAGCCGATGCCCGCAGGGCGCGGCCATATAGGCGTGCGAGGGGGCCAGACATGAGTGACGACAAAGGCGGCTCGTTCGAGGAGCGGCTGCGGGCGGCACGGACGAAGCAGGCGATGGACAGGCCGGCACCGTCTGGCGACTCGCCGGCTACCACCAGCGCCATGGGCATTGGCGTTCGGGTAGGCGTTGAGTTGGTCTCGGCCCTGGCGGTTTCCGTCGCCATCGGCTGGGGGCTGGATCGGTGGCTTGGCACCAAGCCGTGGCTGCTAGGCTTGTTTGTGGTGCTGGGCGGCGCCGCGGGGATTGCCAACGTTTGGCGCCTGATGATGCCGCGGGCACCAAGAGCGTAGAAATTAAGGGCCCAAGCGGCCTGGGACTGGGTTGGAGAGGACTGGATTTTGGCGGCTGAAGGCAAGATGGACGCGCTGGGCCAGTTCGAGCTGCATACGGCGCTTGGCGGTCTCGGGCGTTCGGTGAACTTCACCAACTCCAATCTGATGATGGTGCTCGGCGGTGCGCTGATCCTCGGCACGCTGTATTATGGCATGCGCCCACGCGCCGTGGTGCCGGGCCGACTGCAGTCCCTGGCCGAAATCTGCTATACTGGCATCCTCAGCATGGTCGAGGGCAGCATCGGGCCAGAGGGCCGGCGTTTCTTCCCCTTCATCTTCACATTGTTCTTCTTCGTGCTCATGGGCAACCTGCTGGGCCTGCTGCCGTATTCCTTCACCTACACCAGCCACATCGCCGTCACCTTCGGCCTCGCATTGCTGGTCATCGTGATCGTGACCGCAGTATCCCTGCATATCCACGGCCTGCACTTCTTTAGCTACTTCTTCCCGCAGGGCGCACCGAAGCTGCTGGCGCCGCTGATCATCCCGATCGAGGTCATCTCATACCTTTCGCGTCCGGTGTCGCTGTCCATCCGGCTGTTCGCCAACATGGTCGCCGGGCACGTGATGTTCGAGGTGTTCGCTACCTTCATCGTGCTACTGGGCGGCGCCGGAGTGCTCGGCAGCGCCATAGGGATCCTGCCGCTGGCGCTCAACATCGTGCTCGTCGGCTTCGAATTGCTGGTCGCGGCGTTGCAGGCCTACGTGTTTGCCATCCTGACCTGCATCTACCTGCACGACGCGGTGCATCTGCATTAGCGCCGGCGCGGACCCTTCTCGTCGTTTTCACACACTACAAAGGACTGGATTTATGGAAGTCGCTGCTGCAAAGGCCCTTGGGGCTGGCTTAGCCGTAATCGCGCTCGCGGGCGTGGGTATCGGCATTGGCAACATCTTCTCGGCAATGGTCTCCACCGTTGGCCGCAATCCGGCCGCGCGCGACGCCGTGTTCCCGATCGGCATCCTGGGCTTCGCGCTGACGGAAGCGGTCGCGCTGTTCGCGCTGCTCATCGCCTTCCTGATCCTGTTCACCTAAGCACCGGCTCCGGGGCCGGCCTTCCGCCGGTCCCGCCCCTTACACCTTTGCGGGGACCGGCGTATGCCACAGCTCGACTTTTCCAATCCGTTGACCATCGCCCAGGTGGTCTGGATGGCTATCATCTTTGGCCTGCTATACTATCTGCTCGCGCGCTATGCGTTGCCGCAGGTCGCTGAAGTCGTGGACGCCCGCGCCCAGCGCATCTCGAGCGATCTCGACAGCGCCCGGGCCGCCAAGGCGCAGTCGGATGCCGCAATTGCCGAGATCACCGCCGCCAGCCGCCGCGCCAACGCCGAGGCACAGGCTTCGATCGCCGGTGCAATCGCCAAAGCAAAGGCCGAAGCGCTCGAGCAGTCCCGAACCGCCGATGAACGCTTGACGGCGCAATTGGCCGACGCCGAGCATCGCATCGCCGATGCCCGCAATGCCGCTATGGGCGCGTTGCGCGAGGTAGCGCAGAACACCGCCTCGGCCGTCATCACCCGGCTGACCGGCAACGCCCCAGACCCAGCCCTGGTCGAAAGCGCCGTAGGCACCGCCATGGCAAGACGCGCCTAGGAAAAGCAGCAGCATGGAACATCACCCAAGCCTTTTGGCTGACCCACGCTTGTGGGTTGGCGTTGCGTTTTTCCTGTTCTTCGCGATCTTCGGCCGCAAGCTTGTAGGTTCGGTGCTTACGCTGCTGGATAAGCGCGGCCTGGCGATCAAGCACGAACTGGAGGAGGCCTCCCGCCTGCGTCAGGAGGCAGAAGCTATGCTGGCCGATGCCACGAGCAAGCGCGAAGCGGCGTTGCGGGACGCGCAGGCCATGCTGGAGCACGCCCACACCGAGGCGCAGCGCCTTGCCGACACCGCGCGAGCCGACGCCGCCAGTTCAGCAACCCGCCGCGAGCAGATGGCGATGGACCGCATCGCCGCTGCCGAGAAAGCGGCCGTTACCGATGTTCGCCTAGCCGCCGCGGAACTCGCCGGCCGTGCGGCTGAACGCGTGCTTTCCGAGAACTTCACCGCCGAAGCTGATGCGACCCTCATTGACCGCGCGATCCAAGGCCTTCCCGCCGCCCTCGCGAGCCGGCGTGCCGCTTAAGGGCGAGCCACGGAAAGCCTAACGTCTGTCGTTCTAGCGTATCGCGCCGAACGACGGCGCGCCCAGGCCAGGACAACTGCACTCAGTGCCTACCGGACCCGGCGGCACTTGGCAGATATAAAAGCCGGCTTTGCACGTAGTGCCGAGATACCCGACGACTTGGCCGGCCGATGCGGTATCCGCCGCGCCCAATACCGGGCTGACCGGCGCATACGGCATGGGGCCGACCGCTCCAGGGACCGAGTAGCAGCCACCGAGCGCCAGCAATGCGCCAATCGCTAGAGCCGGACGGATTAGCCTCACGTTGAACATGGCAAATACCCCCACAAAAGCGTTCACCATGATCAACGGCCCAGCTTTGATCTAGTTCTTGGCTTCGGCGGAGACTAGTTCTTCGCCTTATCCACCAGGCGGTTCTGCGCGATCCAAGGCATCATTGCGCGCAGCCGCTCGCCAACCTGCTCGATCGGATGCTCGCCCATCCGGCGCCGGGTCGCCTTGAAGCTCGCCTGGTTGGTGCGGTTCTCCAGCATCCAGTCCCGCGCGAACCGGCCCGACTGGATGTCCTCCAGCACGCGCTTCATCTCGGCCTTGGTCTCGGCGGTGACGATGCGCGGCCCCGTCACGTACTCGCCGTACTCGGCCGTGTTCGAAATCGAGTAGTTCATGTTGGCGATGCCGCCCTCATAGATCAGGTCGACGATCAGCTTCACCTCGTGCAGGCACTCGAAATACGCCATCTCCGGCGCATAGCCGGCGTCCACCAAGGTTTCATAACCCGCCTTGATCAACTCGACCAACCCGCCGCACAGCACAACCTGCTCGCCGAACAGGTCGGTCTCGCACTCCTCCTTGAACGTCGTCTCGATAATGCCGGCCCGGCCGCCGCCGATGGCGCTGGCATAGCTCAACGCGACATCCAGGGCATTGCCGCTCGGGTCCTGCGCCACCGCGACCAGGCAGGGCACGCCGCCGCCGCGCTGATACTCGCTGCGCACGGTATGACCAGGTCCCTTGGGCGCGATCATGAACACGTCGATATCCGGACGCGGGTCCAAGAGGTTGAAGTGGACGTTCAGGCCGTGCGCGAACGCGAGTGCGGCGCCGGGCTTCATGTTGGGGCCGAGCTTGTCGCGATACAGGTCGCCCTGCCCCTCGTCGGGCGTCAGCACCATGACGACGTCGGCCCATTTGGCGCAGTCGGCCGGGTCCATGACGCGCAAGCCGGCGGTTTCTGCCTTCGCAACACCGCCCGATCCGGCGCGCAGTCCGACCGCGAGTTCGGTTACGCCGCTGTCCTTCAGGTTGTTGGCGTGGGCGTGGCCCTGGCTGCCATAGCCGATGATCGCAACCTTCTTACCCTTGATCAGGTTAACGTCGGCGTCGCGGTCGTAATAGACGCGCATGGGTGCAGTCCTTCTTGGTGTTGAATGGGTGGGTTCTAGACTAGCTCACAAGCGCCGGCTTGGCAGCCCTCACCCCGGCCCTCTCCCGGAGGGAGAGGGAGCAGTCAGAGTGTTCGTGTTCCGCGCGCGATCGCTGCGATGCCGGTGCGGCTGATCTCTGCCAAACCGAGCGGGCGCATGAGCCCGATGAAGCTTTCCAGCTTCTCGGTGCCGCCCGTCAGCTCGAACACGAAGCTCTCGGCCGTCGCGTCGATCACCCGGGCGCGGAACGCCTCGGCGATGCGCAACGCCTCTGCCCGTTCGGCGCCGGCGCTCACCACCTTCACCATGGCAAGCTCGCGCGCTAGATGCGGACCGCCCTGCGAAAGGTCCGCCACCCGGTGCACCGGCACCAGGCGGCCGAGCTGCGCCTTGATTTGCTCGATCACCATGTCGGTGCCGCTGGTGACCACGTTGATCCGGCTGCGGCCCAGCGCGTCGACCGGCGCCACCGTCAGGCTATCGATGTTGTAGCCGCGGCCGGAGAACAGCCCGATGACCCGGGCCAGCACCCCACTCTCGTTCTCGACCAGGACCGAGATCGTGGCCGAACGCCGCGGCAGCGCTGCGGCGTCCTGGCTTGAGGTTGAAACCAGCATTAGACCAGCATCAAGCCTTCGTCGGTGATCTCCGCCGTGCGCGCCTGGTGTTCCGGACCCAGGATCATCTCGTTATGCGCGGCGCCGGACGGGATCATCGGAAAGCAGTTCTCCTTCTGGTCCACGCAGATGTCGGCGATCACCGGACGGTCGATCGCGATCATCTCGCGGATCACCCGGTCCAGGTCGTCGATGCCGGTTGCCCGCAGCCCGACGCCGTGGAACGCCTCCGCCAGCTTGACGAAGTCCGGCAGCGCCTCGGAGTAGCTTTCGGAGTAACGGCCGCCGTGCAGCAGCTCCTGCCACTGCCGCACCATGCCCATGTATTGGTTGTTCAAGATGAACACCTTCACAGGGAGCCGATACTGCGCCAGCGTGGCCATCTCCTGGATGTTCATCAGGATGCTCGCCTCGCCGGCGATGTCGATCACCAATGCGTCGGGATGGGCGATCTGCGTCCCCATCGCCGCCGGCAGGCCGTAGCCCATCGTGCCCAGCCCGCCGGACGTCATCCAGCGGTTCGGCTTGTCGAAGCGGAAGTGCTGCGCAGCCCACATCTGGTGCTGGCCGACCTCGGTGGTGATGAACGTCTCGCGTCCCATCTCACGGGTGATCTCATACAGCCGGCGGATGGCGTGCTGCGGCTTGATGATGCTGCCCGGCGCCGTGGCTTGCGTGTATTTCAGGCTGTCGACCGCGCGCCGGGCGTCGATCTCCCGCCACCAGGTCGCCAGCGCCGTCCGGTCCTGCTGGGTGCCGTCTGCCTTCCAGGCAGCCAGCAGCGCCTCCAGCACCAGCGCCGCGTCGCCGACGATTGGCACGTCCACCAGCACGTTCTTGTTGATGCTGCTCGGGTCGATGTCGGCGTGGATCTTGCGGCTGCCGGGGCTGAACGCGTTGATCCGCCCAGTTACCCGGTCGTCGAAGCGCGCGCCGATGTTGAGCATGACGTCGCAGTCGTGCATCGCGTGATTGGCCTCGTAGGTCCCGTGCATGCCCAGCATGCCCAGGAACTGCGGATCGTTCGAGGGATACGCGCCAAGCCCCATCAGCGTGCTGGTGCACGGCATTCCCGTCGCCCGCACGAACGCGATCAGCGCGGCCGTCGCCGCGTCGCCAGAGTTGATGACCCCGCCGCCGCTATAAACGATCGGACGCTTCGCCGCCTTCAGCAGCCGCACGGCTTCATTGATGCGCGCCGGATCCGGCTGCGTCGCCGGGCGGTAGCTGCGGTGCGGCTCGGCCGAAGCTGGCTGATACGGCGCCGGCGCGATCAGGATGTCCTTGGGCAGGTCGACCACCACCGGGCCAGGCCGGCCGCTGCGGGCCACGTAGAATGCCTCGTGCACGACCCGGGCCACGTCCTCGGATCGCTTGATCAGATAGTTATGCTTGGTGGCCGGTCGGGTGATACCCGTCGTGTCCGCCTCCTGGAAGGCGTCATTGCCGATCAGGTGCGTCGGCACCTGGCCCGTGAGGCAGACGACGGGGATGCTGTCCATTAACGCGTCCACCAGGCCGGTCACCGCGTTGGTGGCGCCGGGACCGCTAGTGACGAGCACGACGCCCACTTTGCCGGTGCTGCGCGCATAGCCCTCAGCCGCGTGCACCGCCGCCTGCTCATGCCGCACCAGGATGTGGCGGATGCTGTTCTGCTGGAAGATTGCGTCATAGATCGGCAATACGGCCCCACCGGGGTAGCCGAAAATGACCTCGACCCCCTGGTCACGGAGCGCCCGCAGCAGGATTTCGGCGCCGGATTGCTGCAGGGTAGCCGTCATGTCCATCTCTCCAGATCACTCGATCATTGCATTCTTTATGATAATGCATCAACCGGCAGGTTTAACGAAACGCATTAAAGCATACCAATCACTTTCCGAAAATTGCGCTCTGTCCGCAAATCGCGCATGGATCGTATGCACTAGGCACGGGTCGACGATGGTGCGGTGACGAAACCACGTCGATTGCCGCTTGGTGTACTGCATCGTCGCCAGCACCGCCCGGCGTTCCGCTTCCGTCAATGTAATCTCTCCGCGCCGATAGGCCAATAATTTTGGCACCCCGTGCGCCCGCATCGCAGGCAAAGCAGGGTTGAGCGCCAGTCGTGACAGAACCTCAATCTCCTGCAGCGCACCCGCGTCCAGCATTGTTGCGAACCTGGACGCGATCGAGTTGGCCAACTCTTCGCGCGCCGGGTCCAGCAGCACCATCCGGAATCGCCGGTCGGGCTTTGGCCGCGCGTCCGCATGCCAGTCCGCCATGCCGCGCCCGGTGCCGCTCCAAACCTCCCACGCCCGCGCCAGCCGCTGGCCATCGCTGGGGCGCAGCGTCGCTGCCGTTGCCGGGTCGGCCTGCAATAGCCGGCTATGCAGCGCCGCCGGACCCAACTCCGCGAGCAAAGCCCGCGCCTCGGTCCGCGCGCTTTCGCCGGGATGCGGGATGTCCGCGATGCCCTGGGTCAGTGCCGACAGATAAAGGCCAGTGCCTCCGCACAGGATCGGCACGCGTCCAGCCGCCCGCGCCGCGTCCATCGCCGCCAGCGCCTCGTTCCGCCACCACGCGGCGCTGCCGGGTTCCGCTGCGGCGCGGACGCCGTACAGCGCATGCGGCGCGAGCCTTTCCTCCTCCACGGTCGGTCGGGCGGTGAGGACGCGCAACTCACGATAGACCTGCATTGAATCGGCGTTGATCACCGTGCCGCCCAGGCGGCGCGCGAGTTCCAGCGCCAACGCCGATTTTCCGCTGCACGTCGGACCTGCGACGATTAGCGCGTCAGCTTGCTCCATTCCGCAACCCCTGCCATCCCTCTGCCATGCATGTTCTCACTCTGATCGCCCCGCGCGGCTCCGACGCACTCACGCCCGCGCTGATCGCCCGCGTGGCCGAGGCGGTGCATGGCGGGCCGCCGACCACGCTGTCACCCGGCGAGGCCGTCGACATCCCGGTCGTCGCCGTCCCCGACCCGGCGGTGATCCATGCCGCCCTCGACGCCGCCCCGGTCGACGCCGTCGTGACACCCGCCGCCAGCCGCCGCAAGCGCCTGCTGATCGCCGATATGGACAGCACGATCGTTACTACGGAGACGCTCGACGAGCTCGCGGCTCATGCCGGGCTGCAGGACCGCGTCGCCCCTATTACCCGCCGCAGCATGAACGGTGAGATCGACTTCGCCGCCGCTTTGCGTGAGCGGGTCGCCCTGCTGCGCGGCCTGCCGCTCGATGCGCTGGCGCAGACCTGGGCCGCCACGAGCCTGATGCCGGGCGCCGCCGAACTGGTCGCCACCATGCGGGCGCACGGCGCCACGACCGCGATGGTTTCCGGCGGTTTTTCCTACTTTACCAGCCGGGTCGCGGCACAGCTCGGCTTCCACGTCCACCGCGCCAATACGCTGCTGGACGACGGCGCGGCGCTTACCGGCGAGGTATGCGAACCCATTCTCGACCGGGCCGCGAAGCTCGAAGCGTTGCACGAGCTTGCGGCCGAACGGGGCATCGAGTTGGCCGATTGCCTGGCTGTGGGTGATGGCGCGAACGACCTCGCGATGATCCGCGCCGCTGGGCTCGGCGTCGCGTTCCATGCCAAGCCGATCGTCAGCGCGGAGGCGCGGGTCCGCATAGACCATTGCGGCCTGCGCGCCCTGCTGTTCATGCAGGGCTATCATGCCGCGGAGATCGTTTCCGAATGATCCGTGACGCGGCCGGGCTGATCGAGGCCGGACTTGCGCCGGCCGAGGATCTCCAGGCGCTGGACCAGGTCGGCGCACGCTATGCTGTGGCCATTCCGGACGCCATGCGCGCGCTGATCGAGCATCCGGATGACCCGATCGGCCGCCAGTTCATCCCGAACTCGGCCGAACTCGACGTCGCTCCCCATGAACTCGCCGACCCGATCGGCGATGACGCGCGTTCTCCCCTGCCCGGGGTCGTCCATCGCTATGCCGACCGCGCGTTGTTAAAGCCGCTGCTGATCTGCCCGGTCTATTGCCGCTTCTGTTTCCGCCGCGAGCATGTCGGCCCCAGCGGCGGATTGCTGTCCGACGCCCAACTCGACGCCGCCTACGCCTGGTTTCGCGCGCATCCCGCTATACGCGAGGTGATCCTGACCGGCGGTGACCCGCTAATGCTTTCGCCACGCCGCCTTGGCGGAATACTGCGGACGCTTGCCGGCATTCCGCACATCGAGCTGCTGCGTATCCACACCCGAGTCCCCGTCGCCGACCCGGCCCGCGTCACCGTGGCCCTTGCCGCCGCGATGGAGGTCGAAACGCCGGTCTGGCTCGTGGTCCACGCCAACCACGCCCGCGAGTTCACGCCCGACGCCGTCGCAGCGCTTCGCCGCATCCAAGCCGCCGGCATACCGCTGCTCGGCCAGTCCGTCCTGCTGGGCGGCGTGAACGACAGTCCCGAAGCTCTGGAGCACCTATTTCGCGGCATGCTTCGCGCCCGGGTAAAGCCGTACTATCTGCACCAGCTCGACCCGGCCCCGGGCACGGCCCGCTTCGCTGTCCCGATCGAGGAAGGCCAACGTATCCTGCGCGCGCTGCGCGGCCGGCTCACTGGCCTTGCCTGGCCCACCTACGTACTGGACATTCCTGGCGGCCACGGCAAGGTCCCAATCGGTCCAAGCTACCTCGAGGACGGCGCCGTGCGCGACTCCACAGGTCAGAGCCATAAGCTTCCTAAAGCCCTCTCCTCCCGGGAGAGGGTTGGGTGAGGGTTCTATCGGCACATACAGCTCGGCTCTAATACAACCCAGCGAAATCCCCAAGGGGATTTGCGCGACACCCCGACCCTTTCCCGAGGGGAGAGGGAGAGAGGCCGGGTGCTAAATCTTCATGCCGCGACCGATGCTTTGCCCGATGAACCTCCGATCCAAGCGTTGGACACATCCTCATAAAGGTGCTCCGCCTTGCCCGGGTGCCGGGCGCGGGCTAGAAACGCCGCTTACTATGGGCACAGCGCCCGGTTCTTTGCACTTTGTCCCGATAAGCAGGTCCGTTCAATGAAGCAACAGGCAAACCTCATTCGCGCCGGTCAGGTGCTGGACCACGGCGGCCGCCGCTGGACCGTGCTGAAGCAGCAGATCATCACCCCCGGCAAGGGCGGCGCCTTCATCCAGGTTGAAATGCGTGACCTCAAGACCGGCAACAAGACCAACGAGCGCTGGCGCACCGCCGATACGGTCGAGCGGCTGATGACATCGGAAAAGGATTTCACTTATTCCTACACCGACGGCACCAACGTCGTGCTGATGGATCCCGAAAGCTTCGAGCAAACCCTTATCCCACTCGGCCTCTTGGGCGACATGGCGCCGTTCCTGCAGGACAACATGACCGTGACGGTCGATTTGGTCGAGGACGAGCCAACCGGCATTCGCCTGCCCAGCACCGTCGTGCTCGAGGTCGTCGAGGCCGATCCCGTCGTCAAGGGCCAGACCGCCACCAGCAGCTACAAGCCCGCACGCCTGGCCAACGGCGTCAAAACCCAGGTGCCGCCCTTCGTCGAGGCCGGTGAGCGCATCGTCGTCCGCACCGAGGACGCATCGTACGTGGAGCGGGCCCGCTCGTAATGGCGCTGCGCCTGTCGCCCCACATGACCGTCATGCAGAACGCCGCGCAGAAGGCGTCGAAGCGGCTGCTGCGCGACTTCAACGAGGTCGAGCAGCTCCAGGTCAGTGTGAAGGGGCCCGGCGACTTCGTGAGCCAGGCCGACCTGCGTGCCGAGTCCACCATGCGGGAAGAACTGGGCAAGGCGCGGCCGGGCTACAGCTTCCTCATGGAAGAAAGCGGCATGTCCGGCAGCGACAATTGGGCCTGGCGCTGGGTGGTCGACCCGCTGGACGGCACCAGCAACTTCCTGCACGGCATCCCGCATTGGTGCATTTCGATCGCACTGGAGAAACGGCTGCAGGACGGCAGCTCCGAGATTGCCGCCGCGATGATCTACAACCCCGTGCACGATGAGATGTTCTGGGCCGAAAAAGGCGGCGGCGCCTTCCTGAACGAGCGCCGCCTGCGCGTTTCGGCTCGGCGCGAGCTGAAAGATGCGCTGTTCGCCACCGGCATCCCCTTCGCGGCGGTATCCGGCGGGAACCGCCTGGCGTTCGCCCGTACCTTAGGAGTGCTGATGCCGCAGGTGGCGGGCATACGGCGCTTCGGCGCAGCGGCGCTTGACCTCGCCTGGGTCGCGGCCGGTCGCTACGACGGCTATTGGGAGCTTGGCCTCAAGCCCTGGGACATGGCCGCCGGCTTGCTGATCGTGCGCGAGGCCGGCGGCTTCGTCACCGATCCGGCCGGCGCCGAGAGCGTGATGCACGAGGCCGGGCCGAACGATATCGTAGCCGCGAACCCGCATATGCACGCGCGGCTGCGGGACGTCGTGGCCCAGGGCGTGACCGCTGCCGAGGGCCGCACCGGCTGATGACCGGGTGCGTCCCTGCCCATTGCAGAACGGTCGGTTCCCTGGCCATGCTGCTGCTCGGCTTGGCCGGCACGGCCCAGGCCCAAGTGCCGCCGGGGGTGAACTCCGGCGCGTTGGATACGCTGAAGCCAACCCCAGCCAGACCGCGCCCGGCGCCGCAGCGCCAGGCTGCCCGGCCCGCGCCGCGGCCGAATGCCGCCCAGCCGGCGCCGGCCGCGATCCCCGTGCCACCTAAGCCGCCGGTCGTTCCCACGGCTCCGCCCGCCATCGCCGCCATACCGCCGGCCGTCACTGTGCCGGTGCAGCGCCCGCCCGATCCGCCGCCGGTGGTGGTTACTGCCAACGCACCGGGCGAGGCCCTCCCGGCGCCGGGCGGCGTACGGGCTACCTTTGGCCCGAGCAGAGCCGACCTCAATACAGTGACCGAGGCAGCAATCCGTGATTTTGCCCGTCCGCTGCGCAATTCAGAGCAGGCCATCAACGTGCTGGCCTACGCCGCCGGCAGCCCCGACGACCCCTCCACCCCGCGCCGCCTGTCGCTGGCCCGCGCGCTGGCTGCCCGTGCCGTGCTGATCAACGAGGGCATCCCCTCGACCCGCATCTACGTCCGGGCGCTCGGGCCGGCATCCGGCGACGGACCGGCGGACCGGGTGGACCTCAGCACCAATGCGCCCAGTGCGCCGGCAGCCACACCCGGCCCCGTCGCCAAGCCATGACCCGGCCCAAGATCTACCTCATCCGCATGTTGGGCTTCCTGGTCGCGGTTGCGCTGTTGACGGTCCTGCTGTCGGGGGCGCTGATCACCGCCTTCTCCAGCAATCCGCTGCTCAACGGCCTTATCTTCCTCGTGCTGCTGATCGGCATCGGCTGGAACCTGCTGCAGGTCACCCGGCTTACGCCTGAGGTCCACTGGCTCGAGACCTTTCAGAAATCCCGCGCCCGCCTCGCAACCCTGCCGCCGCCGCGGCTGCTGGCGCCGATGGCCAGTATGTTGGCAGCACGGCAGGCGAAGAACCGCGACGGGCAGGACCGCTTCACCCTGTCCGCCCCCGCGATGCGCAGCCTGCTCGACAGCCTCGCCAGCCGACTCGACGAAAGCCGCGAGCTGTCGCGTTACATGACAGGGCTGCTGATCTTCCTCGGCCTGCTCGGCACCTTTTGGGGCCTGCTGCTGACCGTCAGCGCCATCGCGGACGTGATCGGCGGCATGTCGGTTGGCTCCGGCGACATCAACGCGCTCTTCGAGCAGTTGAAGACTGGGCTGGGCCGGCCGCTGAAGGGCATGGGCACGGCGTTCTCGTCGAGCATGTTCGGGCTGGCGGGCGCGCTGGTGCTGGGCTTTCTCGACCTCACGGCCGGGCAGGCGCAGAACCGGTTCTTCAACGAGCTTGAGGAATGGCTCGCCGGGCTGACCCGGCTGTCGTCCGGTGCGCTCGGCGGCGAGGGCGAGGGCTCGGTGCCGGTCTATGTCCAGGCGCTGCTGGAACAGACGGCCGAGAACATGGAGAACCTGCAGTCGATCCTGGTTCGCGGCGAGGACGGACGCACCCAATCGAACCAAGCCGTGCTGGCGCTGACCGAAAAGATCGGCACGCTGTCCGACACCATGCGCGCCAACCAGCAGCTTATGCTGCGCATCGCCGAAGCCCAGGCACAGCTCGCCCCGGCGCTGTCCCGGCTCGGCGAGGCGCGAGCGCATGGCGCGGACGACGCGTCGCGCGCCCATCTGCGCAACATCGAGGTTTATATGCAGCGCCTGCTGTCCGAAGGCGAGCAGGGCCGGGTGCAGAGCACGTCCGAGCTGCGCAACGACATTCGGGTGCTGACCCGCACCATAGCGGCGCTCGCCGAAGGGCAGCCCCAGTAAGATGGCCCGTCTCCGCCGCCGTGGCACCAGTGACGAGCTGAACCCGTGGCCCGGCTATGTGGACGCACTGTCCACCCTGCTTATGGTCATCATCTTCGTCCTGCTGGTGTTCGTCCTGGCGCAGGCGTTCCTGTCGGTGGCGCTCACCGGCCGGGACCGCGCGCTTGATAAGCTGAACCGGCAGGTTGCCGAGCTGACCGACATGCTGTCGCTGGAGCGGGGCCGGAGCAGCGAGCTGCAGATCTCGATGGCGCAGCTCAACCGTGACCTGGCCGACGCTGCGGCGGTGCGCGAGGGGCTGGCGCGTGATCTCGCGGCGCTGCGCGACGAGGGCAGCCGGGTCCAGGCCGACCGCGACGCCCTGCGCGCCGACCGTGAACGCCTGTCGGCCCGGCTGGCGGATGCGGAGCTGCAGGCGCAGTCCGCCGCCGCGCGCAACGAGCAGCTGCAGGCCCGGGTCGCCGAGACGGCCGGGCGTACGGATGCGGCCGGGCAGCAAACGGCAGAGGTCGCCGCGCAGTTAGCCGAGGCCCGGCGGCAGCTCGCGCAACTGCGCGCCCAGGCCGCCGAGCAGGACCGCGTGGTGCAGGCCGACAAGGCCACGATCGAGGCGCGGCTGTCCGACCTCGCCAAGCTGGCCGAGCAGGTCCGCTCGCTGAGCGCGCTGCGCGACGAGCTGGAACGGCAGGCCCGTGACGCCGCCGTGCGCGCCACGACTGAGGAGCAGCGCAGGCAGGCCGTGGCCGTGCAGCTCGCCGACGAGCAGAAGCTTTCCGAGAGTGCGCGCGCGCAGATGGCGCTGCTGTCCCGGCAAGTAGACGACCTGCGGGCGCAGATGGCCCGGCTTTCGCAGGCATTGAACATTGCAGAAACGGCCGCGCGCGATAAGGACGCGCAGATCGCCAATCTCGGCAGCCGGCTGAACGTGGCGTTGGCGTCAAAGGTGGAGGAGCTGCAGCGCTACCGAAGCGAGTTCTTCGGCCGGCTGCGCGACGTGCTGCAGAACCGGCAGGGCGTGCAGGTCGTCGGCGACCGCTTCGTATTCCAAAGCGAGGTGCTGTTCCCCCCCGGCGGCGCCGATATGACGCCGGCCGGCCAGGACCAAATCCGCGCGCTGGCCACGACGCTGAAGGACATCGCGACCCACATCCCGCGCGACCTGCAATGGATCCTGCGCGTGGACGGCCACGCCGACCGTCAGCCGGTCAGCCGCGGCGCGTTCGCTTCCAACTGGGAGCTGTCGTCACAGCGGGCGATCAACGTAGTTAAGCTGCTGATCGACGAGGGCGTCCCGGCGCAGCGGCTGGCCGCCACGGGATTTGGCGAGTTCCAGCCGCTGGACGGGACGGACGGACCCGCGTCCTATGCGCGTAACCGACGGATCGAGCTGCGGTTGACGGACCGCTGAGCAGAGCGAAAGGCCGCACTTCAGCGTAATGTTGACTTAAAACTCTTTTGTGTACACAATTTAGCCAACATGCCGCGAGTCTTGCACGAAGAGGCTGCGCCGTTTTGTCGGATTGGCGTGCGAGAGTTCCGTGGCGATATGACTGCGTTTCTCAACCAAGCTTCGGCAAGGCACCTCGTTCCTGATTACATCGTGTGACGAGGTCGTAGCCGAGCTTCATCCCCCTCACCATCCATCAGTTTAGCAGGCACTCCCAGAGCTTTGGCAGCGGCAGGGCTCGGAGCATAAGTCTGACAGCTGTGCGGAGGCCTCGGGTAAACCAGGAAAGCTTGCTTCTGGCAAGTTTTC
>JAABUR0100003331.1_pt1 | contig 22670 bp, 34 predicted proteins | sample 5560091 | NCBI WGS metagenome assembly JAABUR01 (sample SAMN10711879, study PRJNA513375) | rock metagenome | isolation source: Antarctica rocks | place: Antarctica: Victoria Land, University Valley sud
CAGGCAGTGCGGCAAACGGGGTGCCATGCATCGGCACAGCGCTGCAACGCATGGGCTGCCTGAGGCCCGTCGTGACAACCCCCGAGGCTGCCTCGCGCGCCAGAGCGCCGCGGACGCGCCAATTGCCCAGCGCAGCGGCTAGCATGGCAGCACTGCAGGTCCAGTCCTGCCCGCACCCGGCGCCGCGATCCCAGCGCGGAAGCTCCTCCCCGCAACCCCACTGCTGCTCGCCAGGCGGCTGGCGCGGCACCTCGCCCCGCTCGTGCGCTGCGCCCAGGCCGCTCAAGCCCATGCTTGCGCGAGCACGCTACCGCTAGCCATGGCGCTGCCCGGGTCTGTGACACCTCGGCATTGCGCCGCAAAGCCAATTGCCCGGCTCTGACGCGCCAAGTTTGCTCAAGCTACATTTCCTTGGCACTCCTGCTCAGCCTGCAGAACCCGAGCTGTACCAGGGCTTGGGCTCGCCTCGAACTAGTCAGGCCTGAAGCTTCGTCCCCACTTGTATCCCCACAGGAGGAGCCCGGGACGTCGCCTTGCAAGCAGCTGGTCGCCTTCGGCTCTTTCGTAAAGGCGTTGCGTGTGCGCGCGCGGCACGCGCGAGCGCAGGTCGCGCGCGGGGCATGGGCGCGTCCGCCAGCCGGGAACGCGCGCGGTACCAGGCGCAGCACCAGGCGCAGGCGCAGGCGGCGCTGCAGCAGCAGCAGGCGCAGCACGTGCAGCTGCACGCGCACCCGCCGCCCCCGGCCTTCCCAGACGCCTACGCCCCGCCGCCGGTGTACCGGCCACCTCAGGTGCAGGCCCGGCTGGCACCGAGGGGCCCCGGCGCGGGATCCTGGGCCGCACAGCTGGCCGCAGAGGAGGCGCGCCTTGGACGTATGCGGGCGCTGCCAGCGGAGGGCGCTCGCAGAAGCACGCGCCTGTGCCCCCCAGCATATGCTGAATCCAGTGAGTGCCGCGAGTAACGGAGGGCACCCTGCCCAGCAGGCCCGTGGTGCGCAAGGCCTGATAAAGGACCTTGCGGGGTGGCCACCACGACGGGCCGCTGTGCTGACAAACCTACAGCACATGCTGGGCGGGCGCCACAGCCTCCGCACTCAACGGAGGCTGAGTGGGGTGCGCTCTGACGTGGGACTGGCTGCCCGCGCGCCGCAGTACTATGGGCCGGACCAGAGCTACGGCGGCGGGCCGCCGCAGTTCTACGGCGTGCAGGGCGGCTGGCGGCCGGTGTACCCTCCGGTGCTGGCGCCCTTCCCGGTGCGGCGGGTCGGGCGCTGGCGGGGAGCCGCACTGCATGCCCTGTGACGAAGGCGGGCGCTGTGCGGGCGCAGGACACTGCGCCGGCGCGTGGCTCCGCCAGGCCTGTCGTTGGCAGCAGGGGTTTGTGCGGTCTAGCAGACTTTGCACGCGCTTGGTACCCCTCCGCGCTGCTGAGCTGCGGTGGTGCCCCTGGGCAGTGCGGGGCAGGGAAAGCAGCTCGCTGCCGAGCGCGCTGTCAGCCTCTTGGGCGCCCTGTCTGCGCCGCGTGCTGTGGCGGCGCTCAGCTCCACTCTCATCACGGGCGCGCGCCACTCACGGGCGCGTGCCACTCACGGGCGCGTGTGATGCGGCAGCAGCGGGGCGGTCAGTACTACCCGGCGCCCCCGTACCACATGCCGCCGCCGGGCGCCCCGCCGCCGCCCGCGCCTCCGCCACCCGGCGTGCGGCCGGTGGCGGTGCCGCAGGAGCAGCTGCTGCAGACGGCGACCATCCGGAACGCGGTCAACCTGAAGAAGAACAGCCTGGCGCTGGTGCCGGTCGACGGCGACCCGCGCCGCCTGGCCGTCAGCTTCACGTTCGACTCGTCGGTGCCCTGCCGGCGCGCGCGCCCCGCCCTGCACAGCCCCTCCTTGCACACCCGCGCACCGAAGCAAGCCTTGCAGCCCCTGAGCCTGACAAATGAAGGACACTTTTGAAGAGGCTGCGCTGCTTGACAAACTCTGCGCCGCCCGACCAGCAGGCTCACATTAAAGTGCCCGCGGCCGGCGCCGCCCCCTTGCCATGGCTCATAAAGCATGCCTTAACAGGGCAGGCTCTGCATGGCGTGGGCGGCGGCCGCGGCGACGGTGCTGGCCGCCGGTCTCACACGCGATGCCAGTTCACAGGATGCAGTAGTGCGAGCGCAGGTAGAGCAGGGCGTTGCTGGCACGCGCGGCAAACGGTGCGGGTCTGTGGCGCAGGGTGACGGTGTTTGTGGTGGCTGTGGAGGAGCCGGCGCGCGGCTGCGCGATCACGCAGACGCAGGGCGCCCCCGCGCCCGCCGTGACCTATGACGACGGCGGCCGCACGATGGCGCGCTGCCCGGGCAGCCAACCTGCATGCTGTGGCATGCATGCGCCAGGGCTGCTCAGTCTTCTCACACAGACAAGCCTGCGGGCGCATGTCTGCTGTCAGCTCTGCCGTAATGCTTGGCGGTCGGCTAGGAAGGCTCGTGCCTGCCCTGTGCGGCATGCGCTGCGGCGTGCGCCCGGCGCGCGAGCGGCGCTGGCTTGCCCAGCCGCGGCGCACCTCATGAGCACCCTGTCCCCGCTCGACCGTCGCGCGCCCGGCAAGCGCGGCCGCGCGCGCGCGCAGCTCGGCAAGGCGTACCCGCCGGCCGGCGCAACGGCGGCGGTCGTGGAGCTGGACCGCTACGACGAGCGGCAGCTGCTCGCGCCCGAGGGCGGCGCGTTCCCGCTCATCGTGCGCATGGAGACCGTCACGGAGAAGGGGCTGGCCGACGGGCACACGCTGCAGGCGCGTGCTTGCGCTGTCCCTCCGTCTGATCGGTGGGGGTAGGGTGGGGTGGACTGGCGCGTGCCGGGGCGGGAAAGCGATGTTGGCGGGCCTCGCCGGCCACGGACCGGCAGGTGTGGAGCCCGGCAAGCGCGCGGGGAGGGCTGGGGCGGCTGGTACTTGTGCATCGGCCGCGCGGGCGCTGTCAGGGCAGGCCTGCGGGCGCCGCATGCGAAGACAGGCCCGCGGGCGCTGCGCAGGAGCTGGAGGTGGGCGCAGGCCAGAAGAGCTGGGTGCAGAGCCAGACGACGTTCGTGGCGCTGGCGCGCGACGAGCACGCGGGGCCGGGCGGCCTGCGCGCGCGCGCGCTCAAGCAGAAGATCTGGGTGGAGGGTGTGTCGTATGAGCTGCAGGAGATCTACGGCATTGACTCGCTGAACTCACGGCGCCGGGTGCGGCCCGCCGCGCGCCCCCGCGCGCCGTGCTCTGCGGCCATCAGCCGGCAGCAGGCTGGGCGGCGAGCGCGCGAGGAGGGCAGGCTGGGGGATTGCATGCAGTGTGGCAACCCTGTGTCGCTGCAACCGAAGCCTTGCAACGCTGTGGTCTGCAGAGCGGCTCTTTTGCGACACCAGCAGTCCGCTGCCAGCAGGCGCGCGCAGCCGCCCGGCTGCGGCGCGGGCGGACGGGTTGACGCGTGCGCCCGAAAATTTTCTTACCGTAAACTTCATTTTTACCGCGCCAGCTGGACCCGGCGGTGCCGGAGGAGGAGCTGAGCGAGGAGAAGCTGTGCGTGATCTGCCTCGTCAACCGCCGCGACACCACCGTGCTGCCCTGCCGCCACCTGTGCATGTGCCAGGACTGCGCGCAGGCGTGCCCCCCACCGCGCCCTGTGTCACCCAGGCTTGTAGGTAGGCACTGGTGCTCCCAGGCACGATGACCTTGTGCAGGGCCGACATGGTCTCCAGCACATAAGGGGTAGGTGTCCTACTCAAAACCGGCGCGCACCCTCAAGGGAGCAGTGGAAGCGTGTATGTGTCTTGTGTGTCGGAGTGTGCGCTGCTGCCGGCCCGCCTGCACGATGTGCAGCGCGGCGGCAGCCCTGCGCCTGCGTTTCATGTGGTCGGTGGACTTGCGGCGGATCTGAGCGCCGCGCTGCCGAGTCGCAGGAGCTGCGGCGGCACAACAGCAAGTGCCCGGTGTGCCGCTCGCACGTGGAGCAGATGCTGCACATCTCGCACCTGGAGCGCAGCAAGGCGGGCGCCGCCGCCGCCGGCGCGGGCGCGGCCGCCGGCGGGCCGGCAGGGCCTGCGGGGCCGCCGCTGAAGCGGAGCTCCGCAGAAGCCGTAGAGCGGCGCTAGCTGTATCGCGCGCCGGGCAGGGAGCACTCGCAAGCGCTTGCTGCAGCTGGCCGGGAGTGTGCGCTGGCCGGGGCAAGAGGAGCCAGATGGGGCGCTTGGGGCGCCCTGGCAGGGCCGGCCTTGGCAGGAAGCGGCGAGGCCAGGGCAGTGACTGGACTCCCACATCTCTGGCGCCGTGAACGCCAAGGAGCGAGCGATGCGTGCCTTGACTGGTTTTCTCATATGTAAGAGGGTATTGCTGGGGTTAGCCATACAGTTTTGGGCCTGGGGTGGGGGTGGGGCGAAGGGCGAAGGGATAGGCGTGTCATTCAACCATGCAGGCCGTAAGTGCGCCACGCCTCACTTCAGCGCGCTTCTGGCGCGTGAGCAGGCCTGAGCATGTCGGGGGTTGACATGCAAGGTAATTAGATGTGGGGCTTGTGTCAGGGGGCTCGGGCGGGGTCCAGCAGGTGAAGCTCGAGAGAGGTCTGCGGACAGTGATGTCGAGCCTGTATTATAGACATGGGTGTGGGCGCATTGCGCATGCTTTTATTTGCTTTGGGCCTTGGGGTACTTGCTCCTCATGAGACAGCTATGCATCACAAGGCCGGCGTCAGTGCTGTTAGGCATGCCATGTTGCCTCACCCGAGCTGAAGCTTGTTAGCAGCGACGGCTTGCTGATGGGCTGCCTAGCAGGCACAGGAAGCATCGCACCCAAGAGCCTCTGCGCCGCTGCTGGATATAGTGCGGGTCTGGTGTACAGGGGACTAGAGTGTCTGTTATCAGGATGTCACCTTGCTTTGCACGCAGCACTGCATCTATCTTACAGAAGGTCTGCCAGTCATGCTCCCACAGACGTGTCCGGTATGGTACATCGTCTGGCAACAACACGGGGCGTACCTGTCACCTCTCACTGATGTGCCTACCCTAACATGCATGGTCCGGAACCCCTGAAAGGTGCGCCTACTGAATCTTAACTTACCAAAAAAGCGTTGTCGCGGCGGTAGAACTCATGCGCTATCTTTGGTCGGTGCCCGTACTCCGGAGCCCGCACGTACTGGCGGGGCGGTGGTCCATGGGCTGCCAGGCTGGACGTTACCTGCGTTACCAAATCCCATGCAGGCGCAGACCGAACCTGGCTGGCAGATAAGCGCGTCTGTCGGTGTGCGGCATCATTACCCGGCATGCACTGACTTGCATGCAAATATACTGCTTTTGACCAGCCCTGCATCCCCCAGTTCAGCGAATATGACAACATGTCAGTTCTTCGACCGGCTGCGCATCAAAGCCCTAGATCTCTAAAGTCTAGAGCACACAAGGTATGCACAGGTAAGCCCACAGTGCCCTGGTCCTTGGTGCGCACCAGCGGGCCCAGGCTCCGCTCGCGGCCGAGTGCGGTGCGGTTGCAGGTGTCGCGGCCTGTGCGGCTCCCGCCGTCCGTCGTCTGCGGCGGCTGTGCGAATACCTGCATGCACGCAGTGTGCCCGCATGTGGATGAAGTAGGCTTCGCGCAGGTGGTCAAGCAGGGTCACGTGCAGGCGGTCAAGCCGAGCAAGAGCGCCACCCTTGACCTGTTCGTGGGTCTGGACTGACAGCCCCACACCCTGACATCAGGCATAGCTGGCCACTTTGGCTTAAGTGCCCTTCTTGTAAGCCACTAGGTAAATCTGCTCTGAGCACGGCTTTGCATGCGCACCAGGTCATACAGCAGGACTTCCCTGCGCGTCAGCGGCGGCGGCTGCAGCGGCGGCACAGGTGTCGCGCCGCCAGCGCCGCCTTGCGCGCGCGCGGCCGCTTGCTTCGCATGCTTCGCCTCTTGCTGCAGCGCTCCCCCGGTGTCCTCAGTAAGGCCGCGGGCGGCTGCGACCGGGCATGCGCGAGCGCAGTGTGAGCGCGCGATGCGGGTCTGCTCACCTTGAGCAGCGTGCGGTACTGCTCCGTCCTGAACGTCATCGTGAACTCGTCCCTGCGCATGAAGTCCGAGGTGTGGAAGCCGCGCCCGGGCATCTCCTGGCCCTGCTCCGCGTACTTGAGCCGGTCGACATACGGCGCGCCCTGGCGCCATGGACAGGGGCGCATGCCCGCATGTCAGCCAGCCGCATCATTGCAGCCTGGGCCGTCGGCTCACATGGTTACTGCGGTATGGTGGGTGCCGCTGATTCGACAACAGGTGCGTCCCATGCGCCTGCCCTCGCCGCGAAGTGCACATGCACCAGCCGGCTCCCAGGCACTGAATGCGCTCGTGTGTGCGCAGACTGCGACCATTACGCCAACCCTGATATCAAACGTGTCATGTATGCCACTGGCACACCAGTACAGCTGCCAGTGAGGCTAGCACCTGCACATGCCTCTGATATTCTGACCTAATTCTAAACATACAACGCATGTACAGCACATGTGTTTGCATGCTCAGGCCTGCATTGCCTGAGAACCTCAGGGCAATTGCTGCGACCCACCAGACGCATTCCTTTTAGGTATGAGCCTGCCACTGGCCAGCTGTGTCACAGCAACGCGCGGTGCCTTCAACAGGCAGTCGCCTCATCGGCATGGCGCTGCGCGCCTCACTGACATACAGGTGCTGCTTCTCGAAGAACGTGGCCGGCGTGCGCCCCAGCAGCGCCGGCCGCGTCTGCATCTGCTTCCCCTTGAACGCGGCGCGCTCCACGGGGTGCTGCACGTATGGCAGCGGCTCCCTGCCGCGGCGCGTGTTTGGGCTTGGTAGCTGCGTGGCTAGTTGCTGTCTCTGGAGAAAAGCAGGCGCTGGGCGGTGGCGCCGTCCCGCTGTGCGCATGAACGCCTTTGTCCTGCCGGGAGAGTGCTATGGGGTCTGAAAGCAGGTTCCCTGCGTGCAACAGGCCCGTCCAGCTAGCGCTTTCCAGGATAGTGCTTGAGGTCTCGGGCCAGTGTGACCCAGTGAGGTGGACGGCGAGTCCACACAGGCTAGCCACCAGGCGCTCCACCCTTACGGGGTCTGCTTGCTCAGCGGTGCCGAGTGTGAGGTAGGGCTCCTGGCGAGGAGCCAGAGGCCTGCCAGGACAGCCAGGCCAGCAGAGTGTGTGCAGCGCGCTGCAGGCGCTCACTCTTTCGTGCCGATATTGATGAAGCTCGCCTTCGCAAAGACGCCCTTGCAGCGCCCCAGGAGCGCCGCCTCGTCTGCTTTGTTGTTGTTCATGGTTATCTGCCTGTATGTCATCCGCGGCAAGCTCTCGAGTTTTGAACGCATCTCGAAGCCTACCCTATACCCTAAATTTAGGGTATACTCGAACGAGGTTTGATGTCGATAAGCGGCAGTCCCACTCAGTGTCTAACAGCACGTGCGGCGAAGGCCTGCAAAAGAGCAAGTACTTGTGTGCTGTATTCAAACTGTTGAGGACTGCTTGGTGGACCAGAGACCAACTTTGCCGCCGAGTGCGCTGGGCGCTGTGGGCTGTTCTTTTTGTGCAGGGACTGGAAACGCTCTTGCTGGCCATGTTAAGCCACTCTGTTGCTGGCGCGCCGCTCTTGCGTCGTGGCAGCCCAGCCATGTGCCTGTGTCAGGTGGGCTGCATTGCCCATACCTCTTGGCACTCGCTGCTTGAGCGGAGCATTTTCAGTGTAATGCAGACCAAGGCTAGCTGTGCGCTTGCTTGGACTGTTCCACCTGATACCATGCTTACTCGGGCTGGCTCAGCAGAGGCTGGGTTATCTCCCGCTGCTCACAGTGGGTGGTGGGGCCTGGGCGTGTCCTCGCTGGCGCAGCGCTTCCCTGTTTCCAGGCCGCGCGTGCACCTGCAGCCAGGGCAGCTGGTGCATTTGCTGCACTCGCTCTGTTGCTTGCGGCTCTGTTCACTGCTCACCAGGAGCGCCTGCTGTAAACACCTGCTCACATGAGCTGTTCTGACGACGAAGTAGGGGTTTAAAAGTGTGAGGCTATCGGCTGCGCAAAGCAGCCTTCGTTCGGCATTTCTGGGAGCGAATCCGGTGCAAAGGCGCGCATGCTGGAGGGCATGGTGCGCTGTGTTCCGCATCTCGGCTCATCTAGGTCGGCATCCACATGCATGCGTGAGCAGTAGCGCAGGATGTGATCAGCACAGCACTGACAAGACCACAGGCTGCCGACGCTTTGTGCCCACAACACACCTATGCACCTTACGCGGCGCTGCATGGCACGCATGATGGCAGAGCCAGTGGGTGCACATAGGCCCCAGAGTTGTCTCCCTGCAGCAGGCTGCCACCACCTTGCCTCGAGCTGAGCCTGATGCGTCTGTTAGGGAGACTCGGGTAGCGGAAGATGCACAGCGGGGGTTGCACCTGTGCTGCACATGCAGCTCTCTTAAGGGCAGCGCGCGCGCGCTGCGTTATGCCCACAAGCTGGATAGCCTGCAGGCAAACGTATGTCACCTCAGCAGCGAGGCGTGCCAGGCGCATGACGCACGGCGAACGGCGCTGCAGAGCAGCCCTAGCAGGGTGCCTCCCTTCGCAGCCAAGCTGTCGCGCCCAGCAGGCACGGCTCGGCGGGCCTGCCTGTGAGCGGGGCGCCGCTGGTGCGCGCCCCGCGGTGCCGGTGCTGCAGCGGGGCGATGCAACTAGACTCTGCGGCTTCGCGCGGCGCACACAGGGCCTTTCCCCTCCACAGTCGAACACCTGCATGGCTTCCTCTGGGTCCCTGCATGAGTGACACGGTGCGTGCTCTGCGGCCGGCGCACGTTTCCTGCGCATGCACCAGTGCATGCGCCGCGTGCATTGTATGCAAATCATCATGCCGCTTGACCCCCTGCTGGCACATGTAGTGTGATGCACATGCATTCGCACAGCTCTCAAGCTTGCACATTGTAAGCGAAGTTGCGTTGCGGCTCTGCTGTCGCCTGCGGCCCGCCCAAACATCATGCGGACCGCACCACGCAAGTGCAACGCGAGTGCTTGCTCCTTGGTCTGCACCGTCACCGTCATGAGATCTCGTGCACTGTCACAGTCATGATCTCGTGAACCACCACACTGGTGCACAGAGACGTGAGAGACACGCCCAGCACGTCTGCGACTATGCGCTAGATGATGTGCAGAGTGAACAGAGAAACGCGTTTGATGTCATACTTGTTGCACCACTGACAGTCTGCTCACAAAACCAAGGGCCTGGGACAAGTAAACAACCTTCATGACATCCAAGCCACAAGCCTCCACGTCCCCACCAACAGGCGCGCGCTACGCACTGCGGCGCTCAGTCCGCCGCCACAGACGCGGGTGGGTCCAGGCGCGGCTTTTTGAGCGCGGGCTCGCCGTTTGACGCCCCCGCATCGGCGCCCTTGCCGCAGGCAGGCACAACCGCTTGCACCGCGGCCTCCGGCGGCGGTCCAGCGCCGCCCTCACCCAGAGCGCATCCTGCTCCCGACCCCGACGCGCCAGCAGGCCCTGGACCGCCTCGCTCCGGTCCTGCTTCCTCTGCAGCCGCGGCGCCGCCGCCGCCGCTCCGGCGCTCCCCGGGCGCAGCTGCACCGGCGCTCGGGGCAGTGCTGCCGTTAGCGGGTTCGCCGTCGGGGCGCGCCGCCTCGCCGCCGCTGCCGCTTGCTGGCGCGGCGCCGCTGCCGCAGGCGCCGCCAGCGTCCTCGGGTCCTGGGTTGCCTGCGGCGGCGGAAGCCGCGGGGTCATCTGCTTTTTCGTCGTCCACCTCGGCGGCGGCGGCGGCGGCGCCGTCGCCGGCGGGAGCGCTGCGCTTGCGCGAGGGGATCGTGCGCTCGAGCGCCTCCCGCCAGTCGCCCAGCTCTGCAAAATGCAGCAGCGCCTCCACCACCTGCCCCAGGGGTCCGCTTCAAGCACAGCACCCTGATTACTGCACCTCGAAGCTGGGCGTACGCAAGCCCGTGCTTGTATGGCAACACGGTGTTTTGAAACAGCCAGCAGCGTGTTATGACGGCGAGGTGGTGGGCGACGGCGCGCTGCGACGCGTCAGGCGCCTGCAAGCATGCGCGCAGCACGGGACCTTCCTTTGCACAGTGTGGCACGCGAGCAGGGCGACACGAGCCCAGCCAGAGCGTGTAGGGAATGTCGTCATGCCTTTTCAGGCAGCGGCGGGCCACAGCCAGGTCGGCTCCGCGCGCCGGGCGCGCCTGGTTGACGGTGAGCACGGCGGCCGCCGTCAGCTTGAAGTGCTGGCCGACGGGCAGGCGCGCGGTGGCGATGCCGGCCGCGCGCGCGCGGCTTGCGCAGAGGTCCTTGTGCCGGTTGCGGTCCACGAGGCCGCCAATCACGTACGCCTTGCCGGCGTCCAGCGCCTGCAGCTCGTTCGGCGAGTCTGCGCGACCCCCCGGGCCTGGGCCGATCGGGCTTGCTGCGCATGTCATTAGCCGAGCGCGGCTCCATGCCTGACGCTCTGACGCTGGCTCGTGAATCTTGTGGATCGTTTAAAGTGTCTTGCGGTGCGACAAAGCCTGCGGCAAGGGGCCCACAGGCATGTCAGCAGATAAGAATCTGTTCAGACAATGACTATGCCGGCGGCGAACCCATGCCTCCTGGCGTGAGCCGGGCGGCCACAGGCGCGGCGGCACGCGCGCCTGCGGTCAGGTACACCAGCTGCTCGGTGCGCCCGGCGAAGAGGTCCAGGTAGGGCGCCTCGGACCGCGTGACCGCCCAGTTCTCCAGCCCGGACAGCTGCCGGCGCAGCAGGTCGCCCATGCGGCCGGCCATGCTGGTGAGGTGCAGGTGCGCGGGCGCGGCCGCGCGGATGTTGGCCGCATACGAGAAGCCCAGCTGCTGCGCCAGCGAGCGCAGCTCCTGCGCGGCCGCGGCGCCCCGTCGGCGCACGCGCGCGCGCGGCGCGCCTGGCCCGCCGGCTGCTGTGGGAGTGCGTGGAGACGAGTGCACACTCGCGGCACAAGGGTGCATGGCAGCGGTCCCATGGTGCGTGCACTGCCATGGTCCAGCACAGGCACGCCCAGCTCCTGAGCTGCAGGCGAGGCTTGTGTGCGCTGCACGAGGGTCATGCGGGCATGCATGGTGCATGGTAATGCGCAGCATGCACTGTATGGCACGATGTGGTGCAAGTGAGCGACAGACTGCAGGCATGCACACTTAGGCCCCTATCTTACAGAGTATCAGGAGTGTTTGTCACAGCATGCAGACCGCACACGCTGAGCCCGTTAGCGCCCACCACAGCCGCGCCTGGTCGGTCATCAGGTCGGCATAGTCCAGGTCGATGATGATGCGCTGCCCGTCCCTCAGCGCTGCCGCCAGGCGCGCCTTCTTCTCCTTGCCGGACAGCTGCCGGTCCTGCGCTGCCATGCTTCGGTCAGAGCGCCTCGAGCCTGCCCGGAGTCCGCCCGGGCCTGGACAGCCGTGCTATGAGTCTGTCCGCGCAGGCAGCACAGCTGACTGACAGCGCGCTCCAGCCCGCCGCACACCAGACCCCCGCAAGCCACACGAGCCCAGCAGGGAGGCAGCTGCTACGAGGGGCTAGCGCGCAGCAGCAGGGCCTGCAGCACGACCCCTGCCGTAACAGCTACGCTGGCGTCGCAGTGCACAGAGCGCCGCTCGGCCACGCCTAGAGACAGCATACCCAGCGTACCCGGAGGTGTGCAACAAGGGGGCGACGCGGCAGGGGCTGCGCCCTGGCGGGGGCTGCGGGAAACACTGGGCGCGGGCGGGCGCGCCTTGCGCTTTGCCTGGCACTCCTCCCGGAATGCGAGCTTCTCCTCGCGGCTCATCGCGGCCAGGCGCTGCGCGGCCTCGGCCTTGCGCGCGGCCACCAGCGCGCCGCGCTCCGCCTTCTCCCGCTGCTTCTTCTCGGCCTTCTTGGCCAGGCGCGCCTCATGCTTGGCGCGCTTCTTCATCTGGTTCTTGGACAGCGGCAGGCCGTTGAGGCCTGACTCCGGCTCGGCCGGCGCGGGCGCGCCGGGCTGGCCTGCGTCTGCCAGCTCTGCAGCCGGGGGGGCGTCCCCTTCTGCTGCTGCAAACGCCGCTGCCGGAGCCGCATCATCGACGTCCATGCGTGCACGCTCGCAGCTGTGCTGGCTGGCTGAAGCGGTGACCGTGAGTTCGGGACTGCCAGGCAGCACGCGGGAGCCACAGCGCTTGCCCTGGAGTGCTTAAGACAATGTCTGAGACAGGTGCACCGACTGGCAGTGAGCACCCTTGAAGAGTCTTGGAACGCTTCCCCTGTAGGCTAGTGGCAGAGCGCAGGCATCGCCCAAGCTGCTGGTCGACCAGCTCGATAGCTCTTTAGAAAAACATATCAAGGGTAGGGTCAAGTCGTACTTTCTCAAGCGAGTGCTGCCTGCTCCAGACCAAAGACAAATACGAGAGGTAGAGGGACGTCTGAGCGGAGGTGCGGGGCTATGGCCGAGCCCATGAACGTTTTCTGGGGCCTGGAAGTCAAGCCCGGCAAGGTGGGCGCGTTTGTGCCGCCGCCGGAGGAGTGCAAGCTGCACATCTCGCAGGCGCGGCCACCTGCGCATAGGTCACATCACCCAGCAGGAGCGGCTGCCTGGTGCAGCGTGCGGTGGCCGCCATTTGCGTCCGCGCACCATCGTAAAGAATGCCTGCCTTCACGCAGCAGCTTACAGTGCATTTTACCACTGTGTACGTGCCTCTTACATAAGCCCGACGTGTATCGGAATGACACAACGCACACGAGAAGCGCTTTGTATATTCCTTGTGGCGGCACTCCGCTGCAGCGCTCCTCCCCCTGCTGGGCAGCCTTGCATTACCTTGCTGGTTGCTGCATACCTGGCACCCGGTAGCAGTGCTGCAGTCCCGGGCTGCAAGGCACGCGGGCGGCAGCGGCGGCGGCGGGCTCTGCGTGAGGCTGGGCGGGTGCCAGCGGCGGGCTGGCCAAACCTGCAGCGCCTGCCCGCCTCGTTCACACAGAGACACCCGCGTCTGCAGCCCAGCCGCACACGGGGCCCGCCGCTCCTGCCACCGCCCGCGTGCTTTGCAGCCAGGGACTGCGGCACTGCCGCCAGGTGTGTGGCTGCAGCAACCAGCAAGGGACTGCCAGGCTGCCCCTGCAGCGCCTGCCCGCCTCGCACACACACAGGCGCCCGCCAGCGCCCGCTGCCCAGCCGGCACTGGCGCTACCAACCGCCCACCGCTCAGCGCTCCCCTCCAGCAACCTCACTATTGCTTCCCTGGAGGCATCACCCTTGCGCCTCTGCGCGACCTGCCGCAGGCCACGCTGGCGCTGGGCGCGGCCGCCGGGCAGCGCGTGGGCCTCAGCGCCAATATCAACATGCCCCGCGACCTGCCGCAGGCCACGCTGGCGCTGGATGCGGCCGCTGGCCAGCGCGTAAGCCTCGGTGCCAAATTCACGTGTACCGCGACCTGCCGCAGGCCACGCTGGCGATGGATGCGGCCGCTGGCCAGCGCGTGGGCCTGAGCGCCAAGGTGGGCGACGGGCCGGCGGTGCTGCTGTGCTCGCTGCGCGAGGGCGGCCAGGAGAGCTGCAACCTCGACATCGTGCTGGACTCCTACAGCGAGTTCAGCGTGACCGGCGGCGCCGCAGTGCACCTGGCCGGCTACTACATGCCCGAGTACGAGGGTGCGCGCCGTGGCGGCCCCCCTCTGGCCGCAGGCGGCCGCATGGCCGACCCGTGAGGGCGCGGCGCGGCGCCGCGCGCCGCACGCGCCCGGCGGCGGGTGCAGGTTGAGCTGGCAGCCTGGGCCGCACACCCTCTGACAGCCGTGCTGTGGCGTTGCAACAAGTCTTGCGTTGCGTGTTCAGCTCTGTTCAGAGGCGCACTACTGTAGTCGGTGCACCGGGCAGGTGCGCGCAGCAGCTCCTGCAACAAGCTGAGTAGGGTAGAGTAGGGAAGGGAAGCTGCTTACTGGCTCGTCCGAGTAGGGCGAGCGTGGTGGACAGGCGCATGTGCGTCAGCGCTCCCCGCACCTGCAGCAAAGACAACCGGACGTGTCCTGCCGCGGATGGGAAGCGCGTTCCAGCAGTGGAACGCGCGACTCTGCACTGAGCGCTCGGCTGCTGCAGATGACGATGAAGATGAGGAGGAGGACGACGACGACGAAGACGAGGAGGAGGCCCACGGCCATGCCCATGGCCATGGCCATGGCCATGCGATGGTGGACCCGCGCACCCTGCGCAAGCTGCAGCAGCGCGGCGTCAACGTCTCCGACCTGATCGCGCCCGTGCGCGCCGCGCGCACAGCGCGGCCCAGTGCCTGGGTGCCTGTGCAAGAGGTGCTTGCCTGCCGCTGTCGGTCGATGACTGGCAGAGGCGGGGCCGGGGGTGGCCGCCAGGCACCTGCTGACATTCGCGCGTCCGCAGGGGGCTGACGAGGATGATGACGACGACGACGATGAGTTTGAGGACGCGCGGCCCGGCGTCGTGATCACAGAGGTCGAGGAGGGCGCCGTCGCAGCGGACCGCTCGGTGCGCAGGGCCTCCACGCCTGTGCCAGTGTGCTGCTCTGGAGGCGCTGCTGCACAGAGCAAAGAGAGAGTGCCTGTGGTTGAAGGCATGCGGAAATGCTCGCCTGTGGTCTGACAGGAGGCGTCTTTGTTGGGGTGTCGCACGGCGCGCTGTGCATGGCCAGGCCTGCTGATTGGCGCTTGGTTGCATGTGAGCGGTTGCAGGCACATGCCCTGATGACAGACAGTTGCGACTGTCTGCATGCTGTGCAGCCCTGCACAGGGCTGCGCCTGTGAACAGCCGCAGCTGGCTGATACAGGATGAAGCCCAGCCAATGTGGCCGGCGGAGGAAAGTCGGAGTGTGCACTGCACAGCGCGTCAGAGTGCTGCCAGGGCGCGGCTGTGCCTCCTCTGCGCGGCCGGTCGAGCACGGCAGCCTGCCCCACCAAGCAGGGTCGGCAGGCCTGGGTCAGCATCCGTGACACGGCACAGGTGCGGCGCAGGGCGTCGCGGCGGCGGCGGTGGCGCGCGTGGTGGAGGTCATGGACGGTGAGCCGCCCGCGGCCGGCGGCGCGCGCGAGCAGGCGCAGGAGGTGCGCCTGCAATCAGGCGCATAAGGAGCAGCACTCTCTTCCCCCGCAGTTGGAAAGTCCTGTGCAGCGCGCCGCGGAGGAGGCGCCGGCGGAGCGCATTCGTGCGCAGGCCGTGCAGCGCCCCTGCTGCGCCCGCGCGCGAGCTCTGCTGGTCTGCGACTGCCGGCGCGCTGCCTCGTGGCGCGCGCTGCGGTTTTCATGCAGTGATGGAAGTTCATATGGGCCGCAGGGAGGGACGTCGATGCCCAAGAGGGGAATAACACGGTTGCGCTCCGCAAGCCGCAGTCTGTGCACCCAAGCTGCGGTCTGTGCACCGTGGTAGATGGCAACGCCCCTTGCCCGAAAGAGCTGCTAAGCTGGCCACCCAAGAACTTCAAATGGTTTTGGTTGGCGTGACCGAAGGAGCACATTTCAGCAGGTCACACCTCTGCTGATCCTCAGTCAGAGCGCGCACAGGAGGCAAAGCGGGCGGCTGCAGACGCCAAAGCGGCGGCGGCCGGCAAGCGCAAGCGCGCCAGCAGCGCGTCAGCGGATGCTAGCGAGACGACGCCGGCGGCCAAGAGGGCAGCGGCTGCCGACGCTGCAGCGGTCAGGTGTGCTGCATGGACCACAATATATCGCACATGGTAACCAGAGGGAGGAGGCTAGAGCGGCCGTGCCGCCCTGCCTAGGTCAGGTATATGCTTGCCTTTCATGCTTGTCTGGGAGAGCCACATGCTGTGTCTCAGGAGGTGCCGCGGAGCAAATTATGACACGCCGTCGTCAGACTGTTCATAAAGGCCGCCAGGCCAAGAGCTCTTCTGCTTTCACACGTGCTTGTGCTCACTGGCGGCGCGCAGGCCCGAGCCGCAGCCGGCAACCAGCAAGGCTGCCAAGAAGGCCGCCAAAGCGGAGGCTGCCAAGGCCAGGGGCGGCGCTGAGGCGGCCCCTGTAGCCGCCAGCGGTGCGCTCCTTTTTAACCTGTTGTGACTCAGTCATGAGCGCTGTATGTGTACTAGATTTGCATAATAGGTCAAGACTGTGAACGCTTGGATGGGCTTCAGATATGCAGACAGGCCCCAAGTCTGCGCCGTCTGACACTCTGATGGTATGCAAGCACATGGATTTCGTTACATGCCATGGTGTGATGCCATGGCTTCTTGCATGCCACGCCACATGCAAGGCGTCTTTGCTTGCCCTGGCTTCGGGCAGCCAGATGTCCGGAGACCATGGGACTGATGCTCATGCATGCGCGCGTGCAGCCAACGGCACGCCGGGCAAGGCCGGCGGCAAAGTGCGCACGTTTGAAAACGGCTTTGCCATTGAGGAGCTCGCGCCGGGCCAGCCAAACGGCAAGCTGGCCAAGCCCGGGAAGAAGGTGCGCCCCGTAGCGCCTTTGGCTGACACAGCCTGGGCTCTGGGGCCAGTGCAAGTGCCGAAGCGGCGTGAAGCGGAGGTTCCAAGGGCTTGAAGCTGACGCAAAGGATTGATGGTCTCTATCTTGCAGTCCCCTGTTGGCAGCCGAGCTGATAGAGACAGCACATAGGCCATCCACCTGTGAGGGCTCACGCTTAGGTACCTGCTGCGCCACCGCCTGTGGACCTTGCTTGACTGGAGACGCACCAGACTGCAGCCTTCCCGACCACCTCTGGCATGCTTGCCAGCATGCGCTGCGCTTAACGCGGCTCCTTCCTCGCATGCCTGGGTCCCGGCTGCCTGCGGAGGGCACAGCGCATGGTGCGGATAGAGATGTGTGCTGCCTGCGCAGGTGGTGGTCCGGTACAAGGGCACGCACAAGGGCAAGGTGTTTGATGAGACCAAGGGCAAGGCCACGTTCAGCTTCCGCCTGGGTGCGCTGCCCAAAATTACAATTTCTCATGTGCTGCATACTTTGTGGTCGTGTCTGGCCAGGCAGTGCATGCAGGCTTACTGTAACTTTGGGTCGCGGGGTGTGCATGCGGCTGCTGGCGGTGCCTGGCATGCTCTGCGACTCTGCTCAATGCACGTGCTGTGCCTTTGTGCTCAGAGGCCGGATCGTGTTTGTCAGGAAGCCAGCAGCTGTCTAGGCTTCCGATGGTGTGCCAACCCAGACATCAACAAGCGCTGACTGCCTTTCTGTCTGTGCTGCGCAGGGGTCGGCGAGGTGATCAAGTGAGCTCCCTACCCGCTGCAGCTTGTTCCAATTTAGCTCCTTCCCATATAAGCATTGCATCTACTGCAGCAGGTATACATGCAGTTCAGAACCGACGCAAGGACACCAGCGTAACATTGGCGCTGCGACATGCAGGGGCTGGGACCGCGGCGTTGAGGGCATGCGCGTGGGCGACAAGCGCCGCCTGACCATCCCGCCGCAGATGGTGCGCTGCCTGCAGTGCGCTGGGTGGTCTGGGCGTTGTTCCATGTGCCACGCCGCTGGGCTGCCTGACGATGCTGCAAGCGTTTGCAACACACTGTGTCAGCGTGAAAGCACCTAAGAGCTAATGATCTGTCTTGAAGCTTGGAACTGGGAAAAGAGGCTGTGTGGCATCTGCGCTCCTTCTGCGCCTTGATGACACTGTTCAGCATCACGGCGGCGACTGGTGCACGATGCATGCAAGGAGTTGCGGTGTGACCTGCAGGCGTACGGGTCGACAGGCGCCAAGCCCGCCATCCCCCCGAACGCCACCCTGTCCTTTGTCGTGGAGCTGGTGGATGTCAAGTAGCTGAGCGCCAGGCATGCGGACTTGAGAGCAGTAGCACAGGAAGCGCTTGCCATCACCTTCGGCCAGTTGGTGTCCCATGCATGTGTGTGTTGGCGGGGCGGCTGCGGGTGTGCCAGTCTGCAGTGTGCTGGCAAATGGTACTGATGGAATAGGCGTCTGTCGGTGTTAGGCTCGGCACATAATTGTCCCACTGGCGCTTGATGTGCTAACGAGGTATGTGCAACGACGCAGCCATAGATGCCTCCAACCTGAGGTGCACTGAGGCAGTTGTATGGAACATGCGCCTGAGTGTCTGCGTGTCTGGTTGTAGCGTTGGCCATCTTTGAAGTCTGAGTGACTCTGAAAAGTGGTGTTACATGCCCAATTCACTCTGCAGGCACTGCCTGCTCGATGAATGTGCGCCCGCTCACAGTCTTGCGCGCCTTCTGCTCTCTCGCGGCAAATGCCGTGCGCTCCAGGGCCGCCAGCATGGCACTTGTGCGCTGCCGCAGCTGGCTGTGCACAAAGCCCTGCGCGTTGAGGCAACCCCGTGTTTACATGCCTTGATTTGCTCACGCTTTGGGTAAACCACTCACTTGATGAGAATAGGATGCACTTGTATCGCCAGATCTGAGATAAATATACCAAAGAGGCCCCCTGGCAAAGACGACACCATGCAACACCGTGCAAGAGACCCGACATACCCCGAACCAAGAGCGAGGGATGCTCTTTGTCTGCTACTATTGTGTGAGCTGGCACTCATGAGACCCCAACACTTGACAACACTTGACCAGGCATATATAGCAAGCTGCGTGCTGCCCAGGCCGTCACGACCAGCGTGGCCCATATTGTTCTTCCAAAGCAACACAAAGCCATGCCTGGCAAAGGCAAGCCGAGCAGCTGCAGCTGGGCATGGCCCGCGCCTTGAAAGCGCTTGATGTGCACGTCCACGTGCGCGTACAGCGTGAGCAGCGCCCAGGCCACGGCGTCCACGCGCGCGGGCGCTGCCACATGGCGCGGCTGGATTACCAGGGCCAGGTGGCCGCCGCCGCTGCAGGGTATTGGGTAGGGTCCAGCGGCTGCCTCCGCCAGCGCGAAGGGCGGAGGTTGCTGCGCGCCGCAGACATGCTGCCATTGGTGCATGCGGGCAGGCGGGCCAGTCGCAAGGCATGATGCCAGCATCCATGAGGTGCGCTAGCGCTGGGCCGCTTGACTTGCGCCACTGGGCCGCTTGACTGGCGCCACTGGGCCGCTTGAATGGCGCCAGGCCGAGCATCAACACGGGGTCAAGGCAAGCAGATTTTGCAGACACAAATCCGATGGCTTTGTGCAGGTCCAGGATATGTCTCTTGGGAGGAGGCTCACCTCAGGGTGGATGTATGTGCAGCGGGGCGCGTCGGCGCAGGCGGCAGCTCGGCGCGCCTCTGCAAACTCCTGCGCATCGCTCCCTTTCAACCCGTGACTACCAGCGCGACACGGTTTGCAGCATGGCCAAAGGCTGTGGCATGGGCTCGCGGGGTAACACTGTAAGCACTTGCCTGCAATAGGACCGGCCGGGAATGCGGCCGCAAAAAGTGCACTGCTGTACATGTGGTGGGCGCCGTACGGGCCAGGGGCGTCTGTTAAGCACAGACACATTGATGAGCTCATTGTTCATGCAGCAGCAAAAGAGCGCATAGGAGCATTTCGCTGATCCATGCCTCGCACACACCTGTACAAAGGCGCTCAGAAGTGCGCCGTCGCGGCCCTCGCCCTGGCGGAAGGGAAAGAGCGCCGTCACCGCAGCCTCCTCGCCGCGTACATAGAATGACGCGCCCGGCCGCGCCAGCACGGCCTGGTCGACGCAGCAGCGGTGATGCATGGTGGGCGCGTGGAGGGCATAGGTTTGGGAGCTACTGAGGGATTTACACACAGTCCGTTTGAACCTGATGTCAACTGTGCATGTCTCAAGGATGGCAGTCCTCAAATACAAATTTTCTGTGCACACGCCTGCTGACGAAGGCTGACGAAGGGGACGTTTCATAGGGACCAAAGCAGGGAGGAACCTGTGCGGGCGTGCTTGCGAGCTCGCCGGCAGCCAGGGCTGCGAGCAGCCGCCTGCACGCTCCAAGGACAGCGAGCTGACAATAGTGCAGTGTTGCTATAAGGTGCTGAACTCGCTGCGAGACGCTGTGCCCACCGCAGCTCTGCCGCAACTGCGTACAAGCGCACGGCCGCCAGCTTGTCAAGGACCGCGTCGCGCTGCCCTTCTGCCAGCCCTCGCAGCGAAGTTGCAGACACCTGCTCAGCACCAGCAGTCAATCAGGTTATTGGAGTGAAGCAGAGCAGCGGGTTGAGCGCCACCTCATACATCACACCTGCAGTGTGACCTGGTAGCCGAGCTCCGGCTCCTTTGCCACTACAGCCGCTCCTGCATACTCAGCTGCGAGCGTTTCTACCGTGCCGGAGGGCAGCGGGTATGTGTGCGCGAAGGAGACCGTGAGGACATCAGGCGCGTCCCGTAACCTGCTGATACCAGAAGTTGTCAGAGCTCGTCATATGCATTGAGTAGTAGTTAAAATCTGACGCCGCGTGCCTCTTCATAGAGTACCGGCAGTCATCAAACTCATGCGCCTGCGCAGTGTGGTTTGTACGGGGGTGCTCGTTGTCAATGCCGCTCTGCAAGAAACTGCGCAGTATAACATTCTCTGGCGGCAGGACAGCCATCGGAGTCGTCCTCAGCACGGCTAATAGTTTATGATGCAAGATGACAGCGAACAGTGTCAGAGAAAGCTTACGATTAGCATTCTCTTCCTGTGCACGACCACTGCTCAAGCGCGCACGGGCACAAGCGAGTGCAGACAGCCAGGCTGCACTCTCCGGGAGGAAGCCAATAGAGGCGCTCTATCAGGGTTAGCTCATCTGAGTCTACAGATGAGAGGCTGAGGATGAGAGGTTGCCGTGACACATTGCTTCACTGATCGCACACAGCAGCTGGAGCCATGCGGCGAGCTCTGGCTCAAGTGCTTCCCAGGCTGTCAGGCGCTGGCTGCATTGGCGCGCATGGCGCGCGGGTGGCTCCTGTGGCCTGCCAGCTGCTCGGCGTGCGCGCATTTGCAGACGAAGCCAACCTGTTGAAGACCCCCCTCTATGACTTCCACGTCGAGCATGGCGGTGCGCCGCGCTGCCGGCCTAGCCTGCGTTGAGGCGCATTGGCACCTTACGGAGCGGGTGTGCACTGCTCTGCATTGGAGCTGCGCTGCTCACCAGCTTGACCAGCACATGCGAGGCACCGGCGCAGGCAAGATGGTGCCGTTCGCGGGCTGGTCGATGCCCATCCAGTACAAGGACTCGCTGGTGGAGGCGACGCTGCACTGCCGGTCCAACGGCTCGCTGTTCGACGTCTCCCACATGTGTGGCCTCACGCTGAAGGTGAGCCGCGCTGCGATCATGCTCACCCGCGCCTGCCTGGGCAAACACGCGAAGCAATCATGCTTCGCCCGTCACCAAGGACCCGGTGTGGCGCAGGGCAAGGACACCATCAAGTTCCTGGAGGGCCTGGTGGTCGGCGACATCCAGGGCGTCAAGGACGGCATGGGCACGCTGAGCGTGTTCACCAACGAGCAGGGCGGCATCATCGACGACACCGTCATCACCAAGGTCCCTGCGTGGCCCTCATATCAGATGGATGCCCTGGTGGACCTCCATCTGCATGCAGACACCAGCAATTAAGCGAGGGTGGCAAACAGCGCGCGCGCCGGCCCGCCAAAGCAGCCATAGCTGGCGGAGACCCGCTTGCAAAATTCATGCAAAGCAGGGGCCACTTGAGGCCTTCATGCACAAGCGTGTCACCCCTGTCACTGTGTGAATGCAAACAGCGAGCGAGTGTGACCAAGCATGCATGCCCCGTGGCTTGCACGCTTGGTCATGACCTTGCTGCAAGCAGCGCCAGGCTCACGTCCTGCCGGCTTGGAAGCTCTTGCGCACCCCGAACGCTCAGGCTGTGATGCAGGTGTCGCCCTCGGAGGTGTACCTGGTCGTGAACGCGGGCTGCCGCGAGAAGGACCTCGCGCACATCGGCAAGCACCTGGACAAGTTTGAGGTGGCGCCCTGTTCCTCATAGCTTGCCCTTTACTCTACACGCCTGCTGTTTGGCTCTGCATGCCACACGCATTTTCGGGTGCATGTTTGCACTCTGTCTATGGGTCTACATGTCTGCGGTCCCTCCTCTTGACTACTTGCGCACGCTCTACCTCCGCTCACGCATGCTTATCCTGTGACCAGTCACTCGAGTTCCTAACCGACTGTCAGGACGGCACTGACGCCGCACGCTGCTGCCGCGCAGGGCGACGTGGAGATGACCGTGCACGACGACCGCTCGCTGATCGCGCTGCAGGGCCCGGCCGCGGTGGAGACGTTAGCGAAGCTGACGGACCTGGACCTGGACAACTTCTTCTTCAGCCAGTTCGCCAAGCCCAACATCGCCGGCATCCCGTGCTACCTCACGCGCACCGGGCGCGCCGCGCTCCGCCTGTGCCACTTGTCCCCCATGTATTCTTAAAGCACCAGGTTGGCGATGTGTCCGGAGCCACTGAACCAGGCACTCTGATGAGCAGATGCATGCTGTGCACAGATATGTCGCCATGCATCCCGTGACTCTGCCTGACCATTGCCATGCACATACCCTGATCCGTCTCTCAGCCAAACAGAGCAAGTTTGAAAGTCTGTTCGATATCCAGCCTAAGATGTGTGCAGTGATCCGCCAAGGTGCTGACTCCTTGTGGCAAGAGCCCTCTGTCATCTTGATGCACTTCTGAGAGCATGCCGCCGCGCGCACGCCCGCAGGTACACCGGCGAGGACGGGTTTGAGATCTCGGTGCCGGGCGACAAGGCAGTGGAGCTGGCGAAGAAGCTGCTGGAGAACCCGCGCGTGCGGCTGTGCGGCCTGGGCGCGCGCGACTCGCTGCGCCTGGAGGCCGGCCTGTGCCTGTACGGTGCGCCGCCCGCGCGCGGCCGGGCG
>JAABUR0100003333.1_pt1 | contig 22662 bp, 15 predicted proteins | sample 5560091 | NCBI WGS metagenome assembly JAABUR01 (sample SAMN10711879, study PRJNA513375) | rock metagenome | isolation source: Antarctica rocks | place: Antarctica: Victoria Land, University Valley sud
GGTGTAGGGTCACGCGGTCGATTTGCGCCGGCGTTCCGTCAAAGAGCGCGACGTACAGCACGTCTCGATAGCCGGCCGGAAAGTCTGCCCGACCGTACCAGGTGAGTCCGGTCGGGGTAGAGTGCGGCGGGAAGGTTATGATCGGACTTTCGGTGGTTGCACAGTAGCTCGCCGTGCCATGGAAATTTCTGGCCGGCAGACGGTCCCCATAGCAGCGGGGCCAACCGTAGTTCCCCCGGCGCTTCACCAGATCAATCTCCTCCGGCGGAGGGTTGCCATTGACATAATCTTGCCCGACATCGGTGGTGAAGATGTCTCCGTTGCGGGAATCGAGGGCATGGGCGTAGGCATTTTTGAACCCAGTGGCCAGGGTCCGCACCCGGCCGGTGGACGAGAGGGTGAGCAACCGGCCAGCGCCGCTTTCCCCCACCAGTCCGGATGCCTCGAAGAGGATGGTGCCTGCCGCGGTCAGGTCGAGCTGTCCCTCCGACCGTCCATTGAAGGGCAGCCGGCGGACGATCGTCGCGGGAGCCGTGACCCCGCCACCATCCTTCAGCCGGGCACGCAGGATGTCACGCCCCGCCTGGATATACAGTTCCCTGCCCAACCACACCAATCCGGTGGGCTTTTCGAGATGCGACAGCACGATGGTCGACCCACCGCGCGGATCGAGCACCACGACCTGGCCGTTGCCAGCGTTCTCGCCGCCATGCAGCTGGGTCACATAGAGCCGGTGGTCGGGGCCGTATGCCAGGGACGTTGGCTCATGCAATCCGGACGCGACCAGCTGAACGTGGAATCCCCGCGGCACCTTCAGCTGCGCGACGGCTGGAGCCGAGTGCAATGCCGTGCTACCGCAGGCCGCCAGCGCCCCGCAGGCCAGCAGAAACCCAGTACACCGGCGGGCGATCCGCCAGCTTTCCCTTACGGGCCGGCCCACGCCACGGATTTCCGGCTGCCATTTCTCTGGCAGTTGCAGGAGAGGTCTTCGGCTTCCTCGACCGCTAATGTATTCGGTCTCGCTTCCTTGCCTGGAAGAGTGCAAACCTGCGGGGATCAAGCTCCCAAAACCGCCTGAACCCACAGGTAGCTCCGCTCGGTCCGCTGCACGGTGAACGAGGTCAAGGCCGTCGCCCCCGCTGTGCCGTACTGTAACTATGCCGATACATGGTCGAACCATGATCTCACTCTTCTCCCTGTATCGCACGCTTCCGCAGTGCTGGTACGCCCTGACGTGGCTCACAATTGCGTCTTCAATTGATGCAGGGGATACATATACTCCCGCATAAAGGTGGGGAAGGCTAGCATGGTGTCATCCAGCACGGATATTGGTACGCGCGCTCGGATGGCGAGAGTCGCGAATTGAATCCACTCACTCGCCAACGGACCAACCGCCCACGCTCCGACCAGCACCTGCTCCTTCCGATCGGCGAAAACGCATAACTGCCCTGTGTAGTCCTGACCGTAGGTGACCGTACGCGATCCGGTTGCGAGGTCTGTTCCAGCTGTAATGATTTCCATGCCCTCTGGAGCCCACCTATCGCCCTTCTTTTCGTACTGGTGCTTCAGTGATGCATAGGCGACACGATGCGCTCGGCCACCCTCGCCATACTCCTTTACGGCACTGTCGTGCGTTTCCTTCCAGATGTCCTGAGCGTGCTGGTCGGAGCGCAGAATGGTCTGCGGAATACCGGTGTCCTTCGAGCGTTCCTTGACTGTGGCCATGTGTCCTCTCCTTTCCATCGGTACTCAATCAACGGCAATGAGGCGGCCCCTATGAAGGAGTCTCCGACACCGTCGTGATATCCACGTCCATCATGAGCCATCGTACCCAGATTACCTGTACCCCAGTACATCCGACTGAAACACGAGTCGGACCGCACCGGCGTTGGCCTCGTCGCAGAACTTCTCCGCTGTCTGATAGGCGTCGTGCAAGAGGCCAGTGAGCGCGACCGCGTTGGCGTCCCCCCTCTCCGGGCTTGCAATCGGTTTAACACAATGATATAGTTGTGACATGATACCCGAAGCTAATTCTGCGGGTTGTCTTCCGTCAGGTATTCATTGGGCCTCATGGAGCGAAATTGTTGGGCGATTCGGTAGAACCCAGCGCCGTCGCGTCCAACTGGCAGGACTTCTTGCCGGTCTCGGGGGACTACGAGCAGCCGGATGTACAACCGCTTACTTGGATGGCAGCTTCGTGACCTGAGAGGAATGCCACGTGATTAAGAATGAGCGTCAGTACCGTATCACCAAAGCCGCCGCCGACGGATTCGAGAAGAGCCTTCGTGAAATTCCACATCGAGTATCTAGGGAAGACTCCCTGCTTCACAAGGCACAGGTTGACGCGATGACGAGCCAGCTTGAGGAACTGCGCGGACAAATTGAGGAGTACGAGGCGTTGGGTTCTGGTCGAAAGTCCTCCTGGGAATTCGCATCAATCGATGATCTTCCGGGTGCCTTGATTCGGGCCCGCATAGTGAGTGGCTGGAGCCAAAAGGATCTCGCGGACCAGCTCGGACTCAAGGAACAGCAGATTCAGCGCTATGAGGCAACCGACTACGAGTCTGCAAGCCTCGCTCGGATAATGGAAGTCACCGACGCTCTCGATCTGCGACTTGAGGGAACTGCCTCTGTCACAAAACAGAGAGTTTCGGCAAGTACGTTATTGTGCTGAAAATGAATACTTCCGGCTAGACCTTGTCGGCTTCAGTGGCTGCCAACCAAGTCTTACCAGCCTTCCAGCAGCACGTCGAACTGGGCCTGGCTATCGAGCACGGTGCTGCATGACTCCCAGTCGACGTCGTCGATCGTGTCGTAGCGCATCTCGAAGGGCGATTTGTCGGGCACGGCGTCGATGAGGTGCAGGGCTTGCTCCTCGTCGCGTTGCGCCACGGCAATCCACACGTCCTCCAGCGTATCGGGGATCTGGCCGAAGAGGTCGCGGACGGCCTTCAGACGGGCCGACAGGAGCTGGTGCACGCGATCCTCCACCGAGCCGCGATAGCGCATGTTGTACAGATAGACCTCGTCGCGCACCTGGCCGATGCGCTGGATGCGTCCCTTGCGCTGCTCCAGCCGAGTCGGGTTCCAGGGCAGGTCGAGATTGATCAGCGTGCCAATCTTCTGCAGGTTGAGCCCCTCGGATGCGGCGTCCGTCCCGACCAGGATACGGATCGAGCCGTTCATCACGTTGGCCTTGACCGTCTCGCGCGAGAGGCGGGTCCGCTCGCCGCGGCGGAAGACGCCGGAGCGCGTGCCGCCGGCGTACAGCGCGACCGTCTCCTCTGGAAACCGCCCGGAGAGCTGCTCCGCCACCCAGTGTGCCGAGTCGTAGTACTGCGAGAAGATGATGCAGCCACGCTCCAGCCAGGGACCAGTCCCGGCGACCCCCGAACGCAGCAGGTTCTCGACCACGGCAAACTTCGGGTCCGCCGCGGGGGCGGCGTCGAGCTTGGCCAGAAACTCCCGTAGCTTCGCCTCCTCGGCCGGGGTGAGCGGGTAGAGGGAGGAGGTCGGGGTGTCGTCCTCCTCGTCGCTGTCGAGGTTGCTCCGCGCCAGCATCTTCTCCGCCGTGACGCGACCCGCCACCATCGTACTGCCGGCGCGCCGCAGCAGGATGGTCTTCAGGAAGCCGGAGCTGACGCCTCGCTTGCCGACCTCGTCGCAGAATTCCTCCGCCGTCTGGTAGGCGTCGTGCAGGAAGCCGCTCAGCGCGACCGCGTCGGCGTCCCCCTCTCCAAAGAGCCGGGCGACCACCGGCTTCAGATACGGCTCGTTGGTCTTCGGATCGATGGTTGTTTCCAGATAGTCGCGCGTGCGCCGCACGATGTGCCGGATATACGGGTTGTGGTCCTTGAAAAACGGTCGGGACATTCTCTCGACACGGCTCCGCATCGGCGGTCCCAGCTTGGCAAGCGCAGCCGCCTGCACCCATGCCTCCAGATCCGACGCCCCAAGGTCCCGGCGCAGAATCCCGTATTCTCTCCCTTCAGAGACTGGCGGCAGCGGATCACGCATCCATTCCCACGCCGCCGGCAGTTCCTCAGGTGGCGCTTCCCTACCCAGCACATAGTCGAGGCCGGTTCGAGGCTGTGCGATCCAGCGGCTGAACTTACTGCCCAGAACCTCACGATGGTTGATGTTCAGCGCCCACAGCAGGTCCCAGGCCTCGATCGGATCGAGCTGGACCGGCGTCGCCGTGGCCAGCAGCAGGCTGCTGGTGCAGGGCGCCAGGCGCTGCAGAGCTGCAAGCAGGTTGTTCGGCTGGGCAGACTCCCTCCGGAGGGCCGGTTCCAGGTTCTTGCGGCGCGCCCGATGCGCCTCGTCCAGGATGACGCACTCGTAGCGTAGCTCCGCCAGCGTGTCCACGATCTGGGGCGATTGCACCAGCAGGCCGGTGGACACGATGCCGAAGCGGCGCGGACACTTCGCCAGCGGCAGCGGATGCACCACGCCGCGCTCGTCCACCCAGGCCGTCCCGGTCCAGACCGCTGAGGGCAGTCGCAGCAGGTTCCACAGCTCGTCCTGCCATTGCGACAGCAGCGGCTTGGGTACCAGCGCCAGCACGCGCCCGCCGCCGTAGAGCGCCATGAGCTTCGCCGCCAGCGCCAGCTGCACCGTTTTGCCCAGCCCCACCTGATCGGCCAGCAGCAGGCGCGCTCCGCCGATCTTGTGCAGTGCAAAGGCGCGGTGCACGAACGACTTCTGGTGCGCCCACAGCCCGTTGTCCTGGCGGTAGACCGGCAGCTCGACCGCGGCAGCCCCGGCCTCACCCTGATTGCGGCTGCGCCAGTCGGGAATATCGGGGATAACGATCCGGCGCGAAAGGCGAGCAACCTCCTGGATCACGCTATCGGCCAGGTCGAAGGCGTCGGGATGCGACCACAGGGCCTCGAGCTCCTCGCGCACCCAGGCGATCCCCTCCTGGCTCTCGTCGGTCCAGACGATCTCATAGTTCATGGTCCAGGCGCGCTTCGATTCGTTCGCGCTGCCCATCAATGAGACGGCGCTGCCGTCGGCGCGGCTGATGACCCCCGCCTTGCCGTGGACCAGGCCGAAGACGCGGTCCGGCAGCACCTTGACCCGCAGCCTCCCGCCCTGCAGGAAATTGGCGAGGCGTCCCAGGCGGGCGCGCAGCGCGTCGGAGATGTCCTCGGGGAGTGCGGCGCACCACTGGCGAAACATGGCGCCCTGGGCGGCTCGCGCGGTGGCGACGTCGAGCGGATCGAGTTCGCTGTTGCAGATCACGCGGACCGTGGTCCCCGGCGCCATGGCGTCGAGCGACTCGCCGGCCACCTCCAGAATGCTGCTATTGAAGTATCCCGCGATGCGGTCGTACCCGGTGGCGCCATCCAGCAGGGCGGGAAGAAATCCGCCCAGCCTGGCCCGTCGCGATGAGTAGCGCTGTAGGGTACCGGCCATTACAGAGCGTGATTGGCCAGGCTGTCGTGCAGCAGCCTGGCGGCATGGGTGTCCAGCGCCCAGCTCCCGGTGGTAAGCGGGGCCGCGCTGTCGGCGAGGTACTTCAGGATGGCCATGGCGGCCTGGCGGCGGTTCCAGTAGTCGGGCAGGGTCTGACGCAGGTACTCGCGAGCCGGGCGGGGGTCGCGCTCGGGGTGTCCGGCGGTGCGGTACACGCCAAGCAGCAGGTGGCGTAGCAGGGTACCGCCGAAGCCCGCCTCGTCCACGCGCCGCACATCGCGGCTCCCGAACTCGGAGGGCGCGAGAAGCCGGCCGGCGTTGGCCTTGCCGCTGGCCAGCAGCGCCTTGAAGCCATCCGCGCCGTAGCCGCGGGCCAGCTCCTGGTAGACGCCCTGGCGCGTCTCTCCCCGCGCCTCCAGTTCGATCCCCTTCAGGTAGAAACGCTCCTCGGGGGACGCCGCCCGCCACACCGCTCGTTCCACGCCACGTGGCATCAGGCTGTCCGAGGCGATCTTCACCGCCTGGTCGATCAGCCTCGCGATGGGGCTGCGCGCCTTGCCGCGTGGCGCGCCCAGCTCGCGCTGCACGTCGATCCCCTCCACCGTGGCGAAGCCGGTGAGGATACGCAGGGCGGCGGCATAGGCGGCGAGCTGGTAATCGGCGTCGCCGAAGTTCGGATCGTCCTTCGAGTCGAGCGCCAGCATGGACGCCAGCTGCGCCTCGACCTCGCTCCGGATATCGGGGTAGAGGTCGCCCATGATGCCATGCTGTTCGGTTGCGCGCTTGCGCAGGACCAGCAGCACCGTCCCCTGCACCAGGTTGCCCTGCCGAATGCCCACCGACCCGGTCTCGGTCCCGATGGTCCAGGCGGCCGAGACCTGCAAGCCCGCCGACCAGAGCACGAGCGTCAGGTCGGCCCACACCTCCGGGTCCTGGTGGGTGAACATCACCACCTGGTAGCCGTCCGGCGGCATGAGCTGCGCCATGCGGCGGTAGCAGGCGGCCAGCGTGGTGCGGAACGGGGCGCCCTCGCCCTTCACCGCCAGCGCTCGCTTGGAGTCGCTGTACCAGCCGGGAAAGAGTCTCAGCAGCGCTTTGTCGTACCAGGCAAGAAAGTATTCGGAGAGTTCGTCATACATGACTGCATCGCCATAGCCCGGATCAGTGATCCATAGGTCGGATTCATACTCAACACTTTGCGCATCCGACAACGTTACCGTCGCATCGCCCGACACTGTACCCGGCTCCAACTTCCCGCAAAAAGTGGGGCCGAGTGCCCGCATTCCGCGGCCCCCATAGTTGTCGAACGTGTTCAATGCTTGGTTATAAAAGACCGCAGTATGCTGATCGTTTCCGGAATGCCACTGGCAGAGCCTCGAATTTGCATTGACAATCCGCCCCATCATCAGAAGCAGCGCCCGCTGCTCCCATTCCGGCGCGTCGGCGATCGCCTGCGCGAAGAGCCCATGCACCAGCAGTTGCCGCGGGTTGAAGAGGTGGTGCCAGTAGGTCCAGCCGCGCGTCCGGATCGGCTCGTCGGTCTTGTCGCCCGGCTCGATGGTGCGGCTCGGGATGTAGCCCTTCCTCTGCCAGTCCGCGAACCGCTCGCGCAGCAGCGATAGCACGCGCTCCTCGCGCTCCAGATCGGCAGCGGTGGGCGCGCGGTAGTGGCGCCGGCCGGTGGCGGGATCAACGCAGCGAACGCAGTACAGCCGCTCGCCGTACACGTCACCCGCTCGCGGCGTCAGATCGTCGTTCTCCCATGGGCGCAGGCCGCTCCGGCCCCGCAACTGGGCAGTGGACGTTGTCGAGCGCTGCGCCGGTGGGAGCCAGACGCCGTCGCGGCTCACGGGGGAGCGGACGCCGTCTTTGGCCGTTCCCTCCTCCTCCGCGGCCGTGAGCGCGGCGGCGTCGACCCCCTCGATGACCTCGAAGTCGAAGGAACGCGAGGCGTCGTTGGGGACCAGCCGCGCCACCACCTGTTTGGCCCGCCTGGCGATGACCCAGGACGGGGCGAGCGGCACCCGCCAGCCGGTGGCGGGGTCCAGCACCTCGACGCAGTACAGATACGCATCCGCCAACCAGCCGGTATCCGGGTCGTGCTCGAGGCCCCAGGCCTCCACCTGGCGCTGCACCCGGTCGAACACCCGCCGCTGGGCTACGGCCACGCGATCTACCGCCTCCTGGCCGCCGCCCACCACATTCATCGCGCCCCAGGTGAGCAGGGCGGCCACCGGGTTGAGGTCCGAGGCGAAAACATCGCAGCCGAGCCGCGCCGCCTCGAACGGGATGCTGCCGCCGCCGCTGAACACGTCCCCCACGCGGGGCGTGTGTCCCCAGCGGCGGCGGCCCAGCTCCGCCACCAGGTCCTGCAGGCAGGTGGCCTGGGTGCCAAGATGGGCGTTGATGGCGGGCCAGGCCTCGAGCGTCGGGCCGCCGGCTTCCTCCGGGCTGACGCAGAACTCGAGCTTTGCGTCGTAGTTCATGCGGTTAAAGGCACGCCGCTGCATGCCGCGCCGCTCCTCGGCGGTCAGGCCCGCTCGCCACACGACCTTGCCCTCGGTCACGGCGAAGAACTGCTCGCGCTCGCGACCCACGGCGAATTCATAGGCCCTCTTGACCGGCAGAGTGGCGCCGGCACGCCGCCACAGGCCGTCGTCGTCCATGGTCATCAAGGCTAAGAAGGTGTCGCGATCGCGCGCGGGATCGTCGCTGGCGGGCAGGAGCAGCCCGAGGATGATGGCGCGGACCAGGACCAGCGGCTTGCGGCCCCACCACTTGCCCAGGCCGGTGAGCGCCTGTCCCTGTGCGCCCTTGCGTTCCTTATAGGACTCTTTGGAGAGCCTGGAGACGGGAAACTGCATCTCCATAAAGGCTCGCGTCCCGGTCGTCTCGACCGGCGCGGGGGTCGATTCGGTCAGCGTCATGGCAGACTCATTCTTTTGGAACAGATAGGGGCAGGAGCGCGGGCTGCGAGGCACCTGGGTCCAGCAGGGAGGGCTGCTGCATGGCCTCCGGCTCGCCCTTCCGGCTGCCAGGCCGCGGGGCGGGGGCGCGCGACTCTGCCAGGAAGCCGTCGGTATTCACCGGGTTCTCCGCCAGCGCGATCTTGATCGCCTTGCGCCAGCCGCGGTCGGCGTGGTCGGGGTGGCGGCTGCTGGCGTTGATGGTGCTGTAGAGCCACCAGCGCTCCTCCGGCGCGAAGCCGCGCCAGTTCAGGCGGACGGCGGGCAGTATCGAGAGGTCCTGGCCCTCCACCGCCCAGACCAGGAGGAGCAATTCACGACCGAGATGCGGCGCCAGCAGGGTTGGCGCGCCCTTGCGCCACACGGCCGTGCGGAAGCCCGCCGCCCGCAGATGGGCGTTGAACACGTCGGCCGCCTCCTCCTTGATGCGCTGCCACCGCTCGCCGTCGAGATCCGCCTTCAGCGCCTCTCTGGGCACGGCGGCATCGTCCTCCCGGCGCTCGCCATAGGCGAAACGCTCGACGAACTGGACGGTCGTGCTGCCCAGGGGCAGCACGGCGAAGTGATGCGGCGAGCGGGCGGGATCGAAGCCGAAGTCGATGGCGGCGATGGCCGGCATCTACTGCCGCACCTTGGCCAGGTCCAGCTGGCCCTTCATGTCCTCGACCAGGTCGAGCAGGTCCTGCCCGGAAGGGGTCTTGATGGCCTCGACCCCCAGGGTCACGGTCACTGCCGCCGTGCCATCCGGGAGCAGCTGTCGGAGCGCGGTCATCTGGTCCCGCACCGTTGCCGCATCGAGGAACAGTGCATCATCACTTCTCAACTCCAGCCAGTGATTCTCTCTGAAAGCGGAAAGCGCCACGCCGGCCAGCTGCGCGCCTCGCTTGTGGGCGGCATCGCAGAAGGCGTAGGCGTCCGCTGAGGAGTCGCGTGAGTGCGACCACAGGTAGGTGGCCGGCTTATGAAAGTCAAGCGTAGGCGCTGCCCCCGGCTGGCCCCGTGGGACCTCGGCGCGGAGTGTTTCGCTGTAGATTCCCGCCGATTCGCCAATTGCCTGCACCATTGCGGCGCCGGCCGGCAGGCTGAACGGCTTGCCGTACGGGGTGCCACTCGCGATCGGGCTGCTCGCGTCGGTCGAGTACCGGATGGTCCCGCTTGGGGCGGCCCGCAACTCGCACATTCTGCCGTTGGCGCCGTCATAGAAGTGGTAGCGCATCGTGATGCTGTTCTGCCAGCGGTATGGCTCGCCGGTCTGGTGCTCGCCAGTGCTGTCCACGGCAAGAAACTGCACGGTGAGCGCGCTGGTCTTGAGGTCCTGCCCTTCCAGTCGCGGACTACTGGTGGAGACCGAGGCGTCCTGCGCGTAGTACACGAGATCCCCGTGCAGCGGTCTCACCCGCAGCGTGGCCTCTCCGGTCTCTGAGTTCCGGCTGAGCTGCTGGACGGAGACCTCGGTAGACGGCGGCGGAAACGGTCCCTTCTCGTAGAAGCCTCCGCCCAGGTCGCGCCACTGGCCCCGTTTGACCATCTCATCGCGCGCCTCATCCAGCGCGCGAGTGTGGTGCCAGGCCCACGCGGGGTTACTCGCCGCGTTCTGCTGGATCTGGCTCCAGGCGACCTCCTTCGAGGTCATGGGCCAGAGGCGGGTCTCGATCGCGCTGGCGAAACCGTCGTCGACACTCGTTTTGTCGGTGTACTTGTGGACCTCTCGCAGTGCGTTGGTGATCTGGCTTTCCGCCTCGAACTTGTTCTGCGCGTACACGCACTCGACGTCGAGCGGGGTCAGGCCATTCTTGCTGGGGTAGTACAGCGACTGAAAGGTCTCGCGGCAGGCGAGGTAGAACTGTCCCTCGATCTTGCTCTGCCGCTCGAGGGCGGTGATCATCTGCTCGTCGCCCTCCGCGACGTTCTTTTGGCGGAACTCACGAACGATGATGCCGATGGCGCGGAGGTACGCCGCCTCCTCCAGCACGCGGTGATAGCCGCTGGTTTCCCCGGTCAGAAAGAGCACCCGATTCTTCCACTGCTGGTGGTCCCAGAACTCCCTGATCTCGGCGAGCGCGGACGCGGCGGGGCGAAAGACGACGAGTGTGGTCCTGTTCTGCGCCGGCGTCACCTCGTCCAGGCGTGGCAGCGCCTCGATCGACTGGTAGACCGCCACCGTGACCGGCTTGAACATGAGCTGCAGGCGCTCGCGCAGCACGACCTCGCGGTCCTCGTCCATGGCCTGCTGGGCATAGTTCTCCAACCGCGCGTTGATGTTCTCGACGTTGCGAAAAAAGAGCTTGCCGGCAGCCGAGGCGTGAAGATACCACGCGCGGCGCTGCAACTCGTCGAGCGCTTCGTTGAGTCTGCCAAGGTCACGCTGGGGGGCAGCGAGCATCCCGACCAACTCGCCGCGATCGAGTCCCAGCGTCGGGTCCACCGCCTGGGAGAGAGAGGCGAGGAAGATCAGCGCCGCGGCGTCGCGGGCGTCCCGCCCCTGCAACTCCGCGTCGATCTGCTGCGCGACGGCCGTACCGGAGGTATCGACGATATCGTGCGCGATGGCATTCTCGAACGATCCGTTGATATTGCGGATCTCGCTGGCGATGTCGGACGAGAGGAAGTCGAGGTCGTGGGCGCCGATCAGATACCGGCGCTTCGCCTCGGCGCCGTCCTCCGACCACAGCCCCGCCACCACCGATCGCATGATCCGGATCAGGGCACGGGTCTGCTGAAAGCCGGGATTGTCGCGGAAGCGCGCGTAGAGGTCACGAATGCCGGGATGAAAGGGATACGTTCCCACGATGCTCTGCTGCAGGTGGGCAGCGGACTCTTTGGTCTGGTCCACCCGGTTGGCCTCAGCCACCGCCTGGCCGAAGGCGGAGGCCACCGCCTCGATCTGGGCCGCGTCGCCGACGCGCTCGAACAGGCGGGTGCGAAGGATGTGATAGAGTTCGTCCGAATTGAGCTGGACCGGGTCGATGCGCGTGACCGATCGCTGCGTCTCGCGTTCGAGATTGCCCAGCGCCTGGTTGATCGCATTCTGTCCCATGCCGTACGCGCTGGCCCGTAGATCGGTCATCACCACGCAGACATTCGGCAGCTTCCCGCTGTTTACCGCGACCAGCAGGTTGGCGAGCGCGGTGGTGGTGATCACGTCGAGCGTGGTTCCACCCACCGGTGTGGCGCGTGTCGCCTCGAAGTAGGGCGGAAGCTCGTCGAGCAGGATGAGCGTCGGCCGGCCGGCGAGCAGCGTGACCCAGTCGTCGTCGCCGGGAGGTCGCAAGGGGCTGTACAGGTTGTTGAATACCTGCGCCTTGCCGAGCTGGTCCGCTAGCTCATGCCAGAGGCCGTATGGCGTGTTGGTCTTTCGGCCGCTGAAGGCGACCACGTTGACCTTCCCCAGGCTGTCGGTAGGTTGGAAGCTGCCCATCACTTGATCCCGCAGCTCTGGGTGGAGCGCGAGCAGTCCCAGGGCCAGGAGGTTGTGCGTCTTCCCGCCGCCCATGCTCTGGCTGAGCAGGAACGCGCCGGACGTGTTGTGCGACGAGCCTCCCAGCCGCTTGAACCCCTCGGTCAGGAGCTGTTTCATGCCGGCCGTGACGTAGTTCTCGGCAAAGAAGGACGGGGCGTCGATCTCTCTCAAGCTGTTGAGGTCGTAGACCGTATCGGCCAGAGAGGCATCGAACACGGAAGAGCGTGGCGTGCAGGACTGATAGAGCGGCTGTGGGGCCATCGCGTGTCCTTTCACTTCGCGGGACTGCTCGGAAGGGCAGTGTCACTCGCCGGCGCAGACGGCGCAGGCAGGAGGCGCCGGCGAGCGACGAATGAGGTTCGTTCGATGCTACTGTACCGCATGGTATCAGCGCGCGCCGGTTGTGAGGAGCATGGGCAGTGCCCAGCATGAGGAACACCCAGATGGCGGAGAGGAACCCGCGGTACTACCTCCAGGTCCAGGGGCCGCCCGATCCCATCCAACCCGGATCGACGCCCCAGCGTCCATCACAGCGATGGAGGATCATCTTGACCACGTGGTAGCCGCTGGGACGCTCGTTATTGCCGGCGTACCCCGGGCCGACCGGTGGGTACACCAACCTGAGCCAGACGCCGACCTCGAAGCCGAGAAAGTGGTTGCGGGTGAGGATGGAATCGTGAAAGGGACGGATGCTGGTGACCCGCGCGGCGCGGAGGATGGGCGGTGCATGACTGTTTGGTCCATGAGAAGAGTGCCGCACTCCGCTCATGGCTGACCGTGCTGCCAGGTCTCCAGCGCCGATCGGCGCGCCCGGGCCGTTGGGGAGGGTGAAATCTGCCTGGCAGGTTGCTTCCAGCAGGTACGCGGCGTTCGGGTGATGCGCGTTGAGATCGGCAAAGTACCGAGCGACCAACTGGCGCGGTGCGATAGACGGTGGTCGCAGTCGCGTGGTGTTGAAGGGAAGAGCGCGAACCACTCCGAGCCTCGCACTATCGGGGACCCGGCTACTCAGCCGGTACTGCAGAATCCGGTGGCTGGAGACGCTGACCACCAGCATGTTGACGGTCCCGGTTGGAGGGACCGGCCTCTGTAGGGTGTAGGGTAACGGCTCTGTAAACTGGCCGCCCAGCACCACCTCGTACACTGGCTGCGCAGACATATCGTTCGAGCGGACGACGTGGAGGGCAGCTCCCCGGGTGGTTTCCACGTATGTTCCCCACAGCGGCAGCTCGTCGCCATTCCGCTCTGCCACGTTCCTGGACAGGGTCACCAGCCAGGGTGGCGGAGAGGGAGCTGCCGATGCAGAGTGGGTGAGAACTGGACTCAGCGCCAGTGCCAGCGCTGCCGCCAATAGAATCCGCTTCATCGCGCCGCCCGTTCCAAACGCACCGACCAGTTGCAATTGCCGGAGACCTTCCGTCCGTCCACACGATAGATGCCGGGCACCAGATGGAGGGTCCAGCCCGCCCACCTGGCGCCTCCCTTGAAGTGGGGCAGGTGCGGGACGAAATTGGTGATGTCGGCCACGTGGTAGCCGTTGGTTCCGACCAGGGCCAGGTCCGTGGCGCACCCCAGGGGATGGTACCGCGCCGAGAAGTCGTACGCTCCCTGGCTCAGCCGAAACCAGGGGGAGAGCCCGGGGCCGCGCCAGGTATGGAGGAAGGGGAGCGGCAGCGGCTTCGCCTCCTGCTGCTTCACAATGCGCCCGATCAGATTCCACACCCGCCCGTCATCCATCAGCCAGCCCACGCCGTTCACCGCCAGCCCTTCCCCGCACCCTTGACTCTCATAGGCATGCGCCACCGAACCATCGGGACGGACAAACGAGAGCCAGGCCGGACCGACCAGACTGAGACGACCCCGGCAGATGCCGGACACAGTGTAGTAGCCCGTGATGGAATTGATCGATTGGACGAACTGAGTGATGAGGGGGCGGGCCATGACCGTGCTGCGGACGATGTGTGAGACGAGTTGCCCTTGCTGGACCATCGCTCGGCGTAGGGCAATGCGCACTTCACTGAAGGGGCCATGCAGATAGGACGAGGCCGGACGAGGCGGGTAGGTGCTCTCCTCGGCGCCATACGCGATGTATGCCCCACCGGACGGCGTGTCCCCAAAGGTCATTTCCATCGTCAGATTGGGAGTATCGGTCGACGCGAAGGTGATGCCCGAGGTTAACGCGCTGGCATTGGTCGTCATCGACCCGGCGGGGCGCCAGCCGCAGGCAGCGAACGCCTTCCGGTACCAGGCCTGCACCGTATCGACCGAGTCGGCGGTCTGGTACTCGGCGACACCGGTCTGCAGGTACGGGTCCAGAGGATACTGGGTTATGGCTGAGGCCACGAACGGTGTAAGCGGCTGGGCGCCGGGATAGAGCGGTACCGACACGGTGACCGGAATCTGGGGTATATCCCCGGCAATCGGCATGGGCCCGGGCTTGGTCGAGGCCGGTAGACCGGGATGGAGGGTCAGGACCAGGTCCGTGCTACAGACGCCCGTGGCGGAGACGGGCGGCGGCGCGCTTCCCATGGCGCCGAACGACAGCACAACCAGGATGCCCGCAGCCGCGAGAGAGGACAGCCGTTTCATATGCACCTTCTCCAATCTTATCCGCACGCCAGGCACCGGACCGCCGGCGCCAGGCTCAGCACCGTCATCGTCGGACTCAGCAGGGTGACGATCGGTCGAGAATGCCCCGTCTGGAGCGACGCGGTAGAGAGGGTGGATCGAAAATTTGTCGTGCCTCCCACCGTGCAGAGTGAGACGTAGGCCAGTCCGTGACCTCCGACCAGCCATCCCCATTGGGCGATGGTGCAGTTGGCCGCCTGACGCGGTACCAGGAACTGGCCGCCCACGCCACCCAGTGCGGTGACCCAGAATCGCCTACCGGGGTCGGTCGCCATGCGGTTGCCACCAGGCGATATCAGGAAGTGCGTGGCGTTCGTGAGCGCTGGAGTGGCGCCACGAGCTACATGCGCCGGGTTGCCGTACATCAGGTGCGCCATTCCGCCGCCCTTCGATACCGTCCAGATCCCGCTCAGGGAGTTGCCGGCGCCGTTGACCACCGTTGCCACCAGCAGACTGCCTCCGTCGGAAGACCAGCCGATCTGGTTGGATGTTGGGTGCCAGCCGAGCGCCGTGGTACGGCTGCCCATCAACCGCTGGGGGAAGCGCACGGTGACGACTCGGGAAGACGCAGTCGGGACATCCACGATGGCGAGGCTGAGACTTACTGGAGGCTGCTGGAGCGATACCGGAGCTAACGGCACGGCAATCTGGCGGCTATCCGGCGACCAGGCCATGGCAGGCGCCGAACCCAGGGCCGGTTCGCGGCTGAGCCGCGCGACGATCTGGGAGCCGCCGCCTGGTCCCCGCCATACCCCCACCTCACGGCCATGCAGATATGCCAGGAACCGGCCATTGGGAGACCAGGCGAGCGCACCGGCGGCTTCTCCATACAGGCTGGCGACCAGGATCTGGCGATTGGCTCGTATTCCGACCGTCCAGACTCCGTTGAGCACGGTTGCGCCGTATCGTTCTTTTCTGGGCCGATTGACCGTGAAGTACGCGACCGTACTCCGATTGGGCGAGAGGAGAGGATCGACCGCATTGGTGCCGGCGGTCACCTGGAGCGTACTGCCGTCGCTGCGGAGCGCGTAGACCCAGCCGCGTTGGGCGAAGGCGGTCACCAGCGGTGAGGTAGCGGCGATCGGAGCCGCTCGGGACGTTGCCGTCGAGGGCAAAACACTCAGCAGCGAGAGCGCTAGAACCACCAGGACACACGTAACAGCACGTGACTTGTTCATAGATTCTTCCCTTCATAGATACATCGAAAGCGCTGTCGTGCACGAGAGAGACACTGTCGGACGGCGCTCCCCCGGATGCCAAGCATGGCGCCAATCTCGTCGGTGCGAAATCCCGCCACGGCAAAGAGGTAGAGGACTTCTCGATCGCCCGGCTCAACCTGCTCGAAGGCGGCCCGCACGCTCATACAGAGATCGACCGGCGCCTCAGCGGCGAACTGCTGCGCAATCTGCTCACCAGAGCAGCATATCCTGGAACTGTGGCGGAATCCGTCCATGGTGCGGTTTCGGGCCACCGTGTAGAGCCAGCCGGCCGTCACTTCTCGCCCTCGTCGCAGGTGCTCGTAGGCACGCACAAACGTGTCTTGCGTCACATCCGACGCACCATCTCGATCCCGCAGTTTCATGAAAACGAAGGAATAGATCCGGGTTTCATACTCGTTCAGCAGAGCGACCAGGATCTCGTCCGCGCGTGTAACCTCGTTTCGCTGCGCGGCAAGCGGCGCCCGGGTCGACAGCGTTCCTGACGCAGCTTCCCCCATCATGAGAGCCGTACTGCTGCTTCGAACCTGTGCATGAGTGTGCGCCTCTTCCCTTTCGATCAGCCAATGGGTACGATGTATCGACCGTCATATGGAATAACGTTTTCGGTCAGCCAAGGGGTACGATCCACCGACCGTCATATGGAATAACGCTGACGGACGGTGTTGGTAACACTCTCTGACAAAGTTCCGCTTGCCCCGGTGCCCCCAGCCCCATGATGTACTCCTCCTGCTCTCAGCTCGCTACCTGCACATCGTGCGTGCCGCGTACGACACAAGATCTCCTGCCGAGAGGCTATTGCTGGTCAGGATGACAGAGATGGCGCCGCGGGCAAACGCGAGCGTGTGCAGACCGTCAGCGGATGTTCCGGACCACGCCGGGCACGTGCCCGCCCGGATGGGTGTCGCAATCTGAAGCTCAACGGGTAGACCGTGCACCCGGATGCGCTCCGCCACCAGAACAAAGTGGTCGCCAGGAGCATAATCGTAGCTGAAATTGTGTCCGTCGGTCGGTTTGAAGAGGAGGTTGATGCCAGTGGCATCGCCGAGCGGGGGGGTGGCCAGGACTTCCATGTCTGAGAGCGCGTGTGGAAGGTCTGCAGGCGCAGGAGCTGGGAGGAAGCCCGGTGGTACCGGTGCTGCCAGGCCCGGCGGCCTGCCGCTGCGCGAGGTGCCAATCGAGTCGTGCGTGAACGGCTGAACGGGCACTGGCGGCCGTTCGGAGAGCTGCGCCTGTGTCGCTCCCTGGCCCGGTGTAAAGGATGTGACCTGTAAGAGAGAGGTGCGAAACCTGGAGAGAGGATTGGCGAGATCGGCCTGATACTTCAGGACGAAGTGGGTTGCGTCGTCGATCCAGACGGTCGCCGTGCCGAAGGCAAGGGGTGTGCAGTCGGTTGCGGTCGGGCCCGTGGGGACACACTTGATGCCTCGCTCCGCAGGCGCGAACTGGACCACATCCACCTGGCGGCCGAGTAGCTGCGCTGTTCCCACGATGCGGGCGAAGTGTGGTACCGAGGAGGGAAGATCCTGTTGTGTCGAATCGAGATACTGCTGGATCGACTGGTCGGGACCGACACCTCCCATGGGCGTCCCCCCCGCTACACTGAAACCGCCGGGGAACGACGCAGGTTCGGTCCAGAGGCTCGCAGTTTCGGTGCGCGTGTCGTACCGCGTCATGCTCGAGCCATCCTGGATGGTCGTCAGCGTGCCGCTGTCGATCACGGGCTCGACTGTTTGCACCCGAGTACGGTAGTGCTGGTCGTCGTTTGCCGACCATGTTTCGAGGAGACGGTGGGGCACGACGCGGTCGGGTAGCAGGTTTGTCTCTGATCCAAGGTAGGTGATGGTCGCGGCGCCGCTTGACGGCAAGGCTTGCGCAGTCTGCGCGGCAGATCGGAGGAGCTGCTCAGCGCTGGCTGGAGCTGCTGCGCGCTGACTGATGATGGGGCTAAGGACGGCGACCGCAATCGCCATAACTGCAGCGAGCGCAACTCCCGGCCAGCGCGGGCGCGTCCGCGTCCTGCCCTGGGGCAGCAAACGCCAGGCGCCTCGTGACAGATCTCGGGATACCTGTCCACGAATGCTGGTGTGAGATTTTGCGCCTGACGCTGTCATCTGCTGATCGATGATGGTACGTAGCCCGTCACGGAGACCGGACGGAGCCGTCTCCCGGTGGAAGGAACGCAGGAAGGCAATCTGCCCGGCGTAGTCGATGGCTCGTTCCCGACATTCGGGGCAGGTTTCGATGTGTGCTACCACTCGCGCTTCATCCTCTGGATCGAGGCGATCGCGGCGAGCCAGCATGGCTTGGATGGATGCGTGGCGGGTCATGGTGTACCTCCTGTCGGTCGATAGATCGTGCGGAAACGCTCGCGGGCACGGAAGACCCGAACGTGGACGGCGCCGCGGCTGATGCCCAGGGTCTCGCCGATCTCTCCTGCATCGAAGCCGTCGATGTCGAACAGGTAGAGCAGCTCCCGGTCGCTGGGGGAGAGCTGCGCGAGGGCGCGTCGCACTGGACCAGCAAGCGTGCCGGTATCTCGATCTGCTAGTGCCTCGAGCGTCTCCAAATCGGCCCGTACTCGCTTCCGCCGACGTAACTCATCGATGGCTCGGTTGCGGGCCACACGATACAACCACGCCACATTCACCTGCCGGCCGCGCTGCAGATGTTCGTACGCGCGGAGGAAGGCATCCTGGGCACAATCCTGAGCGGCATCCCGATCGCCCAGCAGCACGGTGAGGAAGTTAAAGAGCATGTGCTGGTACCCGTCCATAAGCCTGACGAGCTCATCCCGAACCGCTTCCTCGACGTGCCTGGTCGATCGACACTCCACATCGCTCATGTCCACGGGTAATCCCGCATCTCGGTCCTCCCTGCCTGGTTGGTCCTTTCGTCCTTCTAACGAGGAGGAAGCCGAAATCTTACAGGCGGCAGAATGACACGCGTCGAGGAAGCTCTCGGAGGCCTTCCATGTCTGTGCCTGAGCGGATCGCCACCTTCAGGCTATCGGACCCATTCACTGGCATCAAAGCTTGCTCGATGCGGCCACGCCTCGGAGACGGTCACGCGACTCGGTTCATGGGCGGACAGTTTCCGCACCGGGCAGTTCCCGCCAGGATGTGTCCCGCCACAATGAGTAGAACCGATCTTCAGATCGTCAAGGGAGGCGCCGGCGCTTGCGCGCGGCGCCGGTCCGTCCCACGGCAGTACCGTACCGCCGCATCTCGCCGGACGGAGATCCCCGAAGGGGGGCACAGGACCAGCATCCGCCTGACACGCTCCTCCCCTGCGCAGCTCGGTGGTCGCATGCACCCGGGTCCGGTCTCCTACCACGGAGCGGAGCAGGGGAGCACACCCGTGGGTGGCTCGACCGCCCTACTCCGCCAGCGCAGTCGAGAAGCAGCATGGTGGGACGGCCCAGGACCGGCGCTCTCGCGCGGTCCTTCCCTTGACGGTCTGAAGACCGATTCTACGGGCGATCGTGGCCGGGCGGCGCGACGCGGTGCGAACCCGCCCTCACCAACCTGTCCGCTCATAAACGCGACTCGGCGGAGCCACCGTGCACGGGACGGCAACAGAGAGCTACAGCCGCTACGGCGAGCCAGCCAAGGTACGGCTGCCCATGCACTGTCGCTAGATGCTCGCGTGTCTCGGATGCATGCCGGCAGCGTACTCTGCATATTGCCCACAGGTAGACGCACCGCAAGTTGGACTTACTCGCACGTGCTCGACGGCACCTCGATCTTGGGCACGGTATCGTAGTCGAAGGTGATCTGCCGCCGGGCGACGAGCAGGTGGATCCCTTTGCCGATCGTATCGTGTGTCGTGCTCTGGAAGAGCATGGGGAGATGACTGGAGGCGTTGACGGTGAGCTTTGCCGTCTCATCACTCCGCGAGGGCGGGTACAGCCGCCCCCGGTACTTGATCCGGGTGAAGGTGTTGGCGTAGAGCGAGCGAACGTGAATGTGGATGATCCGTACCGATACCCTCGATCCACCGGTAGAGACGGCGCCCGGCTCACTGCTGAATTGCACCGTCGTCACCGGCTGAGGCGGTCCATGTCCCCCCGACCTCTTCGGAAACGTGTAGCTCAGCCTCATACCCTCCATCGCCGTTTGTCCGATATCCGGCCGGTGGTTGCGGTAGGTGAAGGCGTCGTACGGATACGGCTGCCAGGTGTGCGCCGGGAAGTTGAACGGGTCGAGCGAACAGCTCACCGGGCCGACCTGGACGTAGCGTTGCGTGGTCAGCGTCCCCACCGGATTCAGGGCCCGGCTGGTAGTCAGCAGCCGGTCGTGCGCCAGGTACTGCATGGCTTGGATCTCATTGACTAACCCATCGGGCACGCCTCGCTCAGGGTAGGCCAGACGGGTCTCCATCTGGTGGGCCGCGAAGTGGGAGACGGTGTCCAGCGCCCGGAAGGCCGCCGTGTAGTGGGCGCGAGCCGTGATTGGTTTCGAGGGGTTCTTGGGAACCGGCGCCGAGCCGAGCACGAACGGCGTGGTGTCGTCGATCTGGGTCACCGGGCTGAACAGGAATCCCCCGATGGCGTGCCACTCCAGCACCTGGGTGCAGGCCGAATTGAAGCGCGGGTGAATATCGCTGCCCTGCCCGTAGTCCCAGCGGAGAACACTCTGCGGGCGCTCCTCGCTGAGAAGCGCGCCGGAGGCGGTCTTGCAGGTGTACCAGTAGCGATACGTGGCCTCGGTAAAGCCATTCCTGGCCGGCTCAAGCTGCGCGTACACGACCGGCAACCGGTGGATCACGGCGCGCACCGCCGGCCGGTTGTACAGCGGGAGCGTGATCGGCGCGCCCCGCACCACCACCGGCGTGCTGCCGGAGAGCACCTGCGCCACCGGCCGCACCGTGCCGGCTCGCAGCACCAGGAACCCACCCATGCTGACCGACGACCCGGGATGGATGGGCGGCGAGGCCGGCGGCGGCACACAGGGCGACTCCGGCTCGGTAGCCGCCGCTGGCGGGAAGAGTATCTTCCCGGACGGATCGACCACTTCGGCAAACAGGTAGGGGAGCCGGCAGGTCGCCGTCGCCAGCTGGAGATCGTGACCGGATACATTCTTGAGCGTGATCCCCACCTCCGCCAGCGCGTTCCGCTGGAAGCTGGTTCGGCCCGTAATCAACACCGAGAGCCGCACCGCGGGTGCAAGCGATGGTGACGAGGAGATGCTTGCTGCGTGGACGCGGAGCGGAACAACCGGCAGCATGACCAGGAGCAACATCAGCCTAGCCATCCATCGCATCATGCCATCCTCCTCTCGTCCTTCGACTGTATAGGTACTAACGCTCCTAGAGAGAAATTGTTACTCCTCGCGCCGAACAAAAGCCGGCTACCGCCGTTGCCAGGAGCAATACCGCAACGACGCATCGAGCCACATTGGTGACATCGCCGTGCAACTGCGGGCCCTGAGCGTTCAGACGATGCTGGCTCGTCGGCAGTCAGTCGCACTCTTCCTTCAGCACTCGGTGGAAATCATCCGTAAGAATTCGCCGAGGGGGTGAGCGAGCACCAGCGTCCCATCTCGCCGCGCCTGTAACCATTGCAGCTGCTATGGCGTTCTATCTGACAGGAGGGACGAAATGAGGCGCTGGTCGCTCGTTCTGGTATCGATAGTCATGGTGTTCGCTGCGTCAGCAGCAATGACGCACGCGGCTCAATCAGCGGGGTCATCGCAGGGCGCGACCATCTGCACGCTCCCGGTGGGGCCGGCCAGTTGGAGCACGCTGGGCGGATCGATCTTCGGTGTGGATGGCCAGGGCGCGGTGTACTTCTTCGGCGGCAGCTGCGGGGCCAAGCCGGTGAGCTGCTGGTGCGATGCGCTGCGCCAGCGACCGGGAGAGCGAAATCCCACTATCATCGCCGGGCACGTCCCGGGCAGCACGCTGCGTGGGGCGACACCGGCTCAACGGATGCCCCTGGGCGGCTGCACCTCGATTGCCGTGGACCGAAAGGGGGGCGTGGAAATGCTGGCCAGCGACCTCACCCACAATCACTATGGCTATGGGACCCCTGCTATCTTCCGTGTCGATCCCCGCACGGGGCGGTATCAGGAGCGGAAGAGCTGCGCTAGCTGCGAGGACAATCACATAGCCGGCTCACTGTCCAGGATCAGCTTCTACAGTGTGAAGTCGGCTGCTTTCGACACCACAGGCAATGTTTACCTGGCCAACGACGAGCACCACGTGATCCAGAAGCTCGCCTCGAACGACATGGTCTCGGTCGTGATGCGTCCGCACTGCCGGTCGCGCTATGAGAACGGACCCCTGGTCGAGATTCATGGCTGCGTGGAGTGCTCGAACTCGGACGTGGCACAGCGCGGTGACGTCTTTGACTGCCCGGAGTGGTTAGCGATCGGGCCGCGAGGCGGGATCTACTACATCGACGCCGACGACAACACAGTGCGCATGGTCGATGGACAGGGGCACGAGCGGGTGGTTGCCGGCGGCGGCGCCTGCCGGATCGCGCATCTGGGCCACTGCGCGGGCACCGCGCAAGCAACCAAGCTATGGCTGCGCGACGCGTCGACCGACGGCCCGCGCAGTCTCGCTCTCGACGCCAGGGGCAACCTCTATATCGCCCTGTGGTCGTATCTGCTCCAGGTCACACCCTCGGGTTCGGTTCGCGTGCTGGCCGGAAATGGCCAGGTGATCCTCTCCGCGCTGCACCGCGTCTATCCGCCGCACGTCGCGGCAACCCGCGTTCCCATCACTGCCCAAGCGGTCGCCGTCGACCCGCACGGGCATGTCTACTTCCTGGACGACACGGGCGCGGTGCGCGAGGTAGTGCCGAGAGACGACGGGGGTACGAGATAGAAGATGGAACCACTAGTGGGTCATGCTGCATTTGAATGGGGATGAGCCAGGATGGCAGGTGAACCACCCAGGCGGCGCTGTCGTGCTCGGTCCCGTCGGTCCTTGCGCGTGCCACCCCAGGTAAACGGCGTTGGAT
>JAABUR0100003334.1_pt1 | contig 22661 bp, 23 predicted proteins | sample 5560091 | NCBI WGS metagenome assembly JAABUR01 (sample SAMN10711879, study PRJNA513375) | rock metagenome | isolation source: Antarctica rocks | place: Antarctica: Victoria Land, University Valley sud
TCCCTGCTCTCTCATCAAACAGACAAAAGCCGCAGTCCACATCCACACAACCCCTATCCCAAGCTCTGTGATCAGACGAGCAGGAAGGGCACTATTTGAAACTGTGGCTGAGTTGATGAGGAAGCTAATCTCGATCTGGTTGGAGAATTTCAGAGATATTGGACGCGTATGAATCTGGGAAGGTATTTTTTATTGGGTGGGCGGGTGTTAGGGAAGGGGGGGGGGGCCTAGACGTGGATGTTTTGCGCGGGTGGAGAGGGAGGAGATGGGCTTGCTATAATGCGGGAGTGTTTGTGTTGGGGAGGAGGAGCCAAAAAAGGGGGTGGGGGTTTGTTCGGTGAGAGGGCTCCGCGATGTTGATAAGGAATGGAGCGAGGGAAGGAAAAGGGGCCTCGCTGGGTTTTTCTTGAAGCGGAGAGAGTGAGACATGACTAACACAGGTTTGGTTGCTCTCGGGGCAACTCGAGGGATGTGCTTACCCTAGCGTTTATATTGAGGTGCTGCTTTGCGGACTTGGGAGATTTTGTGGTTCTTTTGGGGGAAGATGGGGGCGTTGGATTCGTGCTGGTTGGTGTGGTTTTTCTGGGATACGGGAGGTGAAGATGAGTAATAGGCGTACGACACTGTCCAAGGCGTAGGTATGTACTAGGTTTTTCATGTACATACTTACTCGGCACTTTTGCTTATGTCAATCTGACCCTTCATAGGATACTGAGATCGGTACTAAAAACGAAGTCGTAGTACGTGTATCTATGATTGAAATCGCTAACTCATCTCGCTCCATGTAGGGTAAGCCTTATGAATATTCTCTACTTGTGCCTAGTGCTAGCATCCTGGATGTCCGCTTACAGTAGACCCCCATTATTACGCAAAATTGGGTTCGCTACTCTGATCATCTCCTCAGTCCCTCTCTCTCGTACCCGCTCCCCATGATCACTCTATCCTCCCAACCTCAAATCTGTTATCCTCCACCTCTTTCTGCCGCTGCCTTGTTTCGCCACGCCGATTCAGTCTTAATACACGAGTGCAGCTCTTGTATTTGTAAGTGGTGTACAGCTTTCGATCAGTTGGAGGAAGATGGTGGTGTTGGAGTATGCTAACGGCAAAATTGGTGGTGAGTTGTGCGGATTTTCAAAGGTTGCTGGAGGATGTACATTGAACAATTTGAGAAGGGAGTTTGGAGAGGGAATGCGGCGTTGGTGAGGTGAGTATTTTGGGGTGGTGTGGGGTTGGAGATCGGAGGGCTTTGAGGAGGGAGGCGGTGATAAGATGATGTGGTTAAAGAGATGGTGGTGGGTCAGACCTTCCTTGCTCCGAATTTTATTAGAATAAAGAGGTCAGTGTTATCCTATAACCTGAAGGAAGTGCAAAAGTTACCGCAGTAGTAGCGTACATGGTTCTCGATCAAATTATCCATAATGCAAGAAAAGTTCTGCCTTCTTACCTCACCCAACGTATAAACCTCCACTTAATTTCCCTTTAGATTACAACCGTAAATCACAATCCCAGTCGGCCTCCACTAAATACTGTGTTCCCAACTCAGACATAAATTACAGCCAAGTCCGCCTTTCTGTGGTGGCTTTAGGGACGCGCTTCGTTAATAGTTCCGGAAATGTGCTTTGCGATGGTTGGAAGTATAGCCCCAAAAGGTAGTCTTCTCTGTTCCGGGCCTTAGGCTTTCACTCTTTGGTCCACATATACCTTGTGCTACAGGCCATGCTGATGTCTGGGCTTCTTCTTCCAGCGTAGACACTTGCTGTAACTACAATATTCTCTCTCCAATGCTTTCCTGTCTATGCTTTCCTCCTGGTTGTTTCTCTTTCCTTGTCTTCCCACCATATTCACCTCTTCTCGGTATGACGAATTCTTGACTGGATAGCTTTCAGCAGGTTTTGGGGTAGGATTTGATAGGATGCTGAGGGCTGTTATTGGTGTAATGGGTGTCATGATGGTGTAGTGGAAGCGCTGGAGGTTGTCATAATGAGTGTAGATATGTGTTATCATAGTTCCTATAGAACAAGCAGGAGAAAGAATGGGGTGAATGAGCTGGAGACTGGTAAGCATTTGCAGGAAGAAAAAGTCGGGGGAGGTTCGTCTGCATACCAGAATGAACAGGGAGAATATGAAGATTGACCTGTTCTCTAAAGTAGGTACAGCTAGGTGATGTCATGGTCTTCACCAGAAAAACTCCAAATTTTCTGAATCTAGCCATGCATTCCGTAAACAAAATCAAAACGATTCAGCTTGGAAGAGTCGGACATGCTTAGAGTAGGTAATGTTCACGGAATTTAGACGTGCTGCTTGTTTGCCGAAATTTCGTGCTCAAATAATCAATTACATGTAGATCGATGTAAAATGTGGTGAGGAATTCCGTAGGAAGAAGAAGAATAGGTAAGAAGGAAGAACAAGAGGGAGAGAAGGGGGGGGGGATGAAGAACCCGAATAGTAAGATGCGAAGAAGCGAAAGACCAAAAAAAGTGAAGAAGCGAAAGAAACAGGAAGGTGCAGAAAAGGAAACAGGCATATCGGGCACCTGCTCCCTGAATCTGACAAGTAATCCACAGCCTGCTTGCATCCCAGCCTGTGTTCACGCCTGGAGCTCTGTAGAGAACCCCCTAGTCCTACGACTCTTGAACGTCATGGAACCCTCTAGGAAAAGAAGATCTTCCTCTCTACATCTCTTCTACTCATATCTTCAAATTAACATCATCAGTGCGGACGTCATTTTCGGATAACCAGTAAATTTACTAGCTACCCTACTTGTTTTTATTTATTTTGGTAATACAACGCTATCTATGACAAAAGGAAAACGACCCACCAATTACTATCAACCAGGAGACGAGGAGTAGATATACTCCTAGAAGAGTTGTGTCCCCTGCGTATCCCCTAACAAGCCCCCCATTAGGCACGCTGTAAAAAAAGGAATCCGGCTATCAACGAGTGTTGACTGGGAAAAGGTAGCAGTATCGATCGGCGGCACGGAGTATTTGTACGAGTCCTTCTCGAGGTAAGCCGGATGACCTTCCGTTATGTCTGTTGATCTGCGGTGTCCCCAGCGTATCTCGCGGAAAATCGATGTGAAGGATGCTGACAAAGAGAAATTTTCGATCATCCACGAGTATTGATTGGGGAAAAGGTAGCAGTATCAGCCGGCGGCACGGAGTAGTTGAGCGAGTCCACCCCAAGGTAAGCCGAATGACCTTCCGTTGCGTCTGTTGATCTGAAGTGTCCCCAGTGTATCTCGCGAAAACCCGACATAAAGCTGCTGGCATGATGCGTTCGTCCATCCACAAGTATTGACCGACACAAGGAGTAAATATACCCCCCAAGGGTTGGCCGTAGCCCTTGCGATGTCTCATTATTTTGTGTCCTGTGCAGATCCCGAAAACAATAACTCCGGCGGCTAGAAGTAAGTAACCGATTACGTACTTCCCAAGGAACAAGCCGCACTCCTTGTGTATGACAATCTTAACGTCCCCAGCTTTCACTCTGGAAAGTCCTCATTGCCCGTATCCTCCTCGAATCTACATCCCTCGACCTCCACCAAATCATCCCCTCGCAGATAATTCTCGTTGACAGTCCCGCTTCCCCATTCTACCTCCTGCTCCTCCGGCGTCACATCTTCGTATGGCTTCAACGTCCACTCGTCTTCTGTCACACGCACCAATTTTTCGCCCGTACGCTGTTGCGTGATGTCAACATCTATTGTCTTCAGTGCCAAGAAATTGTAGATATACACTGTCTTTTCCTGGCCAAAACGGAGTGCACGACCAATGGACTGTTTAAGCGACGCGTTGAATGTAGACTGAGTGTTGGCAAATGGAGGTGATACGAAAATTATATGGTTGGCGTTCGTCAGGTTACTGTTCATGGGTCAGCAACCGAAATTTCAGAAGCAGTGGTGAGGTGGATGGTTTAAAGACGCAGGAAGAAATCAGGGCTGATGGAGTTGATGGAAATGAAAACGGTTTTAGAGAGTCGATACTTACGCTCCAGCTGCAGTCTCATTGGCAGAATTCAATATAAGGACCTTCTTTCTGCTCTCCCCACCGTTCGTCTGGAAATCGTTCATGTTCTTACGGGTGGCCTGGCTGTTACTCTCGACAAGAGCATGATTGCTGATCCCATTTGCTTTCAGGGCCGCTGAGATCTGTTCCATTAGGTCATCGAACTGAACAAAGAGGAGGACTTGGTCGTTCTTAGGAATCTCGTCCTTGATCAACGTGATAATCGAGTCGACTTTGCGGCCGTACTTGCTTTTGACACCGTCGTCGACTCCGAGCTCGATAGCGCAGTGTATGTGATGGCATTGAGCAGCAGCATAACAACCATCGGTCTGCTTTGCGACGCATATACTGGGTCTGTTCTCAATGTCCAGGCAAGCTCTGCATGCCAGGTGACCACAAACGCCTAGAAGAAAGATGTCCGATGATGCCACAGCTGCTTTACCACAACCACTGCAAAGAGGTGGAGAGAACACATTAACCTCGTCGTGAAGGCCGGATTGCCAAACCTGGAGAAGACGAACATTTTCGAAGAAACGTAAACCGCGAATACGAGTCACGAACTCTGACGAGAGGCTCAAAAGGTGACCAGCGAGTACGCGCAGTTCTTGCACCATTCCCGATTTATCCTCAGGGTCGAATTTGAAGGGTCTGGTGTCTCTTGGAGGAACGTAGATATCATCATTAGGATCCTTTGAAGGATCCAGTTGTCCGTCTCCATCCAGACCAATTTCTTGGGAGTCTTCATCCTCGTCCATGTTTTCGTCACTGTCATTGTCACTGTCACTGTCATCTCCGCAATCGTCACATAGTTCATCAGCGATATCCAATGAGAAGTTTGAGTCTTCGATACTAGGAACGGTCTTTGGGATTCGCTTTTTTGGCCCGTTCTCCTTCGCTTCCTTTATCTTTAGATTTCGCGCATCGATTTTCGCTTGCTTTTTATCGATTCTCTGTTGCTCCTTAGCATTGGCCCTCCTAACCTTCTGCTGCCTCAATTCTTCAAGGTATTCTTTCTTCTCGTCCGCTGCTTCTTGCGTTGTTTGAGGTTCCCGATAGAATTGCTCCTCGTGGCTCGGGACATAGTCGTTTTCTGCGACGCTAATAAATTCAAGGAGCTGGCGAGAGCCTCCAGCGTCGCCAAACGTCTTGGAAGCTACGATTCCTTTCCAATTATGATAATGAACGTCCCCGTTATCCTCCATTGCCGACGCCTCGATTTGCCTATCGAGCCAGGTGGAGTGTCTTAGGGCATTCGTAAGCTCGTTGCCGAGTTGTTGAAGCTGCTGATCGCGTTCTTTGACGAATGCTTCGCATGCTCCGTTTCTGGCCTTCTTTGAACCTGATAGCTGTGGAAGCGTGAACCAGGAGCAGCGCTTAAGTAACGCCTCCTCTGCTGTCTTGCTGCTATTCATAAGGTCACGGAGTCGATTGGCACGATCGCTGTCTTTGCGAGCCTTGCCGCCTCTGCAGACCTTCATATCCTGTGCATGGAGCTGTTGCTGCAGTTCCATAGTGATGGCACGTTCTGCAGCAGGTAGCTGGAAGGCTCGGACAACTGCACAACGGGCAATATGGTCGATATTAGGGACGTTCTGTTCAGGTTAGCATATCCATTATATCATCTTAGAGGGGTTGTAGCCTACTTGTCGGACAAATTGGTTGAGAAAGGCCTGTGCGTGCTTCTGCCGTTTGAGGTGCCACGCCGGCGAGTGCGCTTGATTAAAGGCTTGGAATTGCTCCGCGGCTGCTGCTTGTTAACCTTGGATGACGAGTAACACCAAACATTAGCCACTTACTGGTTCTATCCTTGCGAATTGCGTTTATATGATGTCGCTTGAGAACGCCGGCGGCATCGTCGTCTATTCCTAAATGAATTCCCAAAAAGCCAGCAAGCGTCTTTACATCGGCAAAGTCATCGAGCGGTGGGGTTCCCGATAGAACCCAGCGATTGTTAGCTTTGAGAGAAGCCACCAGAGGATAGTCATTGCCTTTGACATAGGTGTATTCGTCTACCACAATACGGGCAAAGTGAAACATCTGCAATGGCGGACACTTGACTTTCTCCAGCGACGTTACTTTCTTCATCCCAAACGGATCTACATTATAAGGCTTTTCCTTCTTCTCCTTCTTCTCCTTCTTACCGGCTTGGTCCGCATCAGCATCAACGTGGATCGGATCAGCTTTGGTCGGATTATCATCAGTCGGATGTCCGTCGGTCGGATCAGTGTCAACGTCCATTGGGTCAGCTTTGTTCGGGTTATCCTTGGTCGGGTGTCCGTCCGTCTCATCGGCGTCTACGTCCATCGGATCAGTCTCTACCGGACCAGCTTCCGTAGAAGCGGTTTGCTGAGCAGCAGCGGTCCGTTCTGCGTCCTTAACGTATTGTCTGCCTCTTAATCTCTTGGTGGGTACAGAGCGAAGTAGCTTCTCGTCTTTTTCAGCTGCCTTGGTTTTCTCTTCGAGGGTTTGACCAAATTCTTGTATGTTAGCTCCCTTCAAAACTTCTGTGTGGCCAGCAAGACGTTCACATGCCATGGAAAGCCAGGCCTCAAAAGCACGTCCGTTTGTGGACGGACACTCGGGAAGTGCTGCCATTCGAGACAGCTTGTTCAGATAGTTTTCCCCTTTGAATAACGACCAGGGCGCGATAACTATGTCGGCGTTCAGAATTCTCTCAATTAGCATCGGATTCAAGGTAACCATGCTTTTAATTGTCTCGACATTGTACTTGTCACCGAAAAATTTCATGACTTGACCTTGCCACTGGCCGATCAGAGTTGGAGGCACTATGACCAGCGTAGCTTTGACCGAGATGCTCCCGGCACGGGGAATCTGTGACGACGCAATCGCTTTGCTCATTTGATAGTCAATAAGAGCAAGAATGGTGGCCGTCTTGCCATAACCCACTTCATCGGCGAGTACGCCGCCCTTAACGGTGCGAAACTTCCTCACACCAACCTCGGCACGCCAGCCAAGCTCCGGCAGCGTAGCCTCTTCAACCTCTTGTTCTGGAAAGGGCGGGACGTTGTCCGCTTCTTGATTGATCATCCATTGTAGCGATCTTTTCTGGTCATCGCGAAGGTTCGCAATGACCGGAGAATTCCCATTGTTATCGGCTTTGCCCACAAATTGATGAATAGCCTTCTGGTCCCGTTCGTTACTGCTTAACTTGAAAGGGGGAAGCGAGAACGGTGCTTGCCACTCATATTGCGTAATCAAACGCCAATACAATCTCACGTCAGTATTCGATGTAAGCCCCTCAAACTTAGCAAGAGCACGATGTGCAAGTGTCGGGATGTTTAGACCAATCATTAGATGACCACAATCATCTGCGTCAACTCGTACATGAGTGGCAAACGCTTGTGGTCGGGCTTTGATGGCACGTTCAAAGTTGCCGGCCTGTTTCCCGTCTTCGTAAGGAGATATCTTGTTTGTTTTCCCTGCTTTCTTCAGCTCCCATTCGATGCTTGGCTGGACCGGTGCACATTCAACGCAGCGTTCGAAGTTTTCGGGCAATTCCAATGATTTCCATACGTTGCTGAAGCCGCCGAGTGAACGAACCCGTTCTGTTAACCATGCGAATGACGAAAATGTTTGACGCTCGCTTGCCTGATTCACGACACACCATGGCCCTTTCTGCCAGCTTCCAATCTCTTTGTCCATCAAAGGCACTTGGCAGGACAGAAATGCAATCAGCTGACTTGAGCAACGGTAGTCGCTAGAATGTACTGTCGAAAAAGCAGAAGCTAATCCTATGGAATTGATTTTGGCTGGTACTGCAAAAACCGCGGGTTCCGGGCTCTCATATGGCTGCAAAGTGGCTTCGCAATTGACCCATTTCCCGTACACAGTACCAGTCGCTGTTGCGCATGGGTTTTCACTTGGCCGCCAGTTTGGATCTAGGCTTGCCACAATTTGACGCACTTCTTGGAAACCGATACGATGCTTGTCGGCCGAGAATACAAATCGATCGGCCTTTGGATTCCCTGTACGCTCAGGATCTAGGAATAGGTACATCGGACGCTCAATGCCGTCGGATAATGATGATATTCTCTTGTGAAGGCTGCCGGAACTTGTCCCGCAGTTTTGCAGGAGTTTGTATTCGCCGCAAATCTCTGCGTCTAAGGGTACGCCGGCTGTAGAATCCATGGATATGTTTAGGGAAGGATACACTCGCTTGTCAGCTTCTCGAGGTGACTGTATTCCGAGACGTGACTCCCAGGACTGGATCAAATCCCCTTGACCCGAGATTTGAATTGAGAATTCCGAGATTTGTGGAATGCAAAGTTGCCATTGGCCCCCGAGAATATCCTGCCGATAGACCGTCATTCGTGCAAGTGGGTACTTGAAGAGTTCACGGACCCTGCTATTAACATGCGCGTTGGCCTTGGGCTTGGCAAATAGGCTCCAAACAACGACTTCATTCTTGAATGCCAGTTCCAACCGCGAGGACGGTGCTTCATAGTAGATGGTCCAACAGTGAGTGCGTTTCACCGTTTGGAAGCGCAGTTCCACGCCAAAACATTGCTCAACCCCACTTAGGAAAATGTCCCAGTCGTCCATATTCAAGCCCTTAGCTTCGGCTTGAAAGAACTCTGAGCGACGACGGTCTAAACCCATGACGCAGAGCCGCATAGGTAGAGCTTTTCTAATCTTTCGAGCAAATTCATGAGGAAGAGTGCGAACTGGAGATGGATCCACAACTTCGTAGACGTGAGGTGGATTCCCACCACACTTTTGACACGTGGTGTGCAAGCATTCTTGGCACTCCTGAATAAGGGATGTTGACAACAGCGTTTGACCCTCGCAGTAGCACAAGCGAACACTGCTGTTAGCCATTTGGCGTAGATTGTCGACTAGAATAGATTCCGAGGCCTTAAAATCAATGGGAGTAAACGGCAGAAGAGCTTGACCGTTCATTTCACACACAGCCGATGGTTCGGGTGTATCAACAAGTCCATCTATGTCAGATTTATCCATCAAGGCCTCGTGGCCAGCAATTAAGGCGCTTAAAAGCGCAACGCCTACGACGGTTGCGGACATGGCGTTCCCTGCTAGGTCCTGTAACTCCTTCTGATTTTCTCGAGTAAGAAGTAATTTGTCGATAGGAAGGCCTTGCAGAGCTAACACTTCGAGTCCCACAAGTGGCCCGCCCCGTGTCGTCAGGTACGGCATCCCGGTAGGCGTAATACAAGTAACGACGCCCCAGGGTGCTGTGTCCGTGGCGCGGTCGATATTCTGAGATAGTTCCCAGACTCGTCTAACACTAGTCAGCATCTTGAAATCTGCAACAGATCATTGGTATCTTACGCTTTGTAGTGGGAGTCGTATCCACGACGCACGTTTCGCAAAAATGCGATCTCGAACGTATCCCACAATCTCTCGACTTGGACAGTCCCCCACCCTTGCCACCAAAAGTCTGGTGGTTTGCAAGAACCGCCATCCACCCACATTGTCACCGGCCTATCGAATCCCACGTGAGTTTTTTGTCGATAGTCTTGATGACGGCCTAGGCAAACGGTCCAGTCCACCTCCCTCCTCGTGGTGGGGTCTCCTCGACCAGTCTTGGCGAGCTCGTCTCTTGAACGGTGGAGTCTGGGATCATCTGGGTCGAGAAGAAATGCTTCTACCGGGCTGCTTGCCGGTCGCTTAAATTTCTTCATCAATTTACCCCAGATTAGGACTTGCTGTTCGGCAGAGGAAAGCTTTTGCCGGTCAATACAGATCATGTACTTCCGATTCCGTGTCTGCGGGAGGTAGTAAGCTTTAGTGTCAAGTGGTAAGAAATGAGCGGCATAAGCAAGTTCGCCGACATCCCAAACGTTTGCCCATGGAGTCTTAGATCTCTTCGAGATATCATCCAACGCTTCTTGGTCGTTCTCCCAAACCGATTGGATGAAATCCCAGGGTGCGCCCATAACGTTTTCCAGAATAATGATGGCTGGGCGGTACTTCTTGGCATAGTTCAAGATGGCACGAAAAGTGTCACCCGACTCGCCCGTTTCATGTAAAGTCTTGTTCCATTTGTTGAGATTAGAGAAATCCACGCATGAAAAGCCGGCGATAAGGATATCCACATCAGGCGGAATGTCCTCGGCTCCTCCATACGCCGTTGATCCAGTCGATCTATTGCCGTTAGCAAACGATGCGTACATCTATATCTACTCTCCTTAGCAACTCACGTATCTTCATCTCTAGCTAGTTCTCGAATATCGCGGAATATAATCGGTGGGTTGAAGTTTCTCTCAATATATGCCTGTTTGAAAGGCACTATCTCAGCACTAAAAAGGTGCTTAAATTTCAATGTGGTGCCATCAAGGCGCTTGATCGCTGTATGTTGTCAACATACGAACATACGGTCATTTTCGAGCAGCAATGCATACCATCGAATATCATTTCCAAAGCTAGTAAAGGGCTCTCGGTGCCTGAGCACATGGTAGCTACCCGAATCTCTCGGTTCTTAAGGTGTTGTATCATCTCCATAGTACCTTCATACTTAAGCGACTTTTTCGTTATATCTGTGACGATATCTTTGAGGTTATGTATCGGCGGTAGGTCTCCGGTGATACCTTTGTCGGCTTTCCAGCCTAACACTGGGTCTTTAGCGGGCTTTGAAGCTTTTTGCTTTCCGGGCTTTGAAGCTTGTTGCTTTCCGGGCTTTGAAGCTGGTTGCTTTCCGGGCTTTGAAGCTGGTTGCTTTCGTTTACAAGGCGCTCCGCCCGTGGATGGTGTGGTCCTAGATCTAACAGTACTAGGCTTCGGTCTCTTGCTCTTCGTTACCTTGTCGGTACTTGTCGTAGGCCCTAGAAAGTTAGAGACTGTTGCACTAGCTTTTTGCCCTGAACGCGTCGTCCGAGTGGTCACCGTAGATACCTGGGCATCACCTTGGCTGGTAGGGTTGCCTCCTCTGGGGGCCGGACTTGAAGACATTGTAGTCTGTTGCCGGTTGGTCTGTCGAGACAATCCTGGACTCAAGTTCGCCAAAGCACGCACGAAACTAGTATGGTCAGTTGCTGTGGAAAAATTAATTCGATGGTTGTTGTGTGATCCCACGCGCAATAAGTCCTTAGCGGCCCCGGAGGGCCGCGAAGGAGCTATGTCTTACACACAACGATCAAAGGTATGAGCTCAAGATCACAAATGTATGTAGATATTTGAGCAGATGCTGCACAAAGCAACACTGACACAGCTGGTAGGATAAGCTTGAAGGAGTTATTGAATCTGTTACCAAGTTGCGTGGTGGCTATCAGCTCTGGGCTACACAGCACGGAAAGGGATAGGTAAGTTTGATCCACATACCACCAGCAACTGTACAAGAGTGAAGCGAATGTGCCTGTAGAGCGAATAGCGAAAGAAAGGAGTTACCAAGCTTCGGTGCAGAAGCTTCGATAGGTGATCGTTCAGAAAGAGATGAGTGGGGGTGCAGAAGGAGTATGAAGTAGGCAGATTGTCTTGAGGTTGTGGGGAGGCTAGCGCCAAGCGATGTGAACATCAAAGATTCGTTAGAGTGCCAACATCAAGAATATTCGTAGAGCAGCATCGACACGAGCCCTGGAAATTGATACAGGGCATTTCAGCCACAGCGCAAGGGCAGAACGGTATGCCACGAGTATGTAGAAACTTTGTAACCACCTTTTTCGAGATACAAAAGTGGATCTTCTAAACCGCCGCCAAATGAGTTTATAGAAGGTATACGCGCATAACTTGCAAGCGCCCCCACAACGGCCAGGCATGGATCTGATATGATTTGGAAGCGGCTGACATTATCCAGCAGAAGCAACTCGCGGAGAAAAGGCTATAACTCAAGGCACAGAGTAAAGAGAAAAGTGGATAGCACAGACTTGAGCATAAATCGCATTACCTGACCAACCTTCGACCTGAAGCATCCAGTTACTTCCGCCAGCCCGTCAACCGCAAGCAACAGATCCGTTGAGAAAGGCCTTGACGAGGATTTAGAATCCCCTGCAAGGACGGGATATTAGCAACTCGAACTCTCGGAGACACTGGAGCGAGCACACTGTCTCCGTCATTTTCCCACGGGCCACGACGGAGAGTCTTAGATTTCCCATATTAGTGATCAGCGCCAGGATCCAGAGTGAAGACTTCTGACAAGCCTACTCTTGCGTGGCAATGTATTCTGCTGCTACGACTCAAGTGGACTGATCCTTTATATATCAGGCATCCAGTAGCAGGCGGATTGCTGAAGCTCTGCATCTAGCCAGATACCTCACTATGGATGCAACAATCATAATCAGCTTCCTATGTCTCTGGCGAGATGCCATGGTTGCTGTCAGATCTATCAAGCTTTCATCTAGGCACAGGAGATGAACCATTGCCGGACTTTTTTACAAAATCCGGCAGAGGGAGGGGCAGCAAGCACTGGACCCAAATGCACAAGATGCATCTTCCGCTTTAACCTACGTGGTGGTGGTGTCAGCAAATTTTCCCACGGAAAAGGTTTTTGTTCTCGGGTTCATAGAAAGTTTTGGGGCTTTTTGCTCTTTCAAACTTGTTTACTTGAGAATCGGATTGTGAACGTACCAGGCGGAATGTTTGCTCTACTATACCCAAGAGATGTCACGGATTGCAGCAAGTGCAGCGGTCTCGTGAGCAACAGAGCAGGGCAGGACTGCAGTTATTGGATGCTATATCCAACAGAGACTGCACAGTTGCTCACGCGTTGAGAAGTGTAAGAAGATTCAGGAAGATTTGTGGGGGGTTGAAGTAAGAAACACGCTATGAACGGCAGCTAAATAGGCGAGATGAGTGCATCGGCGTTCGGCGTTGAGGTAATGCCGATTGCCGATCATGTTCTCTTTTCGCCTTCCTTCGGTATGACGGCGAACGAGGAAGGTTGTTCAAGGGCTGACATAGAAGTGTCCTGACAGACCAGAAGGCTTCGAGGCGATAATCGAAGGGATAGGATGAGCAGCGGGATCGAAGTCCTGCCTTGCGCCATTGCGAGGACACTCAAGGAAAGACTACGTTGGCTGCTCCCCCAATTGCAGATACGCAATAAGAGCAGCTGCATGTCTTTCGCCTCTCCGGTATTGACGGAGTGTGCCAGGTGTGCTTAGTCCTGAAGATGTACGAATTCACTGGTCGAATAGAAGAGTTGCTTCTAGCTGGAAGTGGTCCATCCCTTTGGCAGGAACCGTTACCGTTAAAGGACTTGCAGCAGTCAGCGGGATGGAGTCAAATCCGGTGCCAGGAGAGTGAATTGGCCGTGGGTCTGTCGAAGAGTAAGAGTAATGATTGCCGGTTGCTTCCAAGACTATATTTGACCTCTTAAGTGGTTTCTTACAACTGGGGCCGGCGGTATAATTATACTCTACAATAGCCTAACTACGATTTGAATCATCCAATCTACAGATGTTTCTGAACTATGCTGAGATTACTTGAATGATGCATTAAACAATATTGACCATTAGAATATGATACTCTAACTTAGTGAGGTTCTTCAAATCTACTAGATCTGCATTAGACTGATGAGAAGGTCTCTGTGCCCGACAAATCTATCGCGTGATATAGAAGACACTGTATGGATATAAAGTTCTCAGATTGATCCTTTCTATAGTCAACCACAATGGCCAGTACCGTTTCTCGAATGGCCAATAACAACATTTTCGAAGACCTGTCGGGCATATCGAGTTCACACATAGGGAATCCGTATTACGCCCTCATTCAAATATGCGAAGATGACCCAGTGAGTTTTACCTGAGTAGTAAATTTTGAGTACGCCTGATATCTTTTAGGTACAGATTGAATTACGCTACAAAACCCACCGAGAATTACGAAATTCGCAGCAAAAATTCAAATTTCTTTCACCTGAGTTCTCCGGTCTAATCCTAGACCCTGTATTGCAAAAGCTCGTCGATCAAAAACAATCCCCAGAATATGTGGATCCTAGGAACTGCTTGGTCTTCTGGGCACGTCCACCTGAGAAGATTCGCAAGCTTGTGGATATCGTCCAGCAGAAGCTCGTCAATGTAGCTCCGAGTAAGTGAGCCGTTGATACCAACAGAAGCTTCGCTAACGGTTCAGGCCTCTGGCTGATGCCGTTCGACTGTCTTCATATGACTGCGTTGGAGATCACTCATTCCCTCACTGCAAGCGAGATTGAAGATCTGGTTCAAATTATGAACCCAAAAATCGCAGAGATTACGGACTTCACCTTCACGCATCGATCGCGGCTTGTCAAGCCAATGCTTAGCTATGACAGCGCAGCAATTGCTCTTAGCTTCGTGCCGGCCGCTGGAGAGGATCCGAGCAAGCGTTCAGGGGATCATTCCGACTCTTACACATATCACCATCTGCGTCGAGACCTCTACGACTTATGTAGCAGTACCGGCGTGGAGATTGCCTCACGATACGTTGTTCCATCATCACATCTTACCATTGCACGGTTTGTGACCCAAAAGGACATCTCAGAGGATAGGGCCGAAGGTGTTCCTGACCCCTTAAAGACGAAGAAGCTAATAGAGAAGCTGGAGGAGACTAACACATGGCTACAAGAAAATTTCTGGCCTGCAAATGGTCGCGAAATCAAAGAAGGTGGGCAATGGATTGTAGGCGAAGAGAGGGGGCTCGAGTGTCGAAAAGGAAGGTTGTGGTATGGTGGTGGGGAGAAAGTCCGCTTAGGGAAGGGTTTTTAGCTTTCTCCAAGGCAATAAGAGATTTCTGGTTAGCAGGTTTCCAGTCGAAGATGAATAGAGGCAACTCTGCTTTGCGTTTATATTGGTATATGAGGGTCAGAGCGAATATGTGCATGTAGGTATATTGGCTATCTAGTAGGTATAGCATATATGGTAGAGCATACAGATGAAGGAAGAAGTGGGAGGACGGATAAATACCCCTAGCGCCAAGCCGCTTCGGCCGGAGCGGAAATAACTAACCGCCGGGGTATACGTATGAGCATACGTATGTTCATACGTATGTGCATACGTACCCCGTTTCCAACAGTTTACACATTTTTCGTATGTATCTACCGTGACCATTCATACCCAGCAGTAACCTATCATCGCCGTACATTCGGTAACGGTAGATTTAGAGCTCGATATCTAGGAATACTATTGCTAGATTTTGGGATCAAACCCGGTTTTAGAAATGCTACCCTCAACCCTAGTCCTGCTGTACTTCCTTTGTTGACGGTATGGTTGGATATGATGTTACGTTATGGAGCGTTGAACGGACCCTCATCACTGAAGTTCAGGTATCCCTTTGACAGCCACAAAGTCGGCCACCCCCTTTGATCAACAGCTAGGCCAAATTTGGTAGCAGCTTGACCAGATGGGGTACGGGTGCTTCATAAACCGCGCTGTCGCCGACTCGCCGAATCCAAGTAAATGTTCGTATGCTTAGTCATTGGTGGGGTCCCCCTACTAGCATTGTAGATCATAGGGGGTGGCCGACTTTGTGGCTGTCAAAGGGATAGCTCTGCGTATTACATACCGGAAGCTCCTCGAAGCGCATAGGGTAACGCACAATATGTGGGAGCGCACATTTGCGACGTACTTTCTTTTCCGTGAAGGCCATGCCGAAAGCTAGAGATCATAGTAGAATCTCCCTGTCATTAGCTTCATTGAAGTTGATTGAACGAAGTGTATGAACATGACGCAAGCTACTACTTCCGAAAATCTAGGAAAGAGCAGATCTATTGAATTGTGATAACCAACAATGTTTTACTATGATATACCTGGCTTTTGGTGAGGGTTTCACCAAAAAGAAAGTACCTTGCAAATGTACGCTTCCAGATATCGTGCGTTACCACTGTACGCTTCGGGGGCCTTCCAACATACTAACCACCTTTCCTGTTTCGTGTCATCGAATTGAATTGCGACACAAAGGCTGGTATTCGTGTAATTTGAAGGTATTCCCAGACTTTCGAGACCGAGAAGTTTCTATGGTACAGTTAGACACTGTCTAACCCTAGCGCGCCTAGTTTCTACGCTATCCCCAATAGCGACTAAGCGAGATCGCATCCCACATTCGAAATCTGAACATCAGGACAAAGACGTATTGCCATCGACCACATCGCGGTACAGCCAACGCTCAGAAGTCTTTCAAGATGGTAAGCATTCTCCAATTTGCTTCTTTTTCAACGTTTCCCCAAATCTGTGTATATCTGTCGGCAAAAGGGCGGCTGTGAGCGCCAAGGTCAGAACCGGAAGACGGTAGACGAAACAGGAACGCTATAACGCTATTGAGCATCGGCAACAAAGGAGCACACACGATGTCTGGGATCCACGCCTTTCTCAGCTACCGCAAGCTATGGGACTCGATGGGGAAGGAAGTCCTTTCAGGCCAGACAGTGACTGAAGGCGTCATCAACATAGCCAGGACCCAACACCTTCAAATATACCATCGCGAAGCCCAGATCTATCGACAATCCTCGCTAACAAGATGCGATTGCAGGTTAACGTCCCGAAAACGCGTCGCACCTACTGTAAGGGCAAGGACTGCAAGAAGCACACTCAACACAAGGTCACGCAATACAAAGCCGGCAAGGTACGTAAGCAATTCTTCTATTATTTCTACGGAATGTTATCGAAGCACTGAAGTCAAGGATACTGACACTCCTTCTCCCTTAGGCCTCCTCGGTCGCTCAAGGAAAACGTCGATATGACCGCAAACAATCCGGATACGGTGGTCAAACAAAGCCCGTCTTCCACAAAAAGGCAAAAACGACGAAGAAGGTGGTGCTGCGATTGGAGTGTACAAACTGCAAAACAAAGGCACAGCTGGCGCTGAAGCGATGCAAGCACTTTGAGCTGGGGTATGTGAAGCCTACGCAACAGCCATGGTGAGATGAGGCTAACCGTTGACTTACAGTGGGGACAAGAAGACGAAGGGTGCGGCTTTGGTGTTCTAGAAGGTTGTTGGACTTTGCGCGCTTTTCCACCATACCTGCTGCACAGTTGGGGCGGAGCGGTACCATAGGCAATTTATTTGACGAACAGATCACATTCGGGTCTCGGTGATGCGAGTGTAACGGCCGCTTGGTGAATACGGGTTCCCCCGGTTTCCGCATCTCCTGCCCAGCCTTGATTGCCGAATGCTACATTGTGATTTCTTTGCTACATCTGATAGGGCACCGACTACTCCTGTGAGGGGAAAACGGCGGCCGTTGAAGGGACCAGCAGTGGGCTCTCCCAGGAGGTACGGGGAGGCGAACAGGTAAAGATATCAGACGAAGCTCCAACCCCAAACCCGACGTTTGTTGTTTGCCGAATCGAAGTATTTCCATACGTCAATCAATCTTCAATCTCCGTATAGTCGACAGTATTTTCTCCTTCGATAGGTGCCTCAACTCGATACTAGCAATAATGTGCGGTGGTGTTGCAGGGTAATCCTTACATTATATCGAATCTCGCCTACATAGCACTGAGAGTTTAGGGTAAACCCGCGTAACAGCCCTAGTCTGCACGTGCAACCACGTTTAACCACGTTTCGACCGCCACTCCTATAGGAGTATTCCCGGGCCCGTGCACGTTCCGGTCCCGTGCACACCCTAAACCCGATTAGCAACCCATACTATTTTTATTATTATTCAACCACCATTCATAGAATCAAATTGCAATTAATACAGAGAGTTGTCGATATCTATATGAAGCTTTCAAGCTATAAGAATCAATCATCAAATCGCTTAGAAGCTTTGAATTGCCTTTCAGCTCGCGTAGACCTGATTTGACTTGACCTTCTTTCCACCTTCTCAATAGCAACAAAATCAGTGAATTGCTGTACTTTCACCTCTTTAGACTTCTTCTTTTGCCCTTTCTGAAGCTCTTTAGCCTTCAACTTTTGCTTCTGAACTAGACGTTGTTGCTTCAATTTCTTCGTCCGTAGCTTCTTTTTTCGCTTCGCTTTCTTCTCTCGCTTCGTCTTCTTTTTTTCCCGTTTCACCTTTCTTTCAGCTATTAAACGCTGTTTCTCTAGCTTTCTAAGCTTTCTTTGTTTCTTTTCTTCAGTCTTTTGAATAGCAGCTTGCTGTTTCTCTTCAATTCTTTGAATTTGACGATCACGAGTCGTCTGAATCTTATTAGAACTAAAAAACATTCTCTTTGCCTCATCATTAATATCTAGATTGTCAAATAAAGACTTTTCACGTCATTTGCAACTTCTCTCAATACGTACTGTTCATCGAAGATCTTCATTTTTTGCTTTCAGAAGAGCAACATCTGTAGTAAGCTTTTTCATCATATTGTTCAACTTATGAGCTTTCAAATCAACTACTTCTTCTACAACTGACTTCATTAATCATTGAATCTTTCTTCAATCAGCTTCTGACAATGCTGAAGAAGAAGAATAACTTGAAACAGATCTAGCGTTTGATTTAATCTGCTTTATGATCTGTGATGAATTGAAAGACAGCAATTCTGTCTTTTTTCATTCACTTTTGATGTTGACATGCGTGAAAGCAGCTTGATATGCAGATCAAAATAGATCAAAGAAGTCTTTTTTCAATATTCAAGAAAGTTCTTGACTTTTAAAGATTCAGTCATTCAGATTTTGCGAGTAGTAATTGATCAAAGAATTGAATAAGCTGACATTCAGAGATTGAAGACGATGCGTAGAATGAGAAGAGTATAAAGTCACGAGCATCTTGTTCTGCTCACATCAGTCAAGAAACTTTATGTTGATATGACTGTCATGCTCATTAACGAATAGAAGATGATAATCGTGTGAATTTCTGACTTTTGACCTCGTATTTCGATCAAATACGATAGTGAGTCAAGAGTAGATCAATTCATCGTTGATTCAATCAGTAGCGAAGAAAGCAAAGAAGCAGAATTGCTCTTTGAGATCATATTCAGTAAGTCAGCTGTTCTGAATATTATCTGATATTATCTGATAAATGATCGAAGAGAATATATGAGTCATATTCATGCAAATGATTGCAATCAAGATAATTTATCTCTATTGTTATCTTGATCAGCATTCAGCAATTTGTCACTGTCAAGATGCTTTAAACTGAAGACTCTTCGAGTCTTTTGAAGCAGTTCAAGTAGAAAGTTCTTTTCATTCATATTGTATGTGTTTGAAGAAAGAATCTCATATTCTTCAATTTTTTGCTTTATCTACCCTTATATTAGTATGAAACTAAACGTAATGAAGACACTTACAAGATCAAAATAAAGCTGATATTGATATGCATTATCAGCTTTCTTTCGCTCTAGATCAGCTTCTTGTAGAAACTTTGACTGTAGTATATCTGAATGACATCGAACGAACTCATAAGATCAGTTTTTGTCTGACTGTTTTTCAGATATATTATATGCAAAAACATGAATCATGACATTGAGAGAAGATATATCACGTTCGATAAGCTTGTTGATATAGCGAATAAGCTCTTTTTCTTGTTGATTCGAAAAAATTGACGTCGTTTGCTTGCTTTCCTTCACGGAGGCGATTATATCCCTATGTCGTCGCGACAGCGTGCTTCGATTGATATTGAATTTCTTTGCAGTTGCAGTGTAGTTAGATGACTCTTGCAAAGCTAGATCTGCAAGCGCTGCCGCAATTGAAGCCATATTGAATTTGTAATTGATTTTTGAAGAAAGATGAAAGTAGTAAAGTGGGGTGTGCACGGGACCGGAACTTGCATCGGGCCGGGAATACTCCTATTGTCACCAGTATTCTGTGGAAATGTTTGGAATAATAACACGCAACAACACTCTCCAGTTTCGACAGCCGACATCCCTTGTCCCATATCAGCCTGTCGATGTCGAAGGATTTTGAATTTGCAATCAAGGTGCGGCGCTTGCGACGCCTTTGCCGTTCCTTCCGCCCGCTACAGCCAATCAGGGTCCTTGCATATGACACCGGGCAACAACCAACAACTTCACCTCAAACTTCACCTCAAACTTTCACCTTCTGCGGTTGCGTAACGCATGATGTGCTGCTGCTGCTGCTATTCATGGCTCTAGTTGATCCGTGTGACCCAGACCCCGACCTTTCAACATTGTTGCTACGGAGTCACTGTTCAGTGTTCACTTGTTCTTCTCTGATGCACTAACGTACACTAGTATGTAGTATGCTTGCAGCGCATGACGTGGGACGCCAAACCGGACGGGGCGCGTATATTCTATTCGGCGGTGTGACAACCACTCGGAGCATCCACGGCCGTAGATGGCCTAGCGCTTTGTCATTAGGGGGATGTGAAGCTGCAGGAACTGACGCTGTGATCTAGATCTGGAATTCTGGCTATTCCAACCAGGTAGGGGTGTGTGCATGTGTTCTAAGTTTGTGTGTGGGTGGGTGGGCGATGATGCTGAAACGAATCGAGCGCCGTGTGGAGGGGGGACAACTTGGCATGTGAAATATGTTCCGAGGCCATGGAGGGAGACATTGGACATGTTATCGACATCTAACTTACAATCATTGGTTGCATACGCTCCTTATTCTACTTGTATCGGACCTTGGTGATTGCCATTAAACAGCAAGATCGGGTATCTGCCGGCATGGTGGAGCGCACTTACGCATCTCTCTCTGCCAAGCCCCCTCTAGTCCACTTCACTGATCTTCTCTTCGACCTGCATGAACTACTAACTACCTACATTACCGTATATTGAAGCGGTCGATTCGAATTGTGACTGGTGCACCTTTGGATCTTCAGCAAAACCCTCACCCCGCCCACGATACGCTCGTTGTACGAAATACCTCGTGAACATGGCCAACCATGCCTAACATAGGCAACTCACTACACGACTGTCTGAGTGTGCTACGTTCGCTAGAAACAAAGACAGCGCTGGCGTGGGCATGAAGGTTCTTTTGTTCCGTGGACTACCAACAATGTACGTTTTTTGGTCAATATACTGCTTCATTGTCCCTCCGAATGCCGATTGTCCTCAAGGATGTTTCGCTTGCTAATTTACCAATAGTAATGTCGATAACAGCATCGTTCGGCCTCGAACCCTTCAGTCATTATCGACACATTTCCAACCATGCATCCAGCACTTGGATGCTCCACAGATTCATCCACAACATCGTCTCCGATAACCATGCCCCCTCGCACAGACGCCTCAAGCAAAACGCCCGACGCTTGCCATACCATAGCAATGGACCGAACCGACAGCGGCTTCGGAGAAAACCCGGCTACACCTGATAGTTCTTTATCGAGAGCTTCGAGTATAATGGTGACGGAAAGAGGCAAAATTCGGTCAGGACGGCCGCAACAGCCTCGCTCTCGGAAAAAGGTTGTGTCTAAACCATCTGCCGCGTACGCTCCATCGGAACGTAACAAACCTCCCGCTGGCTCTGCTGGCACAACATCCCCAGAGCCTACCACCCCCGAGCGCGCTTCAAGCCAAACCAAACCAAGGACTCCAGGGTCGTATCGATCCTCAAAGCCTTTGTCCCGGCGTTCTTCGTTTCTGACACAACGAGCTCCGACATACAGCAAAAGACGGCCCATATGTCACCGGAGCATGAGCACCACCTACGCCAGGTCTGCTGAAGATCCGATCCTTCTATACCAACGCAGTAAAAGTCTGTTCGAGTCTCCCCTACATGGACGGGATTATCTTGACCATTCTGCCATGCTTTCCCAGGAACCATCAACACCAAGCCTACCATATCTCCCACGCGCTTCTACAACCCCAGCCGATGATCTAGCCCAAGGCCTGCTGGCAAATGAAGAGAACTCTTTAGATGCGCACCAATACTCCAATCACGTGCCCGCGACCATAATCGACTGGACCCTCCCATCGACCCGCCGCCGCGAGTATCGCAAAATCGAAAGCACCTGCCGAGGCATTCCAGGGCTGTGGCGCCGTTTCGCACCCCGTTTCTTCCAGAGGAACCGTCGGCTGAGCTTCTACGAGGATGAAAAGGACGCTGATACTGGGAGCGTAAGAAGATACAGAATAGATCTACCGGAGGATGAAGACGAGAAAGCCAAGTCTGTTGCCAAAGCCAATGGATCTAGACTCTCTTTGGACAAGGTGAAGCGGTCCTGGAGCTGCATAGGCTCGCTCAGGAAGCCTGCTTAAGCGGTGGATGAAGAGGTATGATGATGCAATTACGGGTGCACGTTGCGAGGCGCGTTTGCTGCATTTCAAGCCTTTGATGGAGCATGTGAGCGGTGATACCCATAAAGTATGTGTTATGTTGGTGGCATTCCCTGATTTAGAGAAATACGCAAGAGATCAGATGGCTGGTTTATAGCAATAGCTTCCCTAAATAACTAGCCAGAACACCCGGTCAGACAACCTCGAACGGGATTAATTACCTACAGCCGATAATTTTCAATCTACCCCCAATCTCACGTCCGATATATGTGTATCACTCATGCAGCTAACGCCAGACGCGACTATCATCGACCATGATATCTTATCCATTCCCAACCAACAATTCTTATACAGTACACTACGCTTCAACCCCATCCCATCCCATCCCATCCCATCCATTCCCATCCCATCCCATCCCATCCCATCCCATCGCATCCCCCCATCCCATCATCCCATCATCTCGTCATCCCATCATCTCCTTTTTTTCTTTTTTTCGTTTTTACTTTTTTTTTTCTTTTATTTTTTAAACAGCCGTCCGCTTACCCCCTCCCTCCCCCCTCCCTGCCCTTTTCTGTGCGGTGCTATCATAACTAGGGTTGGAGAGAATCGTCGGTGAGAGGCGGGGGGGGGGTATGAAGGAAGGTGA
>JAABUR0100003342.1_pt1 | contig 22630 bp, 20 predicted proteins | sample 5560091 | NCBI WGS metagenome assembly JAABUR01 (sample SAMN10711879, study PRJNA513375) | rock metagenome | isolation source: Antarctica rocks | place: Antarctica: Victoria Land, University Valley sud
CCGCACCCAATGGTCGCACCTCCTCACCCCCCCCCTCCCATCGTCCCTCCCCACGCTCCCCTACCAAGGCTACGCGGAGATGGAGTTCTCGAGCCCGCAGAAAATGCGCAATGCGTTTCTGGACCCGTATTACGGCGAGGTGATTGCGAGGGATGAGGAGAGGTTTTTGGATAAGAGCCAAGGGGATTATGGGGAGGAGGGGGGGGCGATGAGTACGATGGGGAGGGTGGTGAGGGTTGTGGAGGGGGGAGTGGGGGTGCAGAAGGGGGTGGGAGCTGGTGGTGGAGAGGAAAGGAGGTGATGGTGAGAGGGCTGGAAAGGTAAGAGGATGGTTGATATAAGGTGGGGAGGTGCTTGGGGAACAGTACTGGAAAACCTTTTGGGCGAATTTTTTCAGCAGTTGAGCTTTGGCGGTCCGTAGATGGTGTCGTGGAGTGATTATGGTTGTAGTGGTGGGCGTCTAGACCGCGCACTGATTAGGCTCATCTGCGTCTACGAAATTTGAATCCTATATTCTCACTCTCGGGCTGACTGGGCGGCGTCGTCCGCTTCGCAGTAGTCCACAAGCAAGCATCCTCACAGCCCTGCCAGCATTGCCCTCAAGGCTTTGTCAATTGCCTCATTGAGCGATCTCACCTGTCCTCAAAGAACATAATTAGCAATTTGTCTCATAGTGTGCGGAAACGAAAACCACCAGGGTGAAATACCAAAGGGTTAGGTTACATACCGCAGGCGGCCGCATAATGGAAAAGTGATGGCCATCCACAACCTCGCACTCCACCCTGCACCCAACCAACTCTTCCCATCCATGGGGCCCAAAGTCTCTCTTGCTCACTAACAGCCATTCCTGCATACTATTGAAGTGCTCGACCTCATCTCGATACGACTTCTGAACCGCATGCATCTTCTCCTGACTGATAAATTCAAATACCCCATGCTGAGCCCAGATGGCCCCACAAGCCACCCTTTTTATCTCCTGCGCAATTCCGCGTAATGGCATGCGTGAATAAGCTTCCAGCGCGCGGATACTGGCTCTGAAATGCTGCTGCACGTCTTCGTGCACGGTACTCAGCCTCTTCGCTGCTGTATGTTCTTTAAAGCTGTCGTATATCCCCGCAGCTTCAAGAATATCCACCGTCTCCACAGGCAAGGGCGGCATCGATTGCGGACTTATGGCGTCGATCATGATCAAGCCTGCAATCTCTCTGCCTGAGGAGAGCATTTGGCGGGCGACTTCGTAAGCATAAACCCCGCCGATCGACCAGCCGCCGAGGAAGACAGGGCCTTGAGGATCCAGGCTCGATATTGAGGAGACGTAAAGGTTTGCGACATTTTCGAGAGACATGGTGAAGTCTTTTGGGTTTTGGTAGAATGGGCTATTGAAGGCAATGACGGCACTATCTATGGAGAGGCTCCCAAGATTGACGTATGAGCTTGCAGAGCCCGAGCCGTCAGGGAAGAGGAACAGTGAGGGAGCACCGGATTTGGAGGTGCGTTGCAAGTGGACGAAAGTGCATTGCAATTGAACTTCTTGCTGCTGAGGCGGGGACGCTGCGGGAGTCGGCTCTGGACTGCTCAGAGCTTCGAGAAAAACCCTGGCGTGTGCAAGGGTTGAGTGATCGTGGAAGAAGCCTAGAGGAAGTTGGACGGAAGTTTGTGCTCCAAAGGCACTTATAATTGCGAGGCTGAGCAACGAATCTACGCCGAGGTCGACAAGTACGGCGTTTGGATCGATCTCTGACTGGTGAATACCCATTTCTTGTGCAAGGACGCTTCGAAATATATCGGTCAGGTCTCCTGATCGGCTCGAATTTGTGGACGTTGCGGACGTTGTTGGGGTTTTTTGGGTGGTTGTGGTGCTTGAGGGACCTCGTGAATGGTCTACGACAAAACTGCCCTGGTGCACTTCCAAGGGTCTGCCAGTGGCTTCTGCTGCGCCGGGTTGAATAGAGAGCAGCGTTGCCAAGACTGATTTCTTTATTGCCTGGAATTTGAGGCCCGCAATGACTCCGACGATGTTTTCACCATCAAAGATGTGTAAATCTCCAGCGAAAAATCCGCGATTACCTACGGGTTGCATACGGATATATGTCCTGTAAGTATGGCCGGAAACCAGTGTTACTGCAAATCGCATGTTTTTCCAGCCATGCGAAACGTAGACAACGTCATCTGGAGCCTGATCGTTGCCATTTAGGATGAACCCAGACAGGTGCGCAAGAGCATCAATCCAACGAGGGTCATAGAAGAAGTCTCCTTTTGTTGGCCGTAGACTAACGCAAGCCGTTGCCTCCTTCATATCACTGTCCAGGATGACCTCTTCGATCATCTGGAAGCTTCCGTCGTAATTGACAAAATTACTGAAGAGTTCGTAGACGATGCCTTTCAACATCCGATGGGCTTTGCCCCGACCCGCAGCGTCGACCAAATGATCGATCCTACTTTGATACAGATAAGCAATGTTCTCCCAATCACTGGTCCAATCCGTTAATTGACTGTAGTTGACCACACACCGCGCGTGCTGGCCATCCCCAGCGGCATCAACAGACTCGATTGAAATCTTGACCTGATTCTGGTCTTTACAATCTTTTGCCACTGTCCTGACTGGCTGGCTGGCTGCATCCGAGCGTATTATAAGTGGCTTGAAGACTTCCATACTAGCCACGTCGATTGCTGGACAGTCTTCAGTCGGTCGCAAATGCTTCCAGCAGTACGTTGCCACCGTCATAGCCATATCTGTGTAGATTGAGCTGGGACAAAGGGCCGAGCCGTTGACTAGATGTCCCATGGCGATCTGTTTCAGCATTGGACTAGCGAAGTCTGTGATGAATGCAAATTCTGTGCCACCTTCAACGGCCTTTTGGCCTTCACAGTGGTGAACTGTGGTGCTATGCAAAGACGGAAAGTTCGTATTAGTACTGTCAGAGCACATCTGATTTTTGGTGATGCACCAATCTCCTTCGTATTGCAGCCAATGACTCTTAAGATCAAAGGAATAAGTTGGCAACGGGAGCAGATGCAGAGCAGCCTCATGCTCCCCATGATATTCCCTCCATCTGATGTCTATACCAACCTGATAAGCTTTTGCTAAACTTTTACTGATAATCTTCCAATCATTTTCCTTTGAGTCTAGCGATGACAGAAGTCGTTCTGACGGTATTCGCAGAGTAGACCGGACCATCGGTATGCAGACAGGGCTCGGACTAATTTCAAGCCATATCGGAGATTCGCCCTTTAGGTATTCCAGACATGCGTACAAAGTATCGACGAATCGGACAGGCTCTCGCATTTGCCGTACTAAGTAGGCAGCGTCGAAAATCCCTTCTTCTGTAATCGTCGATCCCAGCAGCGTAGATATCACTGGTACAACAGGCTTGCCAAATCGAACTCCTTGTGCGGCCACTTCAAATTCGTCGAGAATGTCATCCATCTGCGCCGAGTGAAATGCATATGGAATCTTGAGGGATACTGTCTTGGTCCCAGCCTCATGAGAACTTAAATGCTTCTCTAGCCTTTCTAGGTCCGATTTCGGGCCGCTTACTACAGTAGTAGTCGGCGTGTTAACTGCTGCGATTTCACATGTAGATAATGCGCATATTTGCAGAACTTCCATTATGCGCTCGACAGAGAGCTTGACTACCATCATACCACCGCTTCCAGTATTCAACTTAGACCACAACAATTTCGCTCGCACCCCGACGAGGTACAGCGCGTCTGCCATACTCAAGACGCCCGCGACATAGAGAGCTGCGTACTCGCCGAGGCTATGCCCTATTACCATGGTCGGACGAAGACCCCAAGTTTTCCATTGTTCTGCTAGAGCAATCTCTAGAGCGACTAGAGCTATCTGGACGTGTCTAGGATCTTGCATGGCCATCCTGTAATTGGGATCCGTAAGAAAACCAACGACGGACGGCAACCCAAAATTTTGACACATAGCATCAACTGATTCGAGACGCCGCCGGAAAGCAGCCGAGTGTCTGAACAGAAATGTTGCGGCTCCTGGCAATGTTGTAGATTGTCCAGTAAACAGGAAAATAACGGCTGGTGCAATTTTGGGAGAAAAGGCGGCCACGGACGTGGATTGAAGCTGTTGTACCAACTGGGATGTGTTTTCGACAGCGTAAGCCACACGAACTTTATGATGGATCCTCCGTGATGTTGTCGTGTAGGCAAGATCTGACAGTGCCACATTAGTGGAAGAGAACAAGTGTTCAATCATACGCTGGATGGTTCCCATCAAAGAGCTCGGCCTAGCAGCAGAAAATGCAATGACATGAAACCGTCGCGGATCTTCTCCTTCCTTCTCCCTAGCAGGACCCTCTTCCAACAGTAGGCTGGTGTTCCCTCCTGTGGCATTGAAGTTGTTGATTAAGATCCTGCGTAGATCTCTGATCTTTGACGGAAACGGAACATTTTCCAAAGGTATTCTTATATTTTCTAATCCGTTGAAAGCCAAGCGTGGATTTATTTTTCCCTTTATGCCAACATGTCTGGGGATCATGCCCTCACGAATCATCATGATAGCCTTGATGACAGAGGTCACGCCAGAAGCTGCTTCACCATGCCCGATATTTGCTTTGACAGTACCAACATACAAGGGATCCTTTCGTGGTTTCGCAAACACAGAAGCTATAGATGCTGACTCTGCAATATCGCCAGCCTGTGTTCCTGTGCCATGCATTTCAACGTAGTCAACGTCTTCGGGCGAGACATGGGCCTGTTGCAACACGCTCTCGAACAATTTTCGTTGCGTATCTGAATGTGGGTGTGTAATGGACACTGCTTTCGCCGAGTGGTTAGTTGCAGCTGACCGAACGACAGCGAGGACGTTGTCGCGATTTCGGATCGAATCGTCCATACGTTTAAGGACTACAGTGCCTACGGCATCAGCGCTAGATCCTCGTCAGTACAAATATCGCCGTAAGGGGTCAGAGGCTGCCTACCGGCAATACCCATCAGCCTCGGCGTCCCAAGTCTTACATGGTCCTGTAGGCGAAAGGAATCCACCACGACTGAGGCCAGCAAATATATCTGATGCTGTTAGAATATTTGCTCCACCAGCCAAAGCCGTATCGCATTCCCGAGATTTCAGAGCTGAGCACGCTAGCTGTATGGATAGAGCACTGGCAGAACAAGCCGCGTCAATGTTCATGCTGGGGCCTTCCCACCCGAAAAAGTAATTGATTCGGCCAGGACCAAAAGCTCTGTTGCCGCCTGTAATATGGAAAATGTCGATGTCCTGGCCAGCATTCACCTCCCGCCAGTCGTCGCTACTCTGCCCATAGTAGGTCCCGAATATGTGGTTGATTGTGTCTTCTGAGGAGTAGCCGGCCGTTTCCAGGGCTTCATAGGCTGTCATTAGCATCAAGCGCTGCATTGGATCTGTTTGCGCAGCCTCGCGCGCAGACATCTTGAACAAACATGTATCGAAGAGATCAGGACGCTCAATGAAGCAGCCGTACGGTGTTAAGGTTGTGTTTCGTTTCCCGCCAGAGGCATCGCAATGTGTTCGCACATCAAATCGATCCGGCGGCACCTACATAGACAATTAGCAGGAGTCGTAAGACTTTCAATGATGGGTGCTCTAACTTCTTTGTGAGTGTCGAGTCCTTGTAGAAGTAATTGCCACAGTTCATCTGTAGAATCTGCTCCTGGGAATCTTCCCGACATTCCGACAATGGCGATGGGGTTGTCGAGCTCCCGATGCTCGAGATAAGACCCAGTAATCAGCGGATCCTCGTGCAAACGCAAAGACGGTATTGAATGCTGCAAATACGTGGCAAATGTCGAAGACCCAAAGGACATCACATGAAAGCCTTGACCATGTGCGAGTGCTTGTAATTGCGAGCACACGGCAACCAGATCTGACGGGAGCTGCAGTATGTCGACCAAACACTTCCAGAGCAGTGCCCACACGTCATGGTGTCCTTCAATGATATTCCCAGAGCTTGTTGATATGACGCGAACTTTCGACTTAAGGGGTATGTCTAAAGTCTTCAATTCCCCAAGAATATCTTCAAGGTCGGGCAACGGGAGGTGTGGCGCGTGAAGTGGTCCAGACAGAGGTGATCTCACGGGAGAAGCTGATTCCAAGTCCCTCAGGGATTGGCTCAGTAGGAGGTCCAGGGAGGAAGGTGGCCCACTAACGGTGAAGCCATCTCCCGTTATAGCAGCAACATAGACATGCCTATGGTTTGGCAAGCACTAACAACAAGTTACCCCTGAAAATCTGACTATAGCCTATCGCTGTACATACATTGGTCTCATGAAACTTCTCTAAAGTCGTCCAGAGGTTTCTCGATGAGATGTTCGACAGAGAAAGGCACCATGAGCCTGCAGCTTCTTCTATAGCGTGTGCACGATGTGATACCGCCAAACCTAGTCGCAGAGAAAGCAAGACAAATTTGGGTGACAACTTCAACAATTCCACGACATTGGCTGCTAAAGAAGCGGCAACAGCTGGGAGCATTCCAGCGCCTATGCCACATGCCGTGACCGTTGATGAGCTGCCGAGCACATAAGGGTTTGCCTCTGCACACCTACCATTATGAGTCCCTCTGGGCTACAGCACTGGGATGATTTCTTACAGTATCAGGGATCCTAGTTGCATCACGCATGATAAAACCATGGACTTCGCCGCACGCGGCAAATTTAAAACATTTTGCACGTCAATCAACTGCAAGAAGTCTCTTGCAAATAGAGCAGCCTTAGCCGTCGGTGAGAGCTCGGTCAACGTGTAAGAGGCTGCATTGACGCCGTCGATGCTGTCCTGGAGAAACTTTGAAAGAAGCACTGATGATTTCGCTCTTAGATACAGGCCTTCCAAACGTGGTCGATATTCTGCAGGTTGATCACAGAAGAGTAATGCGTCGAGGCCATCAGCCAACGCCATCGTATGCTTCGTAGCCTATTTGTATCACAGTATGATATGGTGTCTTTGATGCGGGTCTCTGTCCATTTTTACCTCTCGATCTTGTTACCTTAGCTAACGCCAGAGTTGCATGCGGAGAAGTGGGAGCCGAAAACCTAAAGCTGGAAATAACATTGAATCCTACGAATATTTTATCGTCTCTATGGCTAAATCTTGACTTGCATGCATGAACGTCGAGAAAAACACTCCCGGTAACAGCCGACCAATGACATGTATCTAGCATGCAGCCAAGGCATAGCCCTAAACACCTGCATCGGAGTTGAAAAGCTGCGGAGATCTAGACCTCGTTTCGGAAGGTTGTGTAAAATCTTCGCGAGATGGTATGTTACTCAGCCCCAGCTAAATGCCAAATTACGACTTTGGCAAGGCTCAATTAGTATGGTAATCTTTGCCGTACAACAGCGTTGTGAAGCCAATCAGAATGAAACATCTGTGCCTCCTGCCTGATCTTAAAGATGGCGCTGAACACCTAGACCCTCCAAAAGTGTTGCTACGACTTTGTCCAAAAAGCTTTGGGCTAAGTCTTGCGAGAAAAAACTATCATTGTAAGAAAGATTGAACTTCATTTTACCCTGACGAGTCCACGCGTGAACCATCGGTATAGGGGTCAGCATCTCCACACCCAGCCAGAAATCTTTGATCTGAACCTTGTCATACTTTGCCTTCATGTACTTGTCGATCAACCCAAGACTGCTGAAGTTCCCCTCCGTGGCGGGCAGAGTGTTGGGCGGTGGTGGCTGGCTGACCATCCTGGTAACCAAGTCTACATAACAAGGCAGAAAGGTGAATATGTTCTCATCCGGTGTTGAGAACGGTCGTGCATAGATTCTCTTTAATTCCTTGGCATTAGATGAGAAATTCGATGGATGAAAGGTCGCCGGAAGTCCGACATGATATACAGACAGAGCAAAGTCTCCGCCCAAAGATTCAGGTGGAAGGTATTTCCTTAGATCAAAGAAAGTAAATGTGGTGTATTTCGTTCCGGGTCTTGCAGGATCAGCCAATTTTTGAGTAGCGCATACAACCGCAGCGTGAATAGCAGCAGTGACGCTGATACATTGAGCTTTACATCGTGCTATGATGGCAGAAGTGGTTTGATGATCCAGCTCGGTCGCTAGACGATGTGTTGCCCCTGGCGTCCGCTCCGGAAAAGTTGGTAGACCGATAGAGGGAAGATTGGTCAAAAATTCCATAAGTCGAGCGGTAGACACCTGTTCTACCTCTGGTGTTATTTGCTTAGGTACCTTTGCCGCCTCATCGAGCGCCTGAGTGAGGTTCTTGTGTTCCGAGCCAAACTCAACCATTGCAGGGTGTGCTAACGCTTCAAAGAAGCTGTCAAAGAACTGCAACATGCCCACACCATCAATCCGCCAGTGAGCGGTATGAAACAAAATCTCGGAGCTGTGAGGAAGATAGTGTAGGCTTGCTAGTTTTTGTGGTTTAAAGGTTGCCTGGAGAGCGCTGGCGGTTGTGGTACTAGGTTCCACAGTAAAGGTGCAAGCCAACCATGACTCTAAAGCTGCAGCATCGGGCACCTCGTAAACATATGTATCTGCCTGGGCAAACGCTGCAATCTGAGGGTAACGGAAGCGCATGGTCTTCCAGGTTTGCCTGAGGGCTTCTGCTGTATCACCGAGAGCTGTATCGAAGCAAAACTGGACAGCAGCACTGAGCGAGAAATGCTCTCGATCAAAGCGGTGGCCGACGGCGCCATACGCCTTGTGAAATCTCTCCATGGAATCGAACGGGCGTTCGAAGCAGCCGTGCTGCTTCTCAATCCAAGCCATGCTGCTTACGCCGCTATGCGACAAGAATGCCGCAATGATGATGAAGAGATTAGGTACGTACTTTCAGTTGTGTGAGCGTATCCTTCTCGTATAGGCCATTCAGTGGTCGGCCAAAATCGCCATAACAGTAGAGAGTACTACCAGGTACCCAGGGTACAGTGGTACATCCGTAGCGACAGCTGCATTAGTGCTATCCTCCGCATCGCGTATTAGCACAGCAATTTGGTTGGCCGATAGGCTAAGAAGAACGAAAACTCACCTTACTGTACCTACCCTTACCTTAAGGTAGGTAGGTAGGCACGGTAGGTAGGTAAGGTATGCTCGCAATACTACCGTCGAACGGAAGTGACGGAGCGGGGACGGGGCCTGCGGACGGGAGACGGGTTGGCTACGTCATACTATACATACATACGGTACTTTACTTTAGTGCGAGAACCTTGGAATCAGACTTTTACGTATGTAGTAGAGGCCGCTGCGGGTTCCCGAGCTAGCCTGTTTTAAAATAATTAACTACCTTAGCGTGCTTAGGTACATGCTACCTATCATACATTCAAATTACCCTTACCGATGACATGTTTACAAAGATCAAAAACATCACCTGACAGGTAATGGACTGCAAATTATATACAGCAGTGCGCTCATGTTAAAGTCATGATATATATTGAATGAAAACGCCTACAGAAGCCCGCGGGGGCCCTTCGAGGTAATGCACATCTGCACATACGCTACAAGGTAAAAAACAGTTTGCAGAGACGTTCTTGAGAGTGTGTATGTGGGATCTCTGTGGGCAATATCCCAATCATCACGGCAGCCATCGCACTGGTGATACGGTGAATTCATGTGCTGTCCACCAAAAGTCTCAGCCTTACATAGTCTGCGTCGTTGTCTTGCTGCTGAAAGCCTCCCATTCATCACATATCTCTATTGTTGCTCTGCAGCGTTTCCGGACAATATCGACGGCATCTTGGCCCAAGGGCAGCATCGAGGGCAATTCTTTGCCGGCAGCTCCGCCTTCCGAACGAACGGCATCTACAATCCGGACTGCGGCGCCTTTGGGGTCGCCCAGCTGCTTCTGGTGCAAGCTGACAACAGCAGCCTCGCACATCTTGTTGGCTTCCACATAGTCAAGGATGTCTCTGGCACCGTATACAATCTTCTGAGGAGAAAGAATCTCCGTGCGAAAGTGGCCGGGGATCAACATGCAGGTCTTTATCCCAAAGGCGGCCACTTCTTCTTTGAGACAGAGCACAGCACCTGGTACAAAGCAAAGTAAGTAACACGCTCAATCCTAACTATGGAGATGTGGCGACGTACTTTCTAGGGACCCTTTTGTGGCGGCATAAGCTCCTGAGGTGGGGATAGCCTCCCAAGCGAGGATTGAGCTCATGAAAAGTAACGTGCCCGCTCTCTGTTCTCGAAAGTACGGTAAAATCGCGCATGTAAGGTTCATGGTGCCGAAGAAATTGGTTGCAAAGACATTGCGTGTTCTCTCGTCCCTGCCGGAACCGCAAGTGTCAGATACAGCAAATTGTCCAAGCAGCAGATGTAGATGTACCCAATCTCCTCGAGGAAGCCAGCTTCGATGTAGGCAGCATTGTTGACGAGTACATCGATTTTGCCATATATCTTCCAGGCCTCGTTGACTTTGGCATCGAGATCCGACTGCGAAGCTGTGACATCAAGGTCCAATATTGCGGCTCCAGCATCTCTCTGAGCCTTCAGTCGATCCGAAGCTTTTCTTGCAGACGCTATGACCTTATCGCCGCGGTCGAGGATGGCATGAACAAGCTGTTCTCCAATCCCCGTCGCGGTCCCAGTCACAAGCCATACAAGCTGAGGCATATTGATTGGGAGAATGCAGAAGGGTGGATGGCGCGCCCAGGTCCAAATCTTTTATTATGCCAGCTTCTCACAGCAGACTGTTATCGTGGATTGATTACTCGTAACCTGGAAATTGACGTTTCGATGGCTCGTCAGCTGAGGTATGAAACGTACTAGCGATAGCGCGTACGAGAACAAAGTGTGGTGTACCTACCCACCGTAACAAGAAGGTGCTGTACTATGGAGATTACGAGGCTGATGGGATGATGGGATGATGGGATGATAAGATGATAGGATGATAGGAATAGGATGATATGGCCTTTTGTTCTGCAGGCCAATTGAAGCGATATCCTACGCGAATCAGCACCTGCGGCAACACACCCTCGACAACGTAATTTACTACTGAGTTGAGTGGTATGAGTCGTTGGGTAATTTAATTATATTAGGTTCGATTCCCAACAGCGCTGGTACAATGGTGTTGTGGTTATCTTTCTCTTCTGTATGGATCCCCGTTCCAGGCCGGAGTTGGTGCGGCGTGGTGGGGCCGTCGGGTGGCCGGGACAAGCCACAAACTGCTGCCGGGACGTGGGGTGGGAGCGGCGGGCAAGTATAAGGTACCTAGTTACCTTAGTGGAGAATGGCTCTACCGTACCTTAGCAGCATCGTAGTACATACTACCATAAAATATTGTTACTGCAATTTCTGAGTTACATCGCCTTTAGGCGGTCCTCTTAATGACACGTTATTATAACCCTAATCATGAGCAATAGGTACCTGCATCATCCTCCTGCAATGCCTCTCTGTATTCACCCGCCTTTGCCCTGCATTCACCCCCGCATCAACCTATCCGTGGTGACCATGCGCATGGTTACCCATGCAGACCTTACAGTGCGCCCGCGTGCAGAAATTGGCTGAATCGATCGAATTCTGAGCTTGAAAATACAGAAGCGTTGATGTTGTCTGAAATACAGTCTACCCGAAGATAAGGCTTGGCAGAATTGTAGCAGTTATTCAACTAGACTGTAAGAGTATCATTTTTTTTAATACTCAGTTGTCATTTTGTCACATACAGTAAGTCAGTATATACACTATAATACCGCCTTGAGACGGTAATTCGAACCATTACTGAATAGGTAGATACAGTTAAAGGAAACCATGTATTTTCGCCAAGGTAGTTAGCTGGGGCTTAAAGCGCTCCCTTGGGCCACCTTTTTTGATGGCGATGGGGGGAATGGTGTTGCGAAGTATACGATGAGGGCGTTTCGACAGGACGACGTCTGCAAAGAGACTTCTCCGCATCTATAGTCTTACGTTGGTTCCTTTCGGTTTTTACCCCCCCGTCGCCGAGTTCAAGTAGTCTTTGATACACGCTATGTTGTTTAAACCCGTGCGTATAGATTAGGAACGCCCGCAACACTCACTACCCAGTACTGGTCTCGCATACAAGTCGCACTATTCGTTGACATATCTCTTCAAGATTTCCAAACGACTTCAACGATGGCCATCGCGCTTCCGTTCGGCTTGCCAATGTCTGTGACTTGGAACCTTGGGTCGGCTTTGTTGAAGAGAGCTCTGAAAGCCTTTGCTGATCTCTCTCGGGCATTGAATTGCGCAAGCATGATGAGGTCATTGTTCCTGTGAAGTGAGCAAGTTCAGTCTGTGGTAATCGAGATACGCTTGTCCCAAATACAACTTACCGTGCCTGCTTTTCCGTCCATCTCGTTTCCGGCCCATCAGCGAGTAGCCATTCGTACAATATAACCCTAGCGCCATCTCTCATCGCAGGAACTAAGCTCTGCAGGATCCGTAGAGCGTACTTGTCGCTCCAGTCATGTAGAATCCATCGAAAAAAATACACTTCTGCACCTTTGATAGGTTGTTCGGTAAAGAAGTCGTGTTCCATGAACGACACTCTGCCCCTCAGTATCTCCGGCAGTGATTTCTGCCCGTCTTGAACGGTCCCTTCCAGATCTTGTACAACGAAACGCATGCGTGTGGTGGCCTCTGCAAGGGCACAAGCAACTGACCCTTGCCCTCCACCTACATCAACAAAAGTAGATCCAGGCAGGTCAAGTGAAGTCCAATCATAACCTTGAACAAGATGCTTAAGATCCCAGCCCTCGAATTTGCCATAGTACCGCATAGCCCCGCCAAAACGTCTCGCTCGCTCAGGATGCCTTGATAAGTACTCAAACATCGAGACGCCTGGCTCGTTCACAAGACCAAATGCAGTATCGCCTGGTTCCTCTGAGCCACAAAACTTGGCTATTGCCTCGTGTGCTTTCCCAGCTACGCGCCACGTCTCTCGTAATTGAACGCCTATGGCATCATTCAGGTCAGGATCAGTGGCAAGTTGGCGAGAGTTAGCAGTGTGCTCCACCTGTCCAAGCAAATCCTCGGTAAAGATGCGGTTGGCCATGGCGTGGCGTAGAAGTCGCTCGACCAGATTCGCAGAAAGACCGCTTGCTTCGGCGATGTCGGCAAAGGAGGTCGAGCCGTCCAGGGGCACATGTCTGGCAAGCTGATAATCGTAGATGGCGCCGAGCGATATTTCGTCAGCACATGCCCAAGTCAGCTCAGTCAGTACGCCTGATGGTCCCTGGGCCAGCTGCTTCAAAGTCTGAGCGACGTTTATGAGACCCTCTCGACGGTATGTTAGGTCCGAAGGAAGGCCCGTAAGACTGTCGTGCTTGAAGGAGGTGAATGGCATGTCCCGGGATTCCAGATATGCATCGAGCGCCTTTGCATGCTCGAGCGCCTCTTCAGCCAGGGCTGTGAAAGATGCCATCTTGAAATGGGAGCGTCTTTGACAGTCTAATGCGTTGAATCAGTCTTACGTTTCAAAAGAACCGTTCGTGGCCTCATTCTCTAACCCATCCTGTGCGACAACAGGACGAATCAGTAAGGACGTAAGTATGATAATACGTGAGTGTCAAGAAATCCTCAGAAAACCAGTAGCCAAACTGTGAAAGTAATCCAAAAACAGCATAAACTGGGAGATGTCATGTATTCCTTTAAAAATACAGGGTTCAACCTACCTACGAGTAAGTTAATTACAAGCCATCATTGCCTTAGTTGAAGTACTAAGTACTGTAAGGTAGGAGACTCCACATCACCTGCATTTCCCATCCATCGACTAAGCGACGCCCACATGCGCTGAATAAAGTAATGCAGATCTGTGCTTTATGCAAGAACAAGACAGCAAACATTACTTTGGGTATATAGAGCGAGGTTGCAAAAACTCCCTATCACCAGGTCTCGGCAATTAACACCTCTATTCGTACATACCTACTTCGGACCGACTGGCATTGTTGAAGTAGCCTGCGCTGCGCCATCTCCCTGCATGAGTTAAGGTACCTACCTTATCTACCTATGATTAGTCACACGGATCTTTGGAATAAGCTCTCCATTTGTACTATATAGTAATCCAACAGGAAGGATGCGGCATGGTCCCTACCTGGGGTAGCGCGTTGTGAGCCCAATGCATTGATTTTCCTCTCGTCTTTCGCGTTCGTCCTCTTCAGTCGTTGCTCCTCGTCGTTTCCACTAATCCACCGTTTGCACTCATTTTCGCCATCATGGCCGCCCAAACACCAGCTGGTATCAATCTACAGGCAGATCGAAGTGGAATATTGATCCGAGCCACCATGGTCTGCGCAGTTCTTTCGGGCATCGCTGTCGCTGGCCGGCTCGTGTCGCGGAAAATGTTGAAGTCAAAGATTACGCTTTCGGACTACCTTGTCATTATTGGCTTATTGTGCTCGTGGGTCATTTCAGGTCTCGGAGTATGGGGTAAGAAGAAACTGGGTTATCTTGTCCGCGTGCTTGCAGACTCTCACTAATCGACATCCGGATCAAACAGAAGCCAAACTGGGGCTCGGCAAACATATTCAAATCGTGCCTCAACAGCATTATTCGATGATGTTGAAGGTATGTTACTGGTCCTTGAGGCTCCAGTAAGTCAGGCCTCCGGATTCCTAACAGCAATTAGATCATCTTTGCGGACGAGATATTATACAGCATTGTCCTGACCGTGATCAAGACTTCAATCCTAATACTTTACCACAGTCTCTTCCCAGGGAAAACATTTGCACGACTCCTCGCTGTGATAGGAGCCTTCTGTATTGCCTGGGGAGTTTCTGTGCTTTTCGTGGCTATCTTCTCATGCACGCCAATCCACGGCTTTTGGGACCTGCTGACAATGAAGCCTCCTCCCAAATGCATCAATAATAAGGCGTTCTATATTGGGCTGTCAGTTCCGAATATTCTTGCGGATATTGTGATCTTGTGTTTGCCGGTCACAAAAGTTTGGAAACTGCAGATGTCGCGAAGGTCCAAGACTGCGGTTTCGGGGATGTTTCTGCTCGGGGGCGTGTAAGCCACTTTCTTGGATGCAGAGAATGGATCGCTTAAGACTAATACATTTATCTCTCTAGGGTCATTATTTGCAGTACAATCAGACTATTTTTCCTACTCACAGTCGACAACCTCGACTTCACTTGTAAGCACACCCGACACACCCATCTCCAGTCAGAGCTGACATTCCATCCAGGGTCATTCTATACCATTGTGGTCTGGAGCGCCGCAGAAGTCAACCTAGCCGTAATCAGCGCCTGCATGCCTACTATGCGACCTGTCCTGCAGAAAATCCTGCCCTCGTCGGCGTTCTCAGCCATACTCGGAATGAGCAAATCGAAGGGTTCCAAGAGCGATGTAAACCCTTGGAACAATACCTCTCGTAATGTGCATGGGGAAGAATTCCAAAGGTTACATGACTATCCTTTTGATGGTACGCGGAGCACGACACCTGCCATTTACCATCCCGAGGATGAGCGAGCGAGAAACACGAAGGACGTGGGACATGCACTAAAGCCGTTGCCGCAAATTCATGTATAGAAAGATATTTGATTTCAGTAGACGAATCTTGAAACTTGATATCTGTATATACGAGAAGATTGTTTTACCGAGTTGTGTCTCTCATGTATGATACCAGTTAGATTTTAACCTAGACAAGAACTCGTATACATTCAGTACGACGTTTTTCCACGTTCAAATTCTTTGACAATAACGGTTCTCTTTTGAGACTTCATACTCATCGATGAATGTTCCCCTCGGCCCTGTCAACCTGAACTGGCTTCGAGCTACAGTATCTTTCCTCGGGACGATCTGATAAGATTGAGCTCAGCCTCTAGCCTCCGCCTCTGAACCACTGGTGCGAGCGGCACGGGGGCCAACCCGGAGCCAATGTGATACATCATACAGTACAAGTACAGTACCTTAGCCCCTACACTTCAAGGGGTCCCAGAATTGCCGATGATTCTTCTATATAAAAAGCATGCATGCAGCATATGAAGAGAATAATGCAAGCGTGAAACAATTTGGTCATCTCTGAAAATTTCTGCGAAATTGAAAGAGAAAAGAATATAAAGACAACATACAAAGATTACAAATCTTCTGACAATGAATGAAAGAGTTGACAGCTCGTTCAGTTTTTCAATGCTCGCTCGTCAAAAAATGATCTCGACTTTGATCATCTTATTCTGATCGACGTAAAGATTCTTTAAGTTGTTGATCGTATCTTTTTCGTCTTTCGTATTCGTGCGTTCGATCTCTGAAAATTGAGCTTGTACATTTGAAAGACTCGCTGTTGATCTTGAATTGACGACATTTAATCGACTGAAAAGACTGATATCATAAGTTACACAAAAAGTAGTTGATCAGTAGTTAAAAGAAAGTTTCATATGTTTAAATTTTAATGATAATTTTTAACGCATTGTATGGAATGTCTAGGCGCAATGAATATTATTCGAACATTTTCAGTACAGAAAAGGAAAGAGCATTTCTGAAGCTTCAGACTTCAACGTCTAAGCTGATATGTAGATGACTAAAAGTTTTGAAGGTGAGCTTCATCAACTTTTTCTCTTCGAATACGTCTAAGGTGGAACAGAAATCATTACTAACTCCCGGCCTCAGGTTAGCCCTGAAGCAGAGAGAGTGAGAAGGGGGGGGCACATATCTAAAGTGGCGGATAACTACGTACGGCATTGCTATGTATGAAGAATAAGATAACGAAGTCATGAGAGTGCATCATCTGCTAAAACTGTCTTGCTCGTGAAACCCGCTTGTACAGCTTATAGGCCAGAAAAATGGGAAGAATGGGGCGACAGTCGGTCGCTGGATGTCTTTTGCTCAACGCTTACCTTTTGACGCCTTCTCCTCCTTCCAGTTCTGCAGCAATTCCGGGGCGGTGAGACGAGCACCATCTACCCAGGACGGTTTCCATCGAACGAGATATTGCTTGCGAGGCCTTCCGCGCCCATGCTTCGTATCTCTCTCTTTAGTGATTTCTCCTTCCCAACTCTGCTGCGGTAATTGCAACATCCCCCCCAAGACCAATTCGTCGTAAATGGTCGACAAAATACATCGTTCGCAACTGCTCGCTGTTAAGAAGCGCCTGCAAAGAAGGTGTAAACAAGGCGTTGGCCTGGCCGGCCTTCGACTCAAATTTCAGTGCCACCATGTTTGCTGTCAATGGCTTCAAAGGGGAGTCTTTGTACCCCCCCGGCCGTCAAGACCACTCGGGGACTAACGGGCTCTTAGCATGTTCTCTGTTCGTGGTGACCAGGAGGAACGAACACTCATGGAATGTACTCTTTAGATTACAAATCTTTTATCAAGATGTATGACCTGGAGAATGGATGTACACTCTTAGCTTTATTTTACCTCACGCTCAAGGACTTAGATAGATAAGGGGTCGACAACAGAGGAATCCACATACCACCCTCACATTCCAAGTAACGGAAGGCGAACCCTCGTATGCAGCTTTTCTCTTCCTAACCTTGTTCACTATCTGGTGGGGTTTGGCATACTCGTAGACCCGATAGTAGCAGCATAATTGGAGCGGGCTTCTGTTCTTATCGGGTCGATGCTCATTACAATTTGATGGAAGAATGTACGGAAATGTCTAGAGGACTTGGACGCAGACGTCCAATCTGCGACAGCAGAGGTCAAGTGGGGTTCTTGTAGACCATTTCGGCATGACTCTGCAAATGCATTTCGCCGTTCAAGTAGTGTCGCACTGGGGGTGAGAGCACACGGTTGGCTGACCGTCCGGATAATGGCGGCATTGTTTGCGATGGAAGTGCTTTTTAAGGTCGCCGCGACTGGCGAAAGTCTTCAATCGATCAGCTGCCGACAGATCTTCGTTACCGAAGCAAAAGATGCACTGGGTGCGTGTTTCAGTACTGGTCTCTACTGTAAGGGTGTCACATACGAACCAGTATCAATGGTACAGCTTTGCATATATGGTGAATTCTAATATAGACGCACGAAAGACTTGAGACGCGAGACATATGTACATGGTCAGACGGTTGCTATGGCGCTAGAGAGAAAAGACGTCGAAAGTGGCTGACTGAAAGAACGAAAGTCGAGCAGGTATTCCGTAGATGGGGCGCTTACGCTCGCTAAAATATCTTGTGCACATTCGTCGTGTGATTCTTGAAGTGCGTATCCGTAACGCTCGGAAGGACCAGTCCCGCTGCCTTGCATTGTGGATGAGAATACAGGACCGAATCCTCGGCGACGAAGCTTTTCAATTGCCTCCCAACCTTGTTATCTGGTGAGATTTGGCATACATATTCGTAGACTCGATGGTGGTAGGGCGTCGTGGCTATGTACGTGTGCGGCCCATTATGTGGCTGGCGGTAATCGCCTATATGATTGGCTTCACTCATCAGCTGCGTTTTATAAGGCTGCATCGAGCCATCGATGATCTTTCAAATGATTGAAGAATAAAAATTGCGTCAATTCTTTCTACTTCTTATCTTCAATATCGAGATCGCAATCGACTTCTCGTTGACTCAAGCTATGTTTCCACGTAGAACTGCTATAAAGATTAACGCGCAAAAAGAATACGATAGCGAGGCACTACAGACAGCATCAGCGGAAGGCAACGAGAAACTAGTGCAGGTCCTGCTCGATCGAGGGGCGGAGGTCAACGCTCAAGGTGAAGCCTACAACAACGCACTGCAGGCGGCATCATTGAGAGGTCACAAGAAAGTGGTACAGATCCTGCTCGATCGAGGGGCAGATGTCAACGCTCAAAGTGAACACTATGGCAACGCTCTGCAGGCGGCATCATGGAAAGGTCACGAGAAAGTGATGCAGATCCTGCTGGATCGAGGGGCAGAGATCAACGCTCAAGGTGAATATCATGGCAACGCACTGCAGGCGGCATCATTGAATGGCCACGAGAAAGTGATGCAGGTCCTGCTCGATCGAGGGGCAGAGATCAACGCTCAAGGTGGATTCTTCGGCAACGCACTGCAGGCGGCAGCATTGAGAGGTCACAAGAAAGTGGTACAGGTCCTGCTGAATCGAGGGGCAGAGATCAACGCTCAAGGTGAATCCTTCGGCAACGCACTGCAGGCGGCATCATTTAATGATCACGAGGAAGTGATACAGGTCCTGCTGGATCGAGGGGCAGAGGTCAATGCTCAAGGTGGACACTATGGAAACGCTCTGCAGGCGGCATCACGGGGAGGTCACGAGAAAGTGATGCAGGTTCTGCTGGATCGAGGGGCGGAGGTCAACGCTCAAGATAGACACTTTGGCAACGCTCTGCAGACGACATCACGGAAAGGTCACGAGAAAGTGATGCAGGTCCTGCTGGATCGAGGGGCGAAGGTCAACGCTCAAGGTGGACACTATGGAAACGCTCTGCAGGCGGCATCACGGGGAGGTCATGAGAAAGTGGTGCAGGTCCTGCTGGATCGAGGGGCGGAGGTCAACGCTCAAGGTGGATACCATGGAAACGCTCTGCAGGCGGCAGCATCGGAAGGCCACGAGAAAGTGACGCAGGTCCTGCTCGGTCGAGGGGCGGAGGTCACCGCTCAAGGTGGAGACTCTAGCAACGTATTACAGGCAGCATCAGCGGGAGGCCATAAGAAAGTAATACGGCGCCTTCTCGATACAGAAGCGGAGGTCAACGCTCAAGATGGAGGCTATAACAACGCGCTGCAGGCGGCATCATACGCGTCTCCAGTAATTATAGCTCCGACTGGATATGCGGAAGCAGGAATTGGTCCTACTCCTACCACATTGCGGGCGACTATAGACCAAGGCTACATTGGTCCTGTCCAGAAGATCTTAGACAGAAGATTTGATACGGTGGCTCTGGCCGATTTTGAGTGGCTTCGGGACCTGCAGGAGCTGGGGTATGCATCGGAAGAGATTGCTGAGTTGCTAGATCTGAGAGATACCATTCTCCCTGGATCTGCTTTGAGCCATATCTAGCACCAGAGGGAACCATCAGTCTTGATTTCCACCAACCAAATTGCGTCCATCGAGAACAAGCTCAGAATCTAATCGCCCCCGATGAGATAAGATACAACGACGGCATAGAGACTGTAGATCCAACTAGGAGCAAGCTCTCATCATCTACAGAAGATGATATTACTTATCTTATCGAGAGACTTTGTGGTTTGGCTGGAATACTGCCAACTATTCGTCGAGACCACCTTGGCAGATCGGTTTCTATCGATAGCAGAGACCCTATCATTACGTTCGGTCAAGTTGTGTTTACCACCGACAAGAAGCCTTTGATCGCGTCAGTGACATACTGCCCTACCGAAAGAACGGCTTTGGCTAGACAAAGGCAGGATGAGGAAATACTTGGCTTGGGCCTAAAAATCCCCCCGGACGATAGTCAAAGGTTGAACGGGCTGCTGAAAGATCTTATAACCCCCCTGCAAAAATTCTGTGGTGCAGTGGCAGCGGCGCAAAAGTGGGGCCTATGCTGCGATTCTTTCACTGTCCTGAGTATGACTGGTCTGGCGCCATCGGAACCCACCCTATCCCAAGGAGCTATCGAACTCTGCAGAATTGAGTTCTACCATATAGTGAGGCTTCTCATTAACCTTGAGCGCATTTTCAACAAAGCTGTACCAACAGTCGAGCGGCTGCGCTTGATATGGGAGATAGTCAACATTGCGGAGTCTCTCTGTCAAATATTCTACTTGTATTATCGACCGAGTGATATACAGACGGAAGTCTACGATAGGATGCTCCAATCTTGCTCTTTAGCAGTACAGCTCCTCAATCTCGGATTTGTCCTATACGTCCGAGCGCACATTGGTCCACTACATCCGTGCTTTCTCGACAGCGCGATTGGGACAGTCCACTTATACGGGGTCAAGAATATTGAACCGAACGCGCCAGAAATATCGGTCAAGCTTCAGCGATTTACATGCTTAGACGGTATGGTAGAGCACCCTGTCCTCGTATTCAATACCTATCAGGAAGGTTCGGGGGGGCCGCAATCCTATGATCTTCTGACGACTGCGGAAGATCTTGTGGACACGTGGGGACCAGGGAATTTTGTCACTAATGACCCTGACAATGTTAGGGGGAGAGTGGCAAGCATCATGATTGGGGGAGGCTCCGTAAAACCCGTGGCTGAAAGCACAAATGTGTTCCATTGGAGCAGGGACATCTCACCTCTTCATGCTTTCGATGCCAGGTTTGACGCCAGGACCACAATACGCATCGGCCAGCCAGTCTTGGAGACCGCACATTGTACATTGGTCCTGAGAGACGAATGGCCGTCGTTCAGGGAACGTCTAGAGCCTCTGGGGACGAACTCTCAGTATTGGTCATTCACGCAGTTTCAGGCCGGTTTGATGGTTACTGCGCAACAATTCGTTGGTGGCCAAAAAAACTTGGACTTGGCACGAAGGCACAAATTGGAAGAAGCGCTACTTAAGCTCGTTGGATGGGGAGGTTCCTTACCATGCTCTAGATCAGCCTTGGGGATTGCAAGTAAGCTTTTGCACTGGTGTCGCTCGAAGGGTGCCATTACGAGTGCTCGTGGCAGATGTTCTGCCAGCATTTGCGCACGATCTGCCTATTACTCCAACGTGGGCGCAATTGAGAGAAATGGGCATAGTTGAGGCCCTAAAAAGACAGCAATTGAGACTTTGGCTAGAACAAAGGGAGTCCCAGAACCGTGATCTGAAGCCAACTGTCGAGCGGATAATAAGATACGTTCTAATCGTCCTTCGAGATACGGGAATTGACCGCACAAACGAAAGACTCATAATTGCTTGCCGTCAGGATATTGCACCAGATACACCGATGTCGATGTGCGTCAAAGTACCCTGTGAAAAAGCTACTTTATGGGCTAAGGTCCTAGCTGACTCTGAGCAATGCGCCACTTTTGCCTGCATGACATCTCTGTGCTTCGAGACAGAAGAGCATAGGTGTCAAAGGGTATATCCATGGCACTGTCCGTCGCTCAAAACTGCAGTTTGTCGACATCTCAACGATGGAGAGCTGTCAAGATCAATGAACAACCCATGGAACCTGAGGGATCAAAATGCATACTGGATTGGCAAGCCTGAATTTGGCTTACAGGCGAAAGTCAGCAGAATCTGTCGGGGCCAAGATCCTAGGTTGCTTGTATCTGTCAGCAGAGTGTCTGAAAAGAACTTGGCGAGATTGGGCTCCATGAGCCGCATATTCAAGCATCACCAAAAAGTCCGTATACGAGAGAAGCTGATCGAATCTTGGCCGGCAGAGGATGTTATCATCTTGTCGGAATTTTCCGGTCGACCTGGATGAGAGCTTGGGAGATCTAGAATGCGCATTGATGCAGGTATAGAGACTCGGAGTTGGATGAGAGGCCAATCTGATTGGTACGTCACCCTTGACGCGAATATGGATATGATGTCTGCGTGTCCGGCCAGTCCATTGTTCTACAGGCACGGTCGAGGTGACAATTTTCCCGGTATCTCATAGGCTACATGTGTCGCCTGCAAATGAAATAAGCGCAAAATTGGTGAGGACAAAAGCGACGATGACCACGGCTGAGGATCGTGTGGTGGTACCGAAACGTATTCACATTCATTCCCTATCGTTCGTTCTATCAATGTGCTATCTGTTTCAAGATCACTGGACGCCTCAAATCTTCCAAACCTATAATCACAGCCAGAGGAGAACGGTCGACGTTAACAATAGCGCGTGTAGATATCTTAATTCATTGAAATAACAAATAACGACAACTAGCATTTGTCAGACATATAGATTCCATGAA
>JAABUR0100003345.1_pt1 | contig 22615 bp, 23 predicted proteins | sample 5560091 | NCBI WGS metagenome assembly JAABUR01 (sample SAMN10711879, study PRJNA513375) | rock metagenome | isolation source: Antarctica rocks | place: Antarctica: Victoria Land, University Valley sud
CGCGCTCCTTGATCGCCGTGATGCGCTCGCGCGTGGGCAGCAGCTCCATCGTGCCGTTCTCGGTCCACTCGGTCAGCTCGTGCAGGCGCTTGATCCGCAGGTTCACCGTCTGGAAGTTGGTGAGCAGGCCCCCCAGCCAGCGCTGGTGGACGTAGGGCATCCCGCAGGCTGTAGCGGCCTCGGCGATGGTGTCGCGGGCCTGCTTCTTGGTGCCCACGAAGAGGACGGTGCCTCCACGTCCGGCCACGTTGGCGACGAACTCCTGCGCGCGCTCGAGCAGCACCTCGGTGCGCTGCAGGTCGATGATGTGGATGCCGCTGCGCTCACCGAAGATGAAGCGGCGCATCTTGGGGTTCCAGCGGCGCGTCTGGTGGCCGAAGTGCACGCCGGCCTCCAACAGCTCTCTCAGTGATACGTGAGCCAACTGAATCGTTTCCTTTGATTGTGGGTGCGGATTCCGGCGGCGGTGACGCGGACCCGGACGCGTTCGTCCGGGCAGGCCCACGGTCGGCCCGTCGGGGTAGATGGGATGTCGCGAGAGGATACCTCTCGCGAATCCCGATGGCGTGCCACCGAATCGGCATCGTGCCGATTCGGCGAACGGCGTTGGCTGCCAGATGGCCGGTGGTCTGTGCCGAAACGAAAACGGGACGGCTTCCAAAGAAGCCGCCCCGCCTCGATATCAGTTCCCGTCTGGCCCTCCGGGAACTGGCTCCCGCCGGGCCGCATCGAGTGAACGACGCAGATCGGCGGGTGGTTTGGACTCGCACCGGATTTCTTCCCCCGTGATCGGATGACAAAACATCAGCACGTGCGCGTGCAGGAACTGGCGCGCAAGGCCAAGGCGACGACCCGAGGCGGCGCCCCCATAACGCGGGTCGCCGCAGACGGGATTGCCGATCGCCGCCATGTGCGCACGGATCTGGTGGGTGCGGCCCGTCTCCAGCCTGGCCTCGAGCAGCGTCGTGCGCCCAAGCGCCTCCAGCGTCTCGAAGTGGGTGACCGCGTGGCGGGCCCGGTCGGTGTTGGTGGAGACCGTGGTCCGCCGGAGGCGATCGCGCCCCAGGGGGGCCTCGATCGTCCCCGAGCGGGCGTCGGGGCGACCCTCCACCAGCGCCAGGTAGCGTCGATCCATCTCACGGCGCCTGATCATGCTCTGAAGCTCGGCGTGCGCGCGAGCGGACTTGGCCACCACCAGCAGCCCCGAGGTGTCGCGGTCCAGCCGGTGCACGATTCCCCGGCGGTCGGGATCGGTCCCTCCCCGTGCCCGGTCGGCCAGGGCCTGGGCCAGCGTCCCTTGGCGGTTGCCGGCCCCGGGGTGCACCACGACTCCGGCCGGCTTGTCCACAACCATCAGGTGGTCGTCCTCCACCACCACTCCGAAGGGCACGTCATCCGGGCTGGTCTCGGGCTCGGGGGGCGGGTCGGCCACCGCCACGTGCTCACCCGCCTGGACGCGGTGTGACTTGGCCCGCACAGCGCCGTCCACGCGCACCCGCCCGTCGGCGATCGCCCGCTGGGCCTCCCCCCGGGTAGCCGACAGCCCCCGCCCCACCAGGAACGCGTCGAGGCGCAGCCCGGCATCGCGATCGTCGGCGAGCGCCGTCACTTCCGGGCCGCCGGCCCCTCCATCACGTAGAGCAGCGCGAGCACCCCGATCACGATCGAGGAGTCGGCGAGGTTGAACGCCGGCCAGAACGCCGGGTCGATGAAGTCGATCACCGCACCCTCGCGGGCGCGGTCGATCAGGTTGCCCAGCGCCCCGCCCAGAAGCATGCCCACCGGCAGCCACAGCCACGCGCGCGAGGCGTTGACGGCGAACCACGCGACCAGCAGGGCCAGCGCCACCGCTATCAGCGCTGCGACGATCTCACCCCTGCCCTCCAGCGCCCCGAACGCGACGCCGCGGTTGCGGGTGTTGGTGATGTCGAGGCCGAAGAAGACGTTCACGCTCTCCCCGCGCGCGAATGACGAGTCGACAGCCAGCTTGGTCGCCTGGTCGAGCGCCAGCACGACCAGCGCGGTCGCGACCGCGCGGGCCCAGCCCCCGGAGCGGCTCATGTCAGCCCCGGATGAGGCTGACCAGGATGCTGCCCACGATCTGGAGCACGAAGATCCCCACGATGGGACTCAGGTCCAGGGCGCCCGGGCCGATCTTGAGCGGCGGGAGGAAGCGGCGGAAGATCCGGAGGTAGGGCTCCACCACGTCGTTGACGAACCCCACCGCGGCCGACAGAAACCGGTTGTAGGGCATGCGCCGGATGTAGCTCAGCACCACCCACAGGATCACGAGGATCGTGTAGACGAGGAACAGGGTTTCCACGTAGTCGGCCACGTCGACGCGGGTCAGGGCGAGCAACGGCGTCATCGCGAGGACTCCACCACGAGGTTCACGGCGGCGTGCAGCGCCTCGGGCAGGCCCTTCTCCTCCAGCACTCCCAGGCCTCGTTCGGTCAGCCCGCCCGGCGTGGCCACGCGGCGGCGAAGCTCGCCGGCGTCGAGGTCGTTGGCGTCCAGGTAGGCGGCCGAGCCGGCCATGGTCTCCACCACCAGTCGGGTGGCCTGGTGGTGGTCGAGTCCGTGGGCCGCTCCGGCCTGGGCCAGCGCCTCCACCACCACGGCCAGGAAGGCGGGGCCGCAGCTCATCAGGGCCATGGCGGGCTCGAGCAGAGGCTCGTCCAGCTGCACCACCACGCCGCAGCGCCCGAGCAGGCGCAGCAGCTCCTCCTGCGGTCCGTCGGCGGCGTGGCTGCCGGGCGCGTAGCCGAACACCCCGCGCCCGACCTCGACGGGGATGTTGGGAATCAGGCGGTAGACCGGCACGCCGGGATAGGCGGTCTCCAGGCGATCTAACGGCGTGGCCGCGACGATCGAGGCCAGGGCGTCGGCGGCACCGTCCATCTGGTCGGCCACCTCTTCGACCTGCGCGGGCTTGTGGGCCAGCACCACGACGTCGCAGCGCTCAGCCAGCTCGGCGTTGGAGGACGCCACCTCGCCGCCGATGGCGTCGGCCAGCGCCTGCGCGCGCTCGGTGTTCGGAGCGAAGACGAGCGCCGGCTCCGATATGCCACGGGCAAGGGCGGTGGCCATGCTGCCCGCTCCGATGAACCCGATCTGCATCGGCGAGGAGACTACGCAGCCGGTTCGATCACCGTCGATTCGCCAGACCGAGTCCCCGCCCGGCCACGGCCGAGCTGGCAGGCTGAGCCACCGCAACCACCGCCGAGATGGCTGACGGGGTGAGCCGCCGAAACACCGCCGAGATGGCCGGTGGCTGCCGGGAAAGAGTGCCGTTTACAAAATCGGCATGGATGCCGATTCTGTCGAGGGCATCCCGTTTACAAAATCGGCATGGATGCCGATTCTGTCGAGGGCATCCCGTTTACAAAATCGGCATGGATGCCGATTTTGTCGAGGGCATCTAACTCTGGTTGAAGAAGCCTTTTTCGATCAAGCGGGCGCGCTCCTCGGCCGAGACCTCGACGTTGCGCGGCGTGAGCAGGAACACCTTGTCGGCGATCCGCTGCATGCCGCCGTCCAGCGCATAGGTCAGCCCGGAGGAGAAGTCGATCAGGCGCTTGGACAGATCGGAGTCGATTCCCTGCAGGTTGAGGATCACGGGCACCGTGGCCTTGAACTGGTTGGCTATCTCCTGGGCGTCGTTGAAGGCCTTGGGGACCACCAGGTGGACGGTGTCCATGCCCGACCCGCCGTTACCGCCCACCGAGCGCAGCACGCGGGTCTCGCGCCCCGCCTCGCGGGGGTTGTCATCGGCGAAGATGTCGTCGAACTCGTCCCGGCGCTTGCGCTGCAGGCGACGGACGTTGGGGCGCTCGCGGTAGCGGTCCTCGAGCTCGGCCTCGGGCTCGCGGTCGGGCGTCCGCTCGCGTTCGCGCTCACGGTCACGGTCACGGTCGGGAACGGCTTCATAGCGAGGCTCCTCCTCCTCGGCCAGCCCGAAATAGACGAGCGCCTTGTGCCATGTGTCGCTGATCGCCATCGGGATGGGTGTTCGTGCGTCGGGCGCGAATCCCTTCGTGTTGACAGATTATCCGGTGTCCCGCTGCCGAAAAGCAAATGCCCACCCCGACTCCACCACCCGAGCCGTTCACCGTCTCCCCCCAGCCGGGCCTCGATCTGCACGGTGAGGAGGAGGGGTGCGGTCGGACGCTGGTCCTGGTCCACGGCCTGACGGCCACTCGGCGCTACGTGATCCAGGGCTCACGCGTGCTGGCCCGCTCCGGTGGCCTGCGGGTGGTGGGCTATGACGCCCGCGGGCATGGGGATTCGTCCCGGCCGCCCGACGGCCTCTACGGCTACCCGGCGCTGGTCGCGGACCTCGAGGCGATCCTGGACGAGCGGGCGATCGAGAGGGCCGTGATCGCCGGGAGCTCGATGGGGGCGGCCACGGCGATCGCCTTTTGCCTCGAGCATCCGGATCGCGTGGAGGCGCTGGTTGCGATCACGCCCGCCTACGACGGTCAGGCGCGAAGCACAGCCGGCGCTCTGGAGGTGTGGGACGCCCGCGCCGAGGCGCTCGACGCCGGCGACGTGGACTCCTTCGTGGCGCTCACCGGCGTCGACTCGCTGCCCGAGCGGTTCCGCGCCCCGGCGCGCCTGGCGGTGCGCCAGCGCATCGAGCGTCACCGCGACCCGTCCGCGGTGGCCGAGGCCGTTCGCCAGGTGCCGCGCTCGGCCGCCTTTGACGGGCTCGATCGCCTGTCGGAGATCGCGGTGCCGGTGCTAGTCGTGGCCAGCGGCGACGAGGCCGACCCCGAGCACCCCTTTGCCGTGGCCGGGGAGTACGCAAGGCGCCTGCCCGACGCTCGGCTGGTCACCGAGGAGGAGGGCGATCCGCCGTTGGCCTGGCAGGGAGCCCGCCTGTCGCGGGCCATCGCGGCCTTTCTGGACGATCACCGGGCGTGAGCCCCCCGGGGACAACCGGCCATGGCAACGCGGGGGGCCCGGGGGGCGCGAGCCCCCCGGGGTGAATTCACTCATAGAGCGCGGTGCCCACGCGGACGATCGTCGCCCCCTCCTGCACCGCGATCCAGTAGTCACGGGTCGTTCCCATCGAGAGCCGCTGCAGGCCGTGCTCGCCGGCCAGCTCGGCCAGGCGCGCAAAGTGGCGCCGGTTGTCCTCGGCGGCGTGCGCGAACGGCGGCATGGTCGACAGGCCGGTGACGGGAACGGGACAGCGCTCGACGACCCCGCGAAGATCGGAGGGCGCGATCCCCTCCTTGGCCTCCTCTTCCGCCACGTTGACCTGGATCAGGACCTCGGGCACCGGGTTCGCCTCCAGCTTCGAGAGCACCGAGTCCGAGGCCACCGAGTGGATCAGCCGCACCCGCGGCGCCACGTCCTTGACCTTGCGGCTCTGCAGCTGCCCGATGAAGTCCCAGACGAACAAGTCGCCGTGCGCCTCGTGCTTGGCCACCAGGTCCTGGCCCCTGTTCTCGCCCACCAACTCGATCCCGGCTTCGGCCAGCGCGGGAAGCTCGTCGCCGGCCACGTACTTGATCGCGGCCAGCACCTCGACGCCGTCGCCGATCGCCGCCCGGATTCGCGCCAGGTTGCCCCGAACGCGGTCGGGGTCGAGATTGGTGAACGTCTGCCTCACCCCGTCCGCCACACCAGGCCTCCCTGGCGGCCGGTGAGACCCTCCTCGCGGCGGTGGGAGAAGAACCGCTTGTGGTCACAGTACGTGCACAGCGGGATTCGATCGACGTGGGCTGCCCCCGCCGCGCGTAGGCGCGCTTCAGCCAGGCGCGGCAGGTCGAGCATGCGCCCCCGGGCGGCACCCGGCACGTCCTTGAACTCGGCGAGCACCTCTGGTCCCACCTCGAAGCAGCACGCCCCAATGCCTGGGCCGATCATCGCGACCGGCGGCTCCTCGAAGGCCTCCACACCGCGCTCCAGGATCCCGCCGGCGACACCCCGCCAGCCAGCGTGGAGCATCGCGACGCGGCCTGGGGACGCCAGCGCCACGGGCAGGCAATCGGCGGTGAGCACGAGCAGCGCAAGCCCGACGGCGTCGGTGACGTGCCCGTCGACCTCGATCATCTCCTCCACCGGGCCGCGGTAGGCCGAGGGCGCCGGAGGGCCGTCCCAGGTGGCCAGCTTGGCGCCGTGGACCTGACGCCCCATCGCGATTCGTGACTCGTCGAGCTGCAGCCGGACGGCCAGGCGCTCGCGATTGGTGCGCACGCGGTCGGGCTCGTCGCCGGTGAGCACGCCCAGGTTCAGCGACTCGTACGGGCCCTCACTGACCCCGCCGCGGCGCGTGGAGAAGGCCACCCGTGCGCCGGGGAGGTCGAACTGGAGGGCGTTCGCCTCGCTCAGCACGCTCACGGCGTCGCTCCGGCGGCCTGCAGCGCGGCCCGGAGCTCCTCCTCGCGACCGGCCACCTCGCCGTCGAGCTTTTGGGCCAGGGCGGCCTCCAGCGCCCTTCCGAGGGCGGGTGACGGGAGGACGCCGGCCGCGCGCAGGTCGTCGCCGGTGATCTCCAGTCGCACGTGGCGCAGGCGGCGCGCCCAATCCAGTATCGGAGCCGGAGGTGCGCCCAGGCCCAGCGCCAGCGCCAGCGCTTCGGGCGGCTCGCCGACCAACAGGCGGGCCAGCTGGGACGGCTTGCGCTCGTCACGCAGGCGCAGGGCGGTGGCGATCCCGGGAGCGGTGCGAGCCGCCCGAATCACCACATCGCGCGGGGGCCTGGGCATCTGGAGCCGATCCAGCCACACGGCGAGCGACAGCGAATCCGGGCTGATCAGCGCGGCCAGACCCGAAAGCACGCGGTCGGCGCCGGTCTCCAGCGCCCCCAGCTCGGCGCCCGCCACCAACTCGGCATCGGCCACCAGCTCCGGGTGAAGCGCCCGGTCAAGGCCCAGCGCATGCAGACGCCGCACTCCCCGCGCGACGTTCGCCTCGGCCAGGAGCAGCAGCAGCTCCTCGCGCAGGCGCGCTCCGGAGACCGTGAGCAGGGCGTCGCCCTCGATCGCGTCCAGGGCCAGCCGCTCGGTCTCGAGCTCCAGCGCGAACTCCAGCCTCGCCGAGTACCGGACCGCCCGCAGGAGCCGGGTCGGGTCGTCGATGAAGCTGCGCTCGTGCAGAACGCGGATCACGCCCAGGCGAAGGTCCGCCAGACCACCGCAGGGATCGTGCAGGCGGCCGAGCTCGTCACCGCCCAGGCTCACGGCCATCGCGTTGACCGCGAAGTCGCGCCGTGCGAGATCGGCTCGCAGCGACGCCCATCTCACCCGCGGAAGCGCGCCCGGCCGGTCGTAGGACTCGGTGCGGGTGGACGCCACGTCCACCGCCAGCCGGTCGGCCTCGACGGTCGCGGTGCCAAAGCGCTCGTGGCGCACCATCCGGCCACCCAGGCGGCCGGCCAGCTCCTGGGCGGCCGCCACCCCGTCGCCCTCGATGGCCACGTCCAGGTCCAGCGCAGGGGCGCCGCGGATCAGGTCCCGCGGGACGCCACCCACCAGGTAGGCCGGGGGAAGCCCCTCCAGGGCCGGCAGGAGACGCTCGGCGCCGGGCAGGGCGCGGACGCGCTCACGGAGCTCGCTCGGGGTGGGCGGCGGCACGGGAACAGTGTGCTACACGCGCACCGGCACGCCCCCCGCGCGCATCGCCTCCTTGGCCTGGCCCACCGTGTACTGGCCGTAGTGGAAGATCGATGCACACAGCACCGCGTCGGCGTGTCCCTCCCGCACGGCGTCGACCAGGTGCTCGAGCCGCCCCGCCCCACCGGACGCGATCACCGGCACGTCCACCGCCTCGGCCACGCGGCGCGTCAGCTCAAGCTCGTAGCCGTCCTCGGTTCCGTCGCGGTCCATGCTGGTCAGCAGGATCTCCCCCGCCCCGCGCCCCACGGCCTCGCGTACCCACTCGACGGCCTCGCGGCCGGTTTCGGTGCGCCCGCCGTCGACCACCACCTCGTACCCATCCCCGCCGGCAAGGCGCCGGGCGTCCACCGCCAGCACTACGCACTGGGAGCCGAAGACCGCCGCCATCGCGCCGATCAACTCCGGGTCACGGACGGCGGCAGAGTTGACCGACACCTTGTCGCAGCCCGCGTCGAGCACCGTCTGCGCGTCCGCGGGCGACCGGATGCCGCCGCCGATCGTGAAGGGGATGAACACCTCGTCGGCCACGCGGCGGGCCAGGTGGGCCGCCGTCTCGCGCCGCTCGCTCGACGCGGTGATGTCCAGGAAGACGATCTCGTCCGCGCCTTCGTCCTGGTAGCGGGCGGCCAGCTCAACCGGGTCGCCCGCGTCGCGGATGCTCACGAAGTTGGTGCCCTTGACCACCCGGCCCTTGTCCACGTCCAGGCAGGGAATGACCCGCTTTAGGGCCACGTCAGGAGGGCCGGGCGTCCAGCTCGGCTTGGGCGTCGGCCACGGTGAAGCGGCCCTCGTACAGCGCCTTGCCCGAGATCACGCCGGTCAGGTTGACCAGGCGCAGGTCGCGCAGCGCGCGCATGTCATCGATCGAGGCGACACCGCCCGACCAGATCAACCGCCCCCGCACGGCCTCGGAGATCTTCTTTACCTCGTCAACGTCGACGCCCCCGAGCATCCCGTCGCGGTCGGCATTGGTGTACACGAAGCGAGAGGCGCCCTGATCCTGCAGCCGGTCGATCAGCTGCTCGGGAAGCATCTGGGTCTCGCGCGTCCAGCCCGAGACCGCGACCCGGCCGCCGCGAACATCCACCCCCACCACCACGCGGTGCGTCCATGTGGTGAGTGCCTCCTCCAAGAAGCTCGCGTCGGTGTAGGCCGCGGTGCCCACCACCACGCGCTCGGCCCCCGCCGCCAGCGCGGAGCGGATCGCTGGGAGCGAGCGCAGGCCGCCGCCGTACTGGACCGGCGTCCCGAGCTCCTTGGCGATCCGCTGGAGGTGATGCAGGTTGGCCGGCTCCCCCTCGCGTGCGCCGTCCAGGTCCACCACGTGCAGGTAACGCGCACCCGCCTGCACGAAGGATCGCGCGGCCTCCAGCGGGTCGTCCGCATAGACCGTCTCGTCGTCGAAGCGCCCCTGGCGGAGGCGAACGGCCCTGCCGTCGCGAATGTCCACCGCCGGGAGCAGGATCATGCCGCGGCGGCCCGCGCGCCCAGGCCGGCGAAGTTGCGAAGCAGGGCCAGGCCGTCGGGCCCCGACTTCTCCGGGTGGAACTGCGCGCCGTAGACGTTGTCGCGCGCGACCACCGAGGCGAAGGTGGCGCCGTACTCGGCGGTGCCGAGCAGGTCTTCCCGGTTCGCGGGCCGGGGCGCGAAGGAGTGCACGTGGTAGAAGGCCGTCGGGTCGTCCAGTCCCTCGATCAGGCCGGCCCGGCGGCGCCAGGAGACCGGGGTCCAGCCGATATGGGGCACCTTGAGCCCGGGCGCATCCAGGCGCTCGACCGCTCCGGCCAGCAGGCCCACCCCCTCCGCGCCGCCGAGCTCGGTCGTGCTCTGAAACAGAAGCTGCATGCCCATGCAGATGCCGATGATCGGCACGCCGGCCTCGCGGCGCTCGTGCAGGAGGTCGTCGAAGCCCAGCGAGCGCACGAGCTCCATCGCCTTGGGCATGGCCCCCACGCCGGGGAGCACCACGCCGCCGGCGCGGCGGACCTCGTCGTGGTCGCGGGTGCGGACCGCCCGTGCCCCGACGTGCTCGAAGGCCTTCTCGACCGAGCGCAGGTTGCCCATGCCGTAGTCGAGGATGGCAACCGTGCCGGGTGGCTCGGAGTCCTGCCGCTTGTCCATCACAGGAGCCCCTTGGTGGACGGCACGCCGGACTCCCCGGGGTCGATCGACACGGCGTCGCGTAGCGCGCGAGCGAAGGCCTTGAAGGCGGCCTCGACCATGTGGTGGGTGTTCGTTCCCCGTTCGATCGTGACGTGCACCGTGAGCTTGGCCGAGTTGGCCACCGCGCGCAGGAACTCCTCCAGCAGGTCGGAGTCGAAGCCGGCGACCGCTTCAGCGGGCAGATCGCCGTCGAAGGCCACGAACGCGCGCCCGGACACGTCCAGCGCGCACATGGCCCGCGCCTCGTCCATCGGCACCACGGCGCTGCCGTAGCGACGGATGCCGGCGCGGTCCCCAAGCGCTTCGTCGAGCGCTCGGCCCAGCACGATGCCCGTGTCCTCCACCGTGTGGTGGGCACCGGTCTGGTGGTCGCCCTCGGCGTTGACCTCCAGGTCCAGCCCGCCGTGGCGGGCCACGGCGTCGAGCATGTGGTCGAAGAAGCCGACGCCCGTGGAGCGCACACCCTCGCCCGAGCCCTCCAGCTCCAGCGACAGCTCGACGTGGGTCTCCCCCGTCGTCCGCGTTATTCGGGCCCCGCGGCTCACGCGCGCCTCTCCATCGACTCGGCGTGCACGGGAAAGCCCTCGGCGCGGGCGATCGCCGCGCCCGCGGGCGCCAGCCGGGCCGCGGAGTCGCCGGGGAAGGCCACACGCGCCATCCGGCGCCGGAAGGTGGCCGCCGACAGAGCCGATTGGAACCGCGCGGCGCCGCCGGTGGGCAGGACGTGGTTGGAGCCGGCCACGTAGTCGCCGAAGGCTGTGGCGCCGGCCGCGCCGATGTAGACCGCGCCGGCGTTTCGCACGTCGCCCGCCAGAGCCTCCGCCTCCTCGCCCACCAGCTCCAGATGCTCGGGAGCCATCCGCTCGGCGGCCCGTACGCCCAGCCGGGTCTCAACCACCTTGGTGACCTGCAGCTCGGCGTCGGTGACGCTCGGGCGGTCGGGCGTGAGCCGCTTCACGGCCTCCTCGACTGCGTCCAAGAGCTCCGCGTCTGCTGACACCACCGCTATGAAGCTTTCGGGACCGTGCTCGGCTTGGGCCAGCAGGTCCAGCGCCACCAGCTCCGGATCGGCGCCCTTCGAGGCCACGACGATCAGCTCGCTGGGACCCGCGATGCCGTCGATGCCGACCGTCCCGTAGACCTGGCGCTTGGCCTCCTGCACGTAGCGGTTCCCCGGACCGGTGATCACGTCGACGGGCTGGATCGACTCGGTGCCGTAGGCCAGCGCGCCGATCGCCTGGGCTCCGCCGATCCGGTACACCTCGGTCACCCCGCAGAGCACGCAGGCGGCCAGGACGACCGGGTGGGCCTGGCCCCGCGGGCCGGGCGGCGCGCACACGGCGATCTGGTTCACGCCCGCGGCGCGGGCCGTGGCCGCGCACATCACCACGGTGGAGGGGTACGCGGCCCGGCCCGCGGGCGCGTACACCCCCACCCGGCCAACCGGGATCTCCGCCACCTCCACGTGCTGGCCCTGCGGCAGGTCCACCACCACGGTGTCGCGCAGTTGGGCCTGGACGACCGTGCGGACGTTGGCCATCGCCGTTCGGAGCCCGGCGAGCACGCCCGGCTCCAGCACACCGACCGATGACTCGAGATCACGATCGTCGACCCGCAGACGGTCGGGGGCCACCTCGGCGTGGTCGAACCGCTTCGTGTAGGCGCGTACGGCCTCGTCGCCGCCGCGGCGGACGTTCTCCAGGATCTCCGCCACCTGCTGCCCCACGCCCGTCCCCGCCTCGGGACGGCTCAGGGAGTCACGAACAATCCTCACGGCCCCTCCCCCTTATCTCCCTGACCAGCCGGTCCATCGCCTCGGCCTTGAGCTTGTGGGATACCGGGTTGGCGATCAGCCGCGCCGTGCACACCGTGACCTGCTCCAGCACCTCGAGGTCGTTCTCGACCAGGGTCCTGCCCGTGGCGGTCAGGTCCACGATGCCGTCGACCAGGCCCGTGAGCGGCGCCAGCTCCACCGACCCCTTGACCTCCACGATCTCGGCCTGCCGACCGGTCTCGGCGAAGTGGGCAGTGGCGATCTTCGGATACTTCGTGGCTACCCGGACCCGTCCCAGGCGGCGCAGCGCCTCCCCCAGCGCGTCGTCGCCGCGGCGGGCGGCCACCACCATCTCGCAGCGCCCGAAGCCCAGGTCCAACAGCTCGTAGACCTCGCGCTCGGGCTGCTCGAGCAGCACATCCTTGCCGGTGATCCCGATGTCGGCCGCGCCGTGCTCCACGTAGGTCGGCACGTCGCTGGGGCGCATGGTCACGATGCCCGCGGCCTCGAACAGCAGCTTGCGGTCGTTGGCTCTGACTTCGGCGGTGTCGATTCCGAGCCGATCGAGCAGGTCGAGGGTTCCGCCCAGCAGCGCTCCCCGCGGCACGGCGATAGTCAGCCGGGAAGGATCCGGCCCGCTCATCGCAGCCTCTCCTCGGCGGCGCGGGCTATGTGCACGCGCTGCACGTCCAGGCCAACGCCGCAGGCCGGCCGCGGGGTGCCGAAGCTGCCGATGAGATCGTCGTAGCGTCCGCCGCCGCCCAGTGTGAAGCCCACGGCCGGGTCGTAGACCTCGTACACCGCACCGGTGTAGTAGCTCAGGTCGCGCACCAACCCCAGGTCGATTATCACCCGATCGGCCACGCCCCGGTCCTCGAGTGCCGCGTAGAGCGTCTGCAGGCCCTCCACCGAGGGCCCGGCCGCCTCGGACGCGCGCTCGAGGACGCCGGGGCCGCCGCGCAGCTCGGGCAGCCGCGTGAGCAGCCGCCGTGCCGAGTCGGGCAACCCCAGCTGAGCCACCCGCATCTCCAGGCCCACCATGTCGCGTGCCGACAGGCGCTCCAGCAGCTCCGCGTGGTCCTCGGCGGGAACCTCCAGGTTGTTCAGCAGGTGGCGGTACAGCGCCCCGTCGCCCAGGCCGATGCGGTGGCGCGCGAGGCCGGCCCGGTCAAGCGCCGCCAAGAGCAGGGCGATCACCTCGGCCTCGCCACCGGGTCCCTCCACGCCGATCAGCTCGGCGCCGGCCTGCAGGAACTCGCGCTGCTGGCCGCTGCCCCTCCCGACCGAGCGGTAGGCGTGGGCGAAGTAGCACAGGCGCAGGGGGCCTCCCTCGGCGCGGTAGCGCGTAGCGGCCACCCGCGCGATCGGGATCGTCATGTCCGAGCGCAACGCCAACACGTGGCCCTGCTCGTCGAACATGCGGTAGCCGGCCTTCGAGGCGGCTCCATCTCCGGCGCGCAGCACCTCCTCGTACTCCAGCGCCGGGGTCCAGACCTCGCCGTAGCCCGCCGACTCGAAGGTCTGGCGCAGGCCCTCGGTGATCGCGCGCACCTCGCGCATCTCGTCGGGCAGCATGTCGCGCGTGCCCGGTGGGATCGGGTGGATCACGGCGAAGCCCCTGACTCTGCAGACGAAGAGGGCATCCATGCCCGTTTCGTAGAAGCCGCCGACGAAAAGGGCATCCGTGCCCTCTTCGTAGAAGCCGCAGACGAAAAGGGCATCCGTGCCCTCTTCGTAGAAGCCGCCGACGAAAAGGGCATCCGTGCCCTCTTCGTAGAAGCTCTAGGCCGAGAGTGGCTCGCCATGAGGCGCCACGCCCTGGGCGCCGTCACGGCGAGGCGTGCGCCCGATGCGCGCACCGAGGCCGCGCAGCCGCTCGTCGATGCGCTCGTAACCGCGGTCGATCTGGCGTACGTTGCCGATCTCCGACCGGCCTTCGGCGCACAGGGCCGCGATGAGCATGGCCATACCCGCCCGGATATCCGGGCTCTCCATGCGCTCGCCGTGAAGCCGGCTCGGGCCGCTCACGACCGCGCGGTGCGGATCGCAGAGCAGGACCCGAGCGCCCATGGAGACGAGCTTGTCCACGAAGAACAGCCGGTTCTCGAACATCTTCTCGTGAATCAGCACCATGCCGTCGGACTGGGTGGCCAGAGCCAGTGCGATGCTGGTCAGATCGGCTGGAAAGGCCGGCCAGGGCCCGTCCTCGACCTTGGAGATGTGCTCGCCGTCGTCGTCCTTGACGCGCAATGACTGGTCGCCGGGCACCACCACATCGGAGCCCTCGTACTCGATCCGGCAGCCGAGCCGCTCGAAGGCCAGCCGCGTCATCCGAAGGTCGTCGCGTACCACGTCCTTGACCCGCAGCTCCCCACCGGTGCAGGCGGCCAGGGCGATGAAAGAGGCAATCTCGATGTAATCGGGTCCGATGGAGTAGTCCGCCCCGCCCAGGCGGCTCTCGCCGTGCACTACCAGCACGTTGGAGCCGATCCCCTCGATGCGGGTGCCCATCTGCAGCAGCAGGCGGGCCAGATCCTGGACGTGGGGCTCCGACGCGGCGTTGTGGATCACCGTCGACCCCGGGGTCAGCGCGGCGGCCATCAGCGCGTTCTCAGTGCCCATCACCGATGGCTCGTCCATGAAGAAGTCGCACGCGCGCAAGCCGTGGGCGGGAGCGGTGATCCGATAGGAGCGACCGCCCTCGACCGTCGCACCGAGAGCGCGGAAAGCGTCCAGGTGCGGGTCCAGGCGCCGGCGCCCGATCACGTCCCCGCCCGGGGGCGGCATGTGGACGGCGCCGAAGCGGGCCAGCAGCGGGCCGGCGAGCAGGAACGATGCACGGATCTTCTCGGTCAGGCTCGGGTCCAGCTCCCCAGGCTCGACATCGGCCGCGCACACGGCCACCACGTTCTCCTCGCGCCACTCGGCCGTGGCCCCCAGTCCCCGCAGCAGGTCGACCATGGCCCCGACGTCGCGAATGCGGGGAATGTTGCGCAACACGACCTCGTCCTCGGTGAGGAGCGTCGCGGCCAGGACCGGCAGCGCGGCGTTCTTGTTGCCGGCGGGCACGACGGTGCCCGAGAGCGGCTGGCCGCCTTCGATGATGAATTTCTCCATGCGGGAATCGTCCGTCGGGGCCGGGGTCGGGGCAGGCGACGGCTGCGCAAGGGTAGCGGAGGGCATCCTGGCGCCTGAGTTCGTCTCGGTGTGCCAATGCCCTGCCCGGGGAAGCCTCGGGCGGTGCTGGGCCGCCGGGTACCCTGCCGCCGTGGCCTCCCCCAGCCGAGACGAGGCCTGGCAGCTCTTCTGCCGGTGGACGGAGTCGGACTCGCTGCGAAAGCACGTGCTCGCGGTCGAGGCCGCGATGGTCGCCTACGCGCGCAGGTACGGGGAGGACGAGGAGCTGTGGGCCGCCACCGGGATCCTCCACGACCTCGACTACGAGAAGCACCCGGATCTGGATACGGGACACCCGCGCGTGGCTCTGCAGCTGTTCGAGGAAAAGGGCTATCCGCCCGAGCTCATCGACGCGGTGGCCGGCCACGCCCCCTACCTCGGCGTGCCGCGCACGACGCGTCTGGCCAAGACGCTGTACGCGGTGGACGAGCTCAGCGGCTTCGTGGCGGCCTGCGCACTGGTTCGCCCAACCGGCATCGAGGGGATGTCGCCGAAGTCGGTCAAGAAGAAGCTCAAGACGCCCGCCTTCGCGGCCGCGGTGAACCGCGATGAGGTACATGCCTCGGCGCAGGAGCTGGGCGAGGACTTCGACGAGCACCTCCGGACGGTGATCGCGGCCATGGAGGAGCGCTGCGATGAGTTAGGGCTCACGGCGCGGTGAGAGCCCCAGGCACCGGAGCGCCAGCGGCCCCCGGCCACGGCCCGTCCACAGCGTGCACAGCGCTCGGTCGGCGCTCCCGAGCGATCCGGTGCAGTGCTGGGCCCGGCTATCGCTTCCCACCTCCGGTGGCGGGCTGCGCTGCTTCTTTTTGGTCGGGCTGGGCTGCCCCCGCCCCGGAGCCGGCCCTCCCCAGCGCGTTTCGCCGGGCTCGCTCGGTGACAGCGCCGCCGGCGCTGTGGTCATGGCTCCGGCGCCGATGCACGTACCAGCGGCGCTGGGCGAACAACATCGACACCCCCGCCAGCAGGATCGCCGCCAGGTTGAGGCCGAGCTGGGCGGCCGCCCCGCCGGCCTCACCCCACTCCCCGAGGGCGACGCCGACGCCGATGTTTGCGGCCGCCGGGATGGTGGTCACCGATATCAGCACGCCTATGAGGGGGCCCGACTTCGCGCTCGTCAGCGAGAGCACCCCGGCAGTTCCCGCGATGAACGCGACGAAGACCGAGAAGAAGCCCGGGTCGGAGATGAAGCTGGTCAGGGGGTGGTCGGACGGGTCGAAGCGGCCGGGGATCTGGCCCGACGCCTCGAAGGCGAGTGTGACCCCCGCGGTCACGAGGATCCCGACCGGGAATCCCACGGCCAGGGCGCGCACAGACCTGCGCACCAGGGCCCCGCGGCGCTCGACGATCGCCACGGACAGGGCGGCCAGCGGCCCGAACTCGGGCCCGACGACCATCGCGCCGACGATCAGGACGGGCTGATCGAGCAGGATGCCCACGCTCGCGATCAGCATGGCCAGGACCATGAAGGCCATGAAGCTCAGCGAGAACTCGGTCATCTCCTCCGTGCGGGCCTCCACCTCCTCCCAGACGACCGCGTCCGACGGCAGCCCGGGCGCGTACTCGACGGCCCGTTCCGCGGCCTCGGAGATCTCTGAGTCCACGTACTCCAGTGCGATGGACCCGTCCGAGGGTATGTCCAGGCGGCGCAGATCTTCGATGATCGCGCTGGCGTCCTCGCGGGCGACGTCGCACATGAGCACGTCGCCGCGCGGCTTGCGGGCGGCGTCCGGGAAGACGATTACGTTGCACACCGAGCCGGAGCCCTCGAGCAACTCGAGCGCCCGTCGGCCCTTCTCGTCCGGGGCAACGATCCGCAGGTGGACCATCAGCCCGGCCCCGCCGCCTCGTGGCCACCCCCGGCGCAGCGCCCTGGGCGCGGGTGGCAGACATGCGCGGACACGCCTGCCATCATGACCGTGTGGCCTCGGGCCGGTGCTGGGCGCGACTTTTCGACCCGACCACGGTTCTAGCCTTCGCACGCACCGACCCATGCCCGCCCGAACGATCACAAGAGCCCTGCTGGTAGCCGCGGCCGCGCTGGCGCTGGCCCTTTTCAGCGTGCCCGCCGCCTCGGCTGCACGGAACGAGGTATCGATCATCGATGACCAGCTGCTGCTGAACGCATCGCCCGCAGAGCTGGAGTCCGACATGGCGCTGTTCAAGCGCCTCGGGGTGGACCGGCTGCGGGTATCCGCCTTCTGGAACCAGATTGCTCCCGCCACCCTCTCGCGGACAAAGCCGCCGGGCTTCGACGGGCGCAACAACTTCGACCAGCGCTACACGTGGGGGCCTCTCGACCGCGTGATATCGGCGGCATCGCGTCACAACCTGCGGATCATGGTGTCGATCTCCACGCCGGCGCCGGTGTGGGCCAGCGGCGATCCGTCCCGCGACAATCCGTTGTGGAAGCCGAGCCCCAGCGAGTTCGGCGACTTCTCCGAGGCCGTGGTGCGCCGCTACGCGTCGAGCGTGGACCACTGGGGCATCTCCAACGAGCCGAATCAGGGGGTATGGCTACAGCCCCAGAGCGACAAGCGCGGGCTGGTGGCTCCCCACCTCTATCGCGCGCTGGCGCTCGCCTCCTACCCGCGGATCAAGGCCAACGACCCGGACTCCACCGCTCTGCTCGGCGAGCTGGCGGCGAGCGGCCGCTCCGGGCGCGGCGCCACGCGGCCGATCCGGCCGCTCCTCTTCCTGCGCGAGATGGGGTGTCGGAACGCCAAGTTCAAGCCGATGCGCCGCGGGCGGTGCAAGGGGTTCAAGCCGGTTCCCGCCGACGCCCTCGGCCATCACCCCTACAACCTGCTGCAGAAGCCCACCAACCCATCCCCAAACCGCTACGACGCCGCGATCGGCGACGGGCGGCGGCTGGTGCGTGCCGTCGACCGCCTGACCCGCCTGCGTGCCATCAGGAGCGGCACCGGGCGGCGGCTGAATATCTTCTATACCGAGTTCGGCTACCAGACCAGCCCGCCCGATCCGTTCGCCGGGGTCAGCCTCGGACAGCAGCGCCTCTACCTCCAGCAGGCCGCCTATCAGGCCTATCGCACGCCCCGCGTGCGAGGCCTCAACCAGTTTCGGCTGACCGACGGGGCGATCGCGGGCAAGGGCCTGCGCCGCTTCCAGGAGTTCCAGTCGGGGCTGCTCTTTCGCAACCGCAAGCCCAAGCCGGCCTACTCGATCTTCGCCCACCCGTTCGTTATCACCGGCAACCGCTTCTGGGGCCAGGTGCGGCCGGGCGGGGCACATACCGTCCGGGTGGAGCGAAAGGCCACAGCCCGGGGCCGCTGGCGGCTGGCGGCTCAGGTTCCCACCAGCGGGGCCGGCTACTTCTCGTTTCGGCTTGCGGGGCGCAAGCCCGGTTACTACCGCTACCGCTACGACCAGCCGGCCGGGAAGTCGGGCACCATCCGCGTTCGCCGCTGACCGGCGACAGCCCTCCCATCCCCCGCGGTGCAGCGCCACGTGCCGGTCCCGGCCCCGCACAATGCACGAGATCTTGCGAGCCCGGCGGGCTTCCGTCCGCGGCCCGGCGTACCTTGTACGAACACATGTTCCCGCGCCTGAGACAGCGGATCGGCACCGCGATCATTGACCGGATCGACCTGATGGTCGAGCTCTCAACCCTCGGTGAGTATGCCCTGGCCGAGGACTTGCGGCCGGTGGCCGTGCATGCCGACCGGCCCGGCGGCGGCGGCTCGGCATCAGCTCGCCGCCCCCGCGACGACTGCCCCCGGCGGGCGGTTGCGGTCAACCGATGCCGCGACGACTCAGCTCGCTCTTGAACCACCGCAGGGGGTCGGGGCGCTTGCCCTGGGTGGAGCCGTCCAGCTCCACGAAGCACAGGAAGAGGGCGAGGTCCGGTATGCGCTCGAGCATCTCCTCGAACCGATCGGAGTCCACGCGTCCGGTCCGCTGCAGCTTTCGCCATATGCCGTAGGGCCGATCGTGCAGCTCCAGCGACGCCAGCAGCCGCTCGTCGTCGAGATATCTCTGCGCGAACCGCCGGGCCCGCATCGCGTGGTGGTTCTCACCCGTGCGTGGTCGCGAATGATCGACCTCGAACTTCAGCGCATCGTGCAACAGCGCAAGCAGCCGCAGCTCCTCGCGGCGCTTCCCGGTCGCGCCCATGCGATCGATTGCGTCCAGAAGTTCGCTCACGTGGGCTCCGACGGTGCCCTCGGGGTGCCCGCTGCGCGGCTTGCCCCACGCCCAGCCCGCTCGAAGGGTGGGGTCGGCACCGAGGCCCTGCTCGAGCTCGTTCTCGGGCTCGAAGCCCGGCACGAGATGGGCGGGAGAGGTCAGCCGACCGTCTCGCCGTGCCAGCCCGAGTCGTCTCGGCTGAGCACGACGCGCACCCGCCGGTCGCCGCCGTGAGCCTCGTAGTGAGCCCGATCGTTGTGGACCCCCGGCTGGTCCTCGACCAGGACCAGATGCACCGATTCGAAGGTGGCACCGGGGTGGGAGCGAGCCAAGGCTTCCTGGACGGTCTGCTCGAGCACGACGGGGTCCCATCCGCGGTCGCCGGCCCGAGCGACCTCCAGCGCCCTGTCCGCCTGCTCGAGGTGTCGCTGGAAGTCCGGCGCGACCTGGCGATCCCGCTTGCGGGCGCCGAGCACGCCACCCACGAACAGCAGGACGAGCAGCACGCCGGCGACGATCAGCACGGTTGCGAGGGTGGACATGCGTTTCCTTTCCTTACGAGGCCCGTCGGGCCCGCTTGAGGCCCGGCGGGGCTCTAACCCGCTTGAACGGGGTACACAGACGAACGGGCCACCCCGCAGTAACGCGGAACGGCCCGTTGCCTTCAAGAACATCGGCGGCGACCTACTCTCCCGGGCCCTTGCGGGCCAAGTACCATCGGCGCGGAGAGGCTTAACTGCTCTGTTCGGAATGGGAAGAGGTGTTTCCCCCTCGCTAAAGCCACCGAAAGGCTGCGAGACCAGCCCTCCGCCCGGGCCTTCAAAACCGCACAGCTGGCCTACTGGGAACCACGCTCCACATTGCATGTGCGGAGCCAAATTAAAACCGTCAAGCCCTCGAAGCATTAGTACCGGTCTGCTCAGCACGTCACCGCGCTTATACATCCGTCCTATCACCTGGTGGTCTTCCAGGGCTCTTACTCGCTTGAAGCGATGGGAGAACTCATCTCGAGGTCGGCTTCCCGCTTAGATGCTTTCAGCGGTTATCCGATCCAGACGTAGCTAACCAGCAATGCCCCTGGCGGGACAACTGGTACACCAGAGGTCTGTTCATCCCGGTCCTCTCGTACTAGGGACGACTCCTCTCAATTCTCCAACGCCCACGGCAGATAGGGACCGAACTGTCTCACGACGTTCTGAACCCAGCTCGCGTGCCGCTTTAATGGGCGAACAGCCCAACCCTTGGGACCTACTTCGGCCCCAGGATGCGACGAGCCGACATCGAGGTGCCAAACCGGGCCGTCGATGTGGACTCTTGGGCCCGATAAGCCTGTTATCCCCGGAGTACCTTTTATCCGTTGAGCGACGGCGCTTCCACTTGCTACCGCCGGATCACTAAAGCCTGCTTTCGCACCTGCTCGACGTGTATGTCTCGCAGTCAAGCTCCCTTGATGCTTTTGCACTCTGCGTACGATTTCCAACCGTACTGAGGGAACCGTTGCGCGCCTCCGTTACATTTTGGGAGGCGACCGCCCCAGTCAAACTACCCGCCTGACACTGTTCACTCCCCGGATTCACGGCGGAGTGTTAGAAGCCCAAAACACCAAGGGTGGTATCTCAAGGGTGGCTCCACGCCAGCCGCAGCCGGCGCTTCACAGCCTCCCACCTATCCTGAACGAGATGCCTCGAACTCCAATATCAGGTTGTAGTAAAGGTTCACGGGGTCTTTCCGTCTAGCCGCGGGTACTCGGCATCTTCACCGAGACTGCAATTTCACCGAGCCCATCGTTGAGACAGCGTCCAACTCGTTACGCCATTCGTGCAGGTCGGAACTTACCCGACAAGGAATTTCGCTACCTTAGGACGGTTATAGTTACCGCCGCCGTTTACCGGGGCTTAGTTTCGGTGCTTTGCCACCGAAGTGGCTAACACGTCCACGTAACCTTCCGGCACCGGGCAGGCGTCAGCCCCTATACGTCGTCTTGCGACTTAGCAGAGACCTGTGTTTTTGGTAAACAGTCGGTTGGACCAATTCACTGCGGCCCCCTCAGGCTCCGTCCGTACGGACTTCACCTTACCGGGGCGCCCCTTCTCCCGAAGTTACGGGGCTATTTTGCCGAGTTCCTTAACGATGGTTATCTCGATCACCTTAGTATTTTCTACTTGTCCACCTGTGTCGGTTTGGGGTACGGGCACGTGCATCCTGCCTAGAGGTTTTTCTCGGAGGCATGGCGTCGGGGACTCGCCGGCCGTCAGGCCAGCTGGCATCGCACCTCGCATCAACGAACCCTCGGATTTACCTGGGGGTCCTAGCTACATGCTTACCCCTGGGCTACCTTCGCCAGGGTTCCCTTAGCCTTCCTCGTCCCCCCATCGGTCGTAACGGACGCGACGTGGTACGGGAATATCAACCCGTTGGCCATCGGCTACGCCTTTCGGCCTCGCCTTAGGTCCCGACTGACCCTGAGCAGACGAACTTTACTCAGGAAACCTTGGACAATCGGTGGAGGAGATTCTCACTCCTCTTTCGTTACTCATGCCGGCATTCTCACTCCTCGCACGTCCACGACTGGCTTACGCCGCCGCTTCACGCGAACGAGGACGCTCTCCTACCGCGTACGACGCGAACGTCGTACACCCGCAGCTTCGGTGTCTAGCTTGAGCCCCGTTGAATTTTCCGCGCTCGAACACTTGACCAGTGAGCTGTTACGCATTCTTTCAAGGATGGCTGCCTCTAAGCCAACCTCCTGGTTGTCTGTGCACTCGAACATCGTTTCCCACTTAGCTAGAACTTGGGGACCTTAGCTGGCGGTCTGGGCTGTTTCCCTTTTGCCTACGAAGTTTATCCCCCGCAGACTGACTGCCAGGATAAACATGCTGGTCTTCGGAGTTTGCCTGAAGTCGGTAACCTGGTAGGGCCCCTAGTCCAAACAGTGCTCTACGGCCAACATGCAATTGCCCGACGCTATACCTAAATATATTTCGGAGAGAACCAGATATTTCCGAGCTTGATTAGCCTTTCACTCCGACCCACAGGTCATCCGCCCAGTTTTCAACCTAGGTCGGTTCGGTCCTCCACGAGGTCTTACCCTCGCTTCAACCTGCCCATGGGTAGCTCGCTCGGTTTCGGGTCTACCGCCACTGACTGATTCGCCCTATTCGGACTCGCTTTCGCTGCGGCTCCGCTCATCGCTTAACCTTGCCAGTGACGAGTAACTCGCCGGCTCGTTATGCAAAAAGCACGCCGTCACACCCGAAGGTGCTCCGACCGCTTGTAGGCACGCGGTTTCAGATACTATTTCACTCCCCTTCCGGGGTACTTTTCACCTTTCCCTCACGGTACTAGTCCGCTATCGGTCATCAGGGAGTACTTAGCCTTGGAGGGTGGTCCCCCCAGGTTCGGACCGTGTTTCACGAGAACGGTCCTACTCAGGAACAACGCACAGGAGGCCGGCTGCTTTCGTCTACGGGACTGTTACCCTCTTTGGTATCTGAGTTCCACTGTTCTTCGACTAGCAGTCGGCTTTGTAACTCCCGCCGGACCATGCGCGATCCGGAAGCGTCGTCCTACAACCCCCGCCAGGCAACGCGCGCACGCTTGCACCTGACGGGTTTGGGCTGGTCCCCTTTCGCTCGCCGCTACTCGGGGAATCTCGGTTGATTTCCTTTCCTCGGGGTACTGAGATGTTTCAGTTCCCCCGCTTGCTCTCACCTGCCCTATGTGTTCA